>Ga0209542_10004792_pt1 | contig 27536 bp, 32 predicted proteins | sample RifCSPhighO2_01_FD_184028 | JGI IMG/M metagenome (GOLD analysis project Ga0209542, IMG submission 184028) | Soil microbial communities from Rifle, Colorado - Rifle CSP2_plank highO2_0.1 (SPAdes) (version 2) | ecosystem: Environmental > Terrestrial > Deep subsurface > Rock core/Sediment ...
TTCGGCCTCGCCCCCGCAAGGGGGAAAGAGTAGAAAACCGCTAGAGCATCGCTTTGGCGGCTTTCTTTCTTAATGCATCGAAAGGTGCCTTGTCGAGAAAGCCAATGCGGTTCTGTAACCGACGTGTGTCAACCACCCGCAATTGCGAGAGATTTGCCCGAGCCTCCTGACCTTCAACCAATCCGACAGGTACTCGCAGCGCGTGTTTACGTGAAGATGTCGTAAGCGGTACCACTAAGCATGCGTCGGGGCCGAATCCCCGCATAATGACACATGGGCGAACGTGCCACTCGCCTTTTCCATCTTGCTCTGTGCCAACGTTCACCCCGAGGCGACACCACCAAACTTCTCGCACGGTATACAAGCGCGGTTGTTCCGCATTAGTTTTCTTTTTCACTTCATTCCAGCCGTCAAAATCTTTTTCCATTCGTGAAATTGTAACATCCTACAACCAATCAATCGGTTTTTTTCTATGTTTGACTAGATATTCGTTCGTTTTGCTGAAGGGCTTGGAGCCGAAGAAGCCGTTACTATTAAAATCTATTCTTTGCGCTTTAAATCTATCTCTGCCTTTTGCATATCAAACTTCACGACGAAGTGTTCGAAGAAACCAGTTTGACCGACGACGCCATAATTGAACCCGCCTGCGACATTTCTTAAGAATCCCGCTTTGATCTTGTAGGGCCAACCGCCGACTTCAATTTCAACATCGTGGAGATAATACGCTGCCGCTTGCCCCGCAATACCACCAACTGTTTGCCGCTCGCCGCTTTCAACATCGATACCGAGAATGTCTCCGATGCCGCCGTCAAAAATACAAATATCCGCGCCGGAATCTACCAGTACTTCATATCTTACGGCATGGTCTCCGTTTTTTACCCTTATCGGGATGACGGGGCGAATTATTTTTCCGTACCGCTTGTACTCAAATTTCATAGCCCGAAACCGACATAGGCAGTCAGTTCTTCAGGCATGCGCGTCAAAATTGCCTCTTGGTGGCCCTTCTTGCGTGCTTGTTCGTAAGTCTCCTTTGCACTTCCTCCGGAGGCGACAACGGTCTTTTCGTCATCGGCCAGAGCCACCCACAAACCCCTGTATTTGCTTTGAATTTTGGTCCAATCGATTCCCATAACTGACATTATACCATAAAAGATCTACAACCAATCAATCGGGTTTTTGTTGTGCGCGCTTAGATACTCATTGGTTTTGCTGAAGGGTTTGGAGCCGAAGAATTTGGTGGCTGAGAACGGGGACGGGTGGGCGGATTCGATGACCCGATGCTTGCTGCGGTCTATGTGCGCTCCTTTGGATTTGGCGTAGTTGCCCCAGAGGATGAAGACGAGGTTCTCGCGCTCTTCGGAGAGCTTGCGGATGACCGTGTCGGTGAATTCTTCCCAGCCCTTCCCTTGATGCGAGCCGGCCGTCCGTGCACGCACAGTTAGTGTCGCATTCAGAAGCAGCACGCCCTGCTTTGCCCATCGCTCCAAATCCCCCTTCTTCGCCAAGGATTCGAAGGGCACGCCCGTATCTGTGGCGAGTTCCTTAAAAACGTTTTGCAGCGACGGCGGCAAAGGTACCCCCTCGCTCACCGCGAAGCAGAGGCCATTGGCCTGATTAGGTCCGTGGTACGGGTCTTGGCCGAGGATGACCACCTCGACTTTGTCGAACGGGCAAAGCTCGAAGGCACGGAAAATATTCTTCGGCGCAGGGTAGACAATGGCGTGCTGATACTCACCTTTTACAAATTCCCGTAGCTTGGTGAAATACTCCTTGCCGAACTCGTCCTGCAAGACATTTTTCCAAGATGCCTCGATCATTACGTCTCCTTCTGTCATATGGGCAGTATACAAAACATTTGACTTTTAGGGTTATGCACCCGCGGTAGTTATGCCCCTCGAAAAGCCCCTCCTGTTGTGGTATACAAGAGCGGGCGAAGGCCCTTTTTATTATTTTGAGTATTACTACTGAACGCATGAAAAAAGGAAAACATCCCGTGCACGTAAACTTTTCGGGAAAACTATTGATAGTCGGCTTCGGTTCCATCGGCCAGGGAGTCTTACCTTTGATACTCCGGCACATCGGAATGGACAGGAAGAATATCCGCATCATCACAGCCGATGAACTCGGCCGCGATGTCGCGCGCATCGAAGGCATTCCTTTTTCTATAGAGCCACTCAAGCGCGGCAACTACAAGAAAGTCCTCGACAAATATCTCGAAAAAGGAGACTTCCTTCTCAACCTTTCTGTGGACGTCTCTTCCGTCGCACTCATGGAGTACTGCAACAAGCGCGGCATCCTCTATCTCGACACCGTCGTGGAGCCGTGGCTCGGCGGTTACACCAACCCCAAGCTTTCCATCACCGAGCGTTCCAACTACGGCTTGCGTGAGACCATGCTCGCGGTCAAGGAGAAGTTCGGCAAGGGCCCCACTGCGGTTTCCACACATGGAGCAAATCCCGGTATCGTTTCGCACTTCTTGAAGCGCGCTCTTATGCACATAGCCCGTGACACAGGCATGAAGACGAAGAAGCCGGAGAGCCGCGAAGAGTGGGCCGGTCTCATGCGTAAGCTCGGCGTGAAGACTGTTCACATAGCGGAGTACGACTCACAGGTATCCGACAAGCCGAAAAAGGTGGGTCGTTTTGAAAACACGTGGTCTGTTTCAGGTTTCCACTCCGAGGGAGTCTGTCAGCCCTGCGAAATGGGCTGGGGCACGCACGAGAAATATTTCCCGAAGAATGGCCACCGGCACCCGCACGGTTGCGACGCCGCTATCTACCTCGACCAGCCGGGGGCGAAGACATTGGTGCGCACATGGACACCCAAACACGGACCGTTCCTCGGACGCGCCGTTACGCACAACGAATCTGTATCTATCGCGGATTACTACACCGTTCGCAAGGGCAAAAAGGCGACGTTTCGTCCTACCGTGCACTACGCCTACCGCTCATGTGACGCGTCCATCCTCTCTATTGAAGAGTGCTTCGGCAATAATTCGCAGCTCCAAAAGGAGCAATACATACTCATGGACGACATCAGGACCGGCATGGACGAGCTGGGCGTGCTCCTCATGGGACACAAGAAGGGTGCGTACTGGTACGGCTCGCAATTGACCATCGAAGAAACACGCAAACTCGCTCCGTACCAGAACGCGACAGGCTTGCAGGTGACGGTCGGCGTCTTGGGTGCGATGGTATGGGCTATAGAAAATCCGAATGCGGGTGTCGTCGAGGCCGACGAGATGGACTTTGAGCGCATCATGGAAGTTATGGAGCCGTACCTCGGTACCATGACCGGCGCTTACACGGACTGGACACCGCTCAAGGACCGCCAGATTCTTTTCAAAGAAGACCTCGACACGAAGGACCCCTGGCAGTTCAAGAACATCCTCTTTTCTCCAAATCTCTAAAGTGTGCCTTCGGCTTTCAGTAATTCCCGCTTGCGGAGCGTGCCACCGCGATTATATGAACCAAGGCTCCCGTCAGATTTGACGACGCGGTGGCACGGAATATCACGGTTGTAATTGGAGCGCATAATGGCACCCACGGCCCGTGCGGCTTTCGGATTACCGGCTTTGGTCGCCACTTCCTTGTAGGTCATCGACTTCCCCTTCGGGATTTTTGCGACGATTGCACGGACTTTTTCCGTGAATGTTTTCATGCCTATTTTTTAAGTTTCCCCAATCTATCAAAGGCAAACATTTTCTTTCCCACGGCCTCACGATAACGGCAATAATCGCAAGTCTCGGCAAGCGCCGGAAGGTCCGGGCTGTCCAAACACGTCTTGATATCCATAAGCGTACCTTCCACCCATGAATCGTCGCCTTTGTGAGCTATCAATGTCACCTCAAATTCGAGTTTGCCGTCGAAGGCCGCGTTGTCCTTGCTTGCGTTGGCATAGACGAAATAGCCCGTGTCGGAAACATCGAATCTGTTGCGGCGGAAGAGCCACTGATACACCTCCATCTGGTGTTTGTAACCGTCGTGCCACTCCTGATCAAGAGCTTCGATTTTCCCGTCTTTGCTCGTAGATTTGTAATCCACTATCATAAGCTCGCCTTTGGGATTCACCCACACGTCGTCAATCGCACCCGAAACGGTGAAGCCGGTCGGCTCGTGTTTGTAATCAATGCCTTTGAAATTCTCGCGCCAAATATCCATCTTCGGGTGCTGGAACGGGACCGCGTCTACGCCATACTGGGTCATCAGCGGATGCGACGTCTTCTCCGCGCGGTGGATGTCGAATTCTTTTTTAAGCAACGCGTCGACGGCGCTGTTGAGATTAAACGGAAATCCCGGCGGGCGGGCGGTGCCGAGCTTGTTGTCGATATAGAAACAGCGAGGACACTCCTGGAAAAGGCCGATTTTGGAGCGGGAGAGGCGCCATTTGTTGCCGCCGTAATTCCAATCGGTCTTCCTATCGGGCTTGTAGTAATCGGACATCGCGACAGTATACCCCGTAAGGTAAACAAGTTCGAGTTTAATTACGGTGCACGAGAATAATTATCTCACGGGGTATATCACTCCGCTCTACAACTTTTGAACGTCTCCGGATGGTACTTCGGGACCGTGCTCGGTAAACCAGTGCTTGAAACGGTTTTCGAGATACCACATGCCCGTGAACATGAGGAGCGAGAGAACGGTCGTGAAAATTGCGACCGCGTACAGACCGAAACCTACGGCGATACCGACGCCGGCGGCAATCCAGAGGCCCGCTGCGGTAGTCGCGCCGTGTACCGCATCTCCGCGGAACACGATAATGCCGCCCCCGAGAAATCCTATGCCCATAATGATAGCGGCGGCAGTGCGCATCGGGTCAAAATTTAGAATGCCGATATACGCAATGTCGACATAGCTCGAGGTAATGATGAAGAGGCACGCGCCGAGCGCCACAAGGCCGAATGTGCGAGTGCCCGCCGACTGCTTGGCAATCACCGCGCGTTCGGTGCCGATAACGCCGCCGAGGAGCATCGCCAAAAGTAATTTTGCGAACAGGATTACCGTCGGGTCCGTGAAGAGTGCTGCGCCGCTCATAAGACAGAAGTTAGAAGTTGTTAGTTATTAGTTTGCAGTAAATGCCATATACATGCTAACACATTCTGTCTGGCAACTACCAACTGTAAACTACAAACTGGCTATATGCCGCAAAGCTGCTTGGCCTCCTCCAGCACATGTGGTACGCGGTCGGGTTTGACGCCGAAATCTTTAAGCAAATGAGGGGTCCCTACATGTTTACAGAGGACGACGCGCTTGTCGAGCATCCTCCGTTTTTCGGAGTCCGAAAGGGTGGTGAGGCACGTGAGCGGATGAACGCGGGCTTCCTCTATGAGCGTAAGGAGGTTGCGCATACGGGGGTAATCCCACCCGATGAGCGAGAGTCCCGAGCACTGAGAGTACCGTATCGCGTTGCGCGTAAAGCGCGTATTGGTGACGAGTATCCCCTCGTCCACTCTGGACGAAGCTTCCGGCGCGCTGCGGAGGTCCTGGTATCGCGCATACACATAGAGTGCATCTTTGATATCCGTTTTCCCCGCCGCGTCGTTGTGGAATTTTGCCTCTATGCCGATGCGCTTACCGTTCTTCTCTGCGAGGACGTCCACTTCGTGAGGTGCGCAGCGGCCGTTCAGTGCGACGCCCGTCTGTGCCTTCCACCCGTGTGCCCTGAAAATCTCAGCAAGAAATTGCTCGAACGGAAATCCGGAAGGGCCGAGCGCGAAAACGGCACGCTTAATGGAATATCGTGCCGCAACGGGTACTGTCTCCTCCCGCCGCAAAATGTCAAACGCGTGTCGGTAAATTTCTTCCGTCATCATGCCGGGTTTGAGTTCATGCATCACATGCGAGAGGACCCGGGCGCGCATGGTTGAGCTGGCGCCCGACTGCGCAAGTGAATGTTCCAGTTTTGCGGGATCGAACGGCTCCTGTTCGCCGTCGGCCTTTGTGATAAGGATACGCTTCAACGGCAGACCCGGCATGCTTCTGCTCCTGATTCCGCTGCCGAGTGTTGAGGTATGTGTCATACAAATTGATAGCGTTTACGTGCGGCTCGCGATAATGGGTACAACAATGACGGGAAAACCGGTCGCATCGAATGATGCCGTGAACGTCACTCCGGTCGCGGGTGCTATCAGAATGGTGCGGAAATACCGCGGGACCTCTTCGTTTGTGCAGTCTACCGACGGCTCGCGCCACGTGCGGAAGATGAGCTCATAGGTATAGTCGGTAATCTCTTCGGTGCGGACGGAGAGCTGGTCGCACGATGACGGCACCACAATCATCCCCGAGAGGTGATGAACGCCCGGGCCTAGTTCGTCGCGGATGATCACAGCTTGATTTTCGCGCGACTCCTGGGCATGCACCATCGTGCCCGCGACGAGATACACGGCGTAAGCGACGGCGCTCGCAACAACAAAAAACCACAACATGCGGGATATAATCGCACCCATGGGTACAGTATAGCTTGTAGCTGGCAGATTGTAGCTTGCAGGTGTGCAAACCTCCGGACTTGAGAGGATTTTACTTGTACAAGCTACTAGCTGTAAGCTACAAGCTGATTATGCCGCCGCCGACACACACGTCACCCTCTCCTTCGCGTTCGTTTTTTTGATACAGCACCAGCGATTGGCCGGGCGATGCGACGTGCGGATGCTCGAAAGCGGATGTAAAGCCCGCGGAGTCCTTCGATATGGTCGCCCCGACAGGAGTCTCGTGGTAGCGGGATTGCACGTTGCACGTGAGCGGTAATGCAGGCTCACGATATACCCAGTGCATATCGCTTAGGTTGACCGTGGTACGGGTGGCGTCCTTCCTCCGGGGCGAGACCATTACGGAATTAGCCGCGGTATCGACGGACACCACGTAGAAAGGGCCCGCAGATGTCTCGCGGGAGAACGTAAAACCGTGTCTTTGGCCGACTGTATAGAGCGCCGCGCCCTCATGTTCGCCGATGGTTTTGCCGTCGCATACGACCGGTCCGGGTACGACCGGTATATACCGTTGTAAAAATTCCGCCATTGATACCTCCCCGATAAAACACAAGCCCTGGCTGTCAGGCTTCCTCGCAACGGGCAAGCGAAACTTCAAAGCCAATGCGCGGACATCGGATTTCAGCTTGTCGCCGATAGGAAATAGAGCCCGCGCGAGATCCGCTTGGCCGAGCCGATAGAGGAAATATGATTGGTCCTTTGAGGTGTCGCGCGCGCGCAGCAATTCCACGTGTCCTCCGACCTCACGTTTGCGGGCGTAGTGACCGGTCGCAATTTTTTCGGCGCCCTCACTCTTTGCCCACTGTGCGAATGCGCCGAATTTGATGTGGAGATTGCAGAGTACGTCCGGATTCGGCGTGATACCACGCGCATAATCCTGCACCATGCGCTCGACGACCTCCTTCTTGTACTCCTCCGAGAGGTCAATTTCCCGGAATGGTATTCCAAGCACGGCGCATACACGCATCGCATCCAGCCGGTCCTCGCGCCACGTGCACTCGATGAATTCCGGCTGCCATATTTTGATGAACGCCCCGACGACGTCGTAGTCTTGCTCCTTCAGAAGCGCGGCGGAAACCGCGCTATCCACTCCTCCCGATAGGCCGACAAAAACTCTGTGTGCCATACGGGCACAAGAGTACACCATCTAGTTATTTATATACAGGTTCTTCTTCCGGAGATGCTCCGCGTAGGTCTTGCTGAAGTAGGTTACGCCGTTCCTGTCTGCGAGGAAGTAGAGGTAATTGTTCGGGGTCGGATTGACGGCCGCCTGCAAGGAATCCAACGAGGGACTGCCGATAGCGGTCGGCGGCAGGCCCTTGTTCATATATGTGTTGTACGGGGAATCGGTTTGAAGGTCTTTGTTGGTGAGCTGATACGTGCCTTTTCCGACGGTGTAGAGGAACGAAACGTCCACTTGAAGCGGCATTTCCTTGGCGAGTCTGTTCCACAATACTCCGGATATCATTCTGCGGTCGGCGCTGTTGCGCGCCTCCCGCTCGATGATGGACGCCATAATGACTATGTCGGAGAGCGAGCGTGTCGAGCTTGCGATAGCCTGCAAAAGCGGGGCAATCTTGGCGTCGAAATTCTGCCGCATCGCCTGGATGACCGTGTCTTCAGTGACGTTGGGCAAGAAGAAATACGTGTCGGGAAAAAGGTACCCTTCCTGTTGCGCGCTTTGCGCCAGGAAATTTTCCGCATTGAACCGTTGCAGCAACCGCGAGTAGGTCTTCGCCATCTCTCTAGCGGTCGCCCCTTCGTGAATCCGGATGCGGAAAGGTTCAAGACCGTACTTTCCTACGATGAGCGCACGGGCGACAGTGAAGAGGTCGCTGGGTTCTTTGAAAATATAATCTCCCGCGTGGATGGCGCGTTCCCCACCCATGAGCTTCACAATCGCGCGCAGGGCGACCGCAGAACTGACAACACCGGTATTCTGCAGGTTGTCCGCCACCTCGGAAAGCGGTTGGCCTTTTGGAACGGAGATGAGAGTATCGACAGGAAACGAATCGGGAGGTTGTACTATGTACACATAGGTGAATGTAGCGATAGCGCCCATCAGCAGCAGGATGATGACGGTGCGTCGATTCGCATGGGCATCCCAGCGCAGGGATAGACGTTCGAAAAGGCGATGGGTCCGTTCAAAGATCTTTTCGATGAATGATACAGGCTCGGGCATATGATGTGCTCAAAATTCTAACTACGCCTATTTCGGCAGATTGGCTGGCGGTTCGCCTTTCTTCGCGGGGATGCGTGCGAGTCCGGGGGCACCGACTGCCGCTGATGGCGGATGCCAGACGGTAGCCAACACCTCGGTCGACATCATATTGTGCGGTATTATCCACGGCGAATAGAAGTGCGACCGCCTGCGGTATGCATCAAAAAATCGCCGTATCATGAGATTCCAACGCATGTTGTCGAAATCCTGCCACGGCCAGTCGAACGGGTTGCCCCAGCGGCGCGGGCGCAGTTGGTTCATGAACTGTGGATTGCCGACCGGGCGCCATATCCAACGGATACCGGTGTACCCGGGCGCACCGAAATCCTTCGAATCTGCTATGTAGACACCGCGCATACCGACATTGAACGGATGCTTGCCCATGTTCCTTTCCATCGATTTTACCGTCTCGGTATACCGGTAACGGGGTACACGGGCGTAGGTCTTCCAGGCGTCGGGCGCGTTCCTGTCCCCGGGATCCGCGGTACTTGTTTCTTTGATGAGCTTATCAACCTCTTCTTTAACGAGTCCTTCATATCGATTCTCGGTCTGGTACCATGCGGCTCCTTTTTTCCGCCGCCAGTCCCTGCATTGGGTGATGATTATCTGTATCCACATCTGTTCAGACGGCTTCAAAACACTCATTCGCTCCAAAACCTCCGCAAGGGGATCTATCTTGAACTCTTCTTTCGGGTCCTTATCGAGCTCAAAGTCTACATATGTACGGATAGGATATGCGTCATTGCGGGGCTCATATCGCCAATCAGTCGGGAAGCAATCTTGCGTGTCATAGTCAAATTTGAATTTCGAGGCATAATCCTCTACTTCCACCATTTCAACTTCCGGATAGTACGCATACATCATCGCCTCCACGTTCGGGCGCCAATTACGCCAACTCCATATATAGAAGTGCAGTTCACCGCCGAACGATGCAATCTCGAGCGAAAAAACGGGGCGCACCTGCCCTTGCCAGATACGGTTGAGAAAGGTAGTCTCCCCCGAGTCGGTCCAGAGCTTCGAAAGAGCGTTTTCCATCGCGCGGGGTGAGCGTGTGATGTCACGGGGCATTTTGACCTCAAGCAAGACCGAATCGCGCTTGAATAGATAGCCTGCGTGTGCATACCAAACCCATATTTTCCAGGCAGTTATCAGCATCACGATTGGGAGCCAAACCGGTGAAGTACCCAGAAGCCACCCAAACGTAAAGAGAGGCAAACTCGGGATCATGGTCCACAAAACGCCCATAAGTCCCCAGAAAAGAATGCTCAAAAAAAGACAGCGGGAAATGCCCCAATAGTTTCCTCCGACTGAATCAACGATGTCGTGGAAATCAAGACTGATGAGCGTTCCGAGAATGCTCCGGATGTCATTTGTCCCGATTATTCCCTTTTGCTCGTATTCGTGAATCACTGCAAAATTGTACCATTTTCTTATCCGCAATTACGCAACTATCAACACTTGCGATACATAAAAAATCCGGGATGAACCCAGAGTCTCTTTCGGCGTAGTGTGGGTTTATAGGGCGAGCGAATACTTGCCGTCCGCGGTGCGCACGAACATGCCGTGCTGCAGGTTCACGGCGATAGTAGCGTCTTTCACGTACCGCTCGCGCTTCACACGTTCGATAATCTCGTCACGAGTGAGCGGACCCTCGCGTCGCAATATACCTGCGATGACGTCGCGCACGACACCGGGCTCGTAGCCCCACTCTTTGAGAGCGTAGAGCCCACGGCCGACCAGTACGAAGCGGCCGTCCTTGATGAGCTCGTTGTGCGTCGTGGCGGGATGCGTCTTGCGTCCAAAGAGTTTCTCGATACTTTTGGCGACTTCGGTAAAGTGCATCGGGGAGCCGTGGCGCTTGAGGGTGAGGTACGCGAAATCGCGCGTGTTCTTGATACGCACATGCGGAGAATCCTGTCGCCCCCACTCGCCGAGAGGATTTCTGCCGATACGTTTGGATATCAAGAGCCAGCGCGGTAACGCTTCAGGAGGACGGTTCTTTACGCCGGCCTGCTTCAGGTGACGTGCAAAAATCTCCAAAAATTCCTCTTCCGGTGTCAGCTTGTTAGGCTCGATTGATTCATACAGGCTCGAGAGCGCTGCCTCGATTTGTTCGGCAAGTTGCTCATCGACGTGCCAACGTGCGCGGAAATCGTTGCCCTCGCGGCGGTCTTCAAAATGATGCCCGACCGTAAGGAGAAATACGACGTGATTGCGGTCCGCCTCGCTTTTGGAAAGTTCCTTCAGGATGGTTTCCTCGGCCAGCACGCCGCCGAGAGCCGCTATAGCGGCTTTCAGATCCTCCAGGTGCTGCGTGAGTGCGGTGTAGGCTTCGGAGTCGCGCACGGCCGAGATGCTGTGATTCTCTATCTGGCGGATACGTTCGCGGGTGATGCCATATTCTTGTCCGATGGCATCCAGGGTCCGGCGTTCACCCTTGCCCGCGAGTCCGAAGCGGTCAGTAAGCACGCGGCGGGAGCGCTCCGGGAGGCCGGAGAGCAGGTCTTTGGTTACAGATTTTGGCTGAAAAGATAGCATAATTGACGTATTCGTATTCCTGTGTTCTCCTTATATCAAATCCCTGCGGGGCTGTCAATCCCGTCGTTTCTTATTAGGGAAAGAGCGGGATGTCCCCACCTAAGCCCCACTTTTTGAGGTAGACAGAGAAGCTGATTTGAGAGCATGGAATGTTACGATGTCGAAATGGCAAACACAGCAGTCAAAGTCCCTCCGCAAGACATTGAGATGGAGCGGGCGCTTCTTGGCGCTCTCATGCTCAATCAGAACGCGATTTACGAGGTCGCGGACCTCGTCGGGGTGGACTCTTTCTACGCAAGTAAACACCGTACGATTTTCGACGCGATGCTGTCGCTTTACGCGAAAGGCGAACCGATTGATGTCGTTACTCTTTCCAGCAAACTTAAAGAGCGAAAACTTCTCAGCGAAATAGGCGGTGCAAGTTACCTTTCAGAGCTCGTCGGCTCCGCCGCATCTCCCGGTAGTGCGCGGCACTACGCGCAGGGAGTACAGAGTAAATTTATCCTCCGCAGCCTCATCGATGCCGCCGCAAAAATCGGGGAGCTCGGATTTGAAGAAGACCGCGATATCGAGCTCGTCCTCGACGAAGCGCAATCCGCGGTTTTCTCCGTCACACAAACCCCGATGTTGCGGTCATTTACCGCAATCAAAGACGAGCTTACCGAGGCGTGGGAGCGTCTTGAGAGCCTCCAAAAACACAGCGGCTCAATGCGGGGCATACCAACGGGCTTCCCTCAGCTCGACAATCTTCTCGCCGGTTTCCAAAAATCCGACCTCATCATCCTTGCCGCGCGGCCCTCAATGGGTAAGACCGCGCTCGCGCTCGACATCGCCCGGCAGACCGCGACAAAACACGGTACGGCGGTCGGCATCTTCTCACTCGAAATGAGCTCACAGCAGCTGGTGGACCGCATGCTCGCTGCGCAGGCGGGGGTCAATGCCTGGCGCTTGCGCACCGGCAAGATAAAGGATGAAGACGAGTTCGAGAGGTTGCAGCAAGGTATGGGTGTGTTGGCTGAAGCCCCCATCTACATAGACGACAAATCTTCTTCCACCATTCTTGCTATGCGCTCGGTCGCCCGTCGGTTGAAAATGGAAAAGAATCTCGGGCTTATAGTCGTTGACTATCTGCAGCTCATCACACCCGGACAATCGCGCGGCAGCGACAATCTCGTACAACAAGTCACCGAGATATCACGCTCACTCAAATCGATGGCCCGCGAGCTTGAGGTCCCCGTTTTGGCGCTTTCCCAACTCTCCCGGGCGGTAGAACAGCGTCGCGGTCGCCCCCGGCTTTCCGACCTCCGCGATTCAGGCTCCATCGAGCAGGACGCCGACGTCGTTATGTTCATCCACCGCGAGGACAAAATGAACGATAATTCAGATAAGCCGGGCATCGCCGAAATACTCATAGAAAAGCACCGCAACGGGCCTATCGGCAAAGTCGAACTGCGCTTTGACGAGGAGCAAACGACCTTCCGCTCCATAGACAAGAGCGATTTTGGCGACTTCACGCCTGAGGCGGAAGTGGAATCGGCATCTGCTCCCTTCTAAAAAACAAGTATACTGACACTCAATGGATTCGATCGAGCAACTGATTTCTCTTTTTGAACGCTTTCCCGGGATTGGGCCTAGGCAGGCTCAACGTTTTGTACAGTTTCTTCTTCGTAGCTCACCATCTCTGCGTCGTGAATTTGTGGAAGCGGTTCAATCCTTGGGAGGCTCGGTACGCCAGTGTCCGCAGTGTATGCGTTTCTCCAGCACGAGCGCGAAGGTATGCAGTATGTGCTCGAATCCGCAGCGTGACCCGAAATTTTTGGCCGTCGTCGCGTCCGATTCCGACATCGCCGCATTGGAACGCGGCGGTACCTATCGCGGATACTATTTCGTGCTCGGCGGCACCGTCTCGCTCGCATCGGAAAAAACGAACGGCCTGCGCATCAAACAGTTGCTAGACTCAATTCCCGCGCGCCTAAAAGCCGGGCTCGTTGAAGTCATCTTGGCATTTCCTGCCAACCCCGAAGGCGACGCCACAGCAATCCAAGTCCGCGAAGCGATATTAAAAAACCATCAAGGCGACGCCTTGATGCTTACTGCGCTAGGGCGTGGGCTTTCGACGGGGAGCGAACTGGAGTATGCCGACCCCGAAACCATCAAAAGCGCTCTCGAAAGCAGGCGCTAGGCTGTTTTATCAATAAGTCCACCCGGCTTTCTGCTTGCTTTTTCAAGCGTCTCTGCGATAGCATTCTCACACTGCTCATACGCCTCCCTCCGTTGCCAGTTTGCATCGTGTCTAAACTCCTCTTCCGTCTCCGCAATTTCAGCCAATTCGGCCTCCTGACCTTGCAGCAGAGCAGTCAAATGCTCAGCGATGGCCGTTAACACCGCCGGGTCGTTCAACTCATCAAAATTTGACTCACCGGCATTGGGGTTCTGCCGGAGGCGCTCCGCTCGCTGACGAATGGCGTGCGGATTTGGAATCTCAATGTCTCCAAATTTTGTCTTCGAAGGAAATTCCTTAAAGAAACGCTTCCACATTAAAGCGCCACGCGGATTAGAGGATTCGGGAACCTCCATTGTGTCCATACTGCGTTACGGCAGCGCCGTGATGCGTACTTTTGCGAACGGTTGACGATGACCTCTTTTCTTGAAATAGCGGCTTTTTTGACGGTACCGGATGACGACAACTTTGGCCTCGCGGCCTTCCTCGACGAGCTCGGCGGAGACTTTGGCGCCCTTGACGTACGGTGCACCTACGACCGTCTCTGTGCCGTCGTCGGTCAAGAGCACCTTATCGAAGGTAATTTTGTCCCCCGCCTTGTGTCCGTTGATTTTTTCAATATCCAAAACACTGTCCTGTGTGACAACGTACTGCTTCCCGCCCGTTTCTATGATAGCTATCTTGGCCATAGGAAGCGAAACTATAGCTTACCGACGGTGATTGTGCAATAGTGATGGTCGCTGCAACAGCTGGAGCTTAGCCATGTTCGTTCAGGACAAAAGGTTTGGGGAACCTCAAGAACCCACCCGCTTTTGAACTACTACCATGAAACAGTTGCTCCTTCTTGCCCTTGGCGTACTCGCGTTTCTCTCGACGATCTGGGACATCATTGCCAAGGACATGGGGTACCCGTTCATCAGTTCACTGTGCGGTATTGTTACGTTCGCGGCAGCATTTGCTGGCGGCATAATTGCGCTCGATATGCTCCGCGACGTCCGTCGCAACCCTTCGCGCTAAGGAGCGTCAGATACGACAAGGGCCCGCTTACGTGGGCCTTTGAATTTTATTCATCTCCTGCGAGCGTTGGCTTCTCCAGAAGCGGTCCGTCCAGCCCGATGGAGCCGCCAGTAATCTTAAGAACATCTTTATCGACCTTACCAAGCTCCTTTCGACCCGCGTTGTAATGATTAACCGTTGTTGAAAGTGAATTTCCAATTTTATTATAGTAGTCCTCATATGTCTTGAGATGGCGGCCGAGCGCCTCGACATTTTTTGCAATATCTTTCGCGGTCTCTTCTATCTTGAACGCCTTGAAACCGTAGAGTACTGATTGAAGGTATGCGGCGAAGGTGGTCGGGCTAACGATGATAACTTTCTTTTCGTTGTACGCGTAGTCAATGAGATTGCGCGTATTCACTTTGACCGAACCGACTTCATTGATGAGCAAGTCGTAGTAAATGGCTTCGGCGGGAATGTACATGAATGCGAAGGGTAATGTGCCGTCTTTCGGACGCACGTACTTGGAGGTCTCGTCGATACGCATCTTCAGGTCGTTCTTGAACTGCTTTTCCAATTCCGCACGCTGCGTGTCGTCTATCGCATTTACCAAGCGTTGGTAATTATCGAGTGAGAATTTTGCGTCTATCGGTATCACCCCCTCTTTAGTCACAACGACCGCGTCCACCGTCTCGCCACCGGGGAATTCGTACTGCATTTTGTAGGAGCCGGGCGGCAAAATATTCGAAAGTATGAGCTCAAGCGATGCCTCGCCGAGATTGCCGCGCTGTTTTTGGTGCTTCAGCACCTTTTCAAGATTTGCGAGCTGCTCGGCGATGGTCATAAAGCGGGTCGTGGATTCGTTGGTCTTCGTCTGCTCGATACGCACCTCTGTCAGCTGTTTCGCCACCAGGTCGCGTATATCGGTCGCAAGCTTCTGGCTCTCCCCGAATTGCGCCCGCATGTTCTCGAACATGCGGCTAGTCCCCTCTCCGAGCTTCATTTCCAAACTCCGCTCAAGTTCCTGTATTCGCTGTTGCAGAAGAACCATACCCTGTGTTTCCTGCGGAGTTTTGCGCGCCCACACTACGTAGGCAAGAAGGGCCAAAATTGCAACTAGCAGGATGATAACGAGCCATTCCATGCGCCGATTCTATCATGCGATTGAGTACAATCGCCTACTGGGCTATACTCACGTTATGTTGGCCGCACAAATCCGAACCGGTATGGTCGCCGCGATGAAGGCCAAGGACGACCTGAAGCGCGACACTTTGCGCGGCGCGCTTTCCGCATTCACCAACGAGCTGGTCGCCAAGGGCCGTAAGCCGACGGAAGAACTCGCCGACAACGACGCTCTCACGGTACTGAAGCGCCTCGCGAAGCAGCGCAAAGAGGCAGCCGAGGTCTACACAAAGGGCGGGCGCGCCGAGCTCGCCGATAAAGAATTGAGCGAATTGAAGATAATCGAATCCTATTTGCCGCAGATGGCGAGCCGAGAAGATATCGAGAAGGTAGCCCGCGCCAAAAAAGACGAGCTCGGGGTGACCGATGCCTCCGGGGCGGGTAAACTCACGGGTGTTGTGATGAAAGAACTTGCCGGCACCGCCGATGGCAACTTGGTCAAAGAAGTTATCGCCTCTTTTCTCAAATAAATTCGCTCCCGATGCTTTGGTCGGGACCCCGACATTACGTCGGGGCTAACGTGGCGCGAGTACGAGGGCGGTCGACGCGAATGCGGCTACAAGAAATATCGCGATAAATGCCATCGGCAGAGTGAACAACAACGCACACACGGCGGCAATAATACACATGAGTATCCGGCCGAGCGCGAGAGCCATTTCTTTGAGCGCGGTGAATTCATCGACGAAAGAGCCCGCGTCCGCCGCTTGCTCATACGTCAGCGGGTCAAGACCGATGCGTCGCGGCGTCGTCGTGTAGAAATATGAATCGACACCGATAACGCCAAGCGGTGTTGCGACGAGCATGCGCAGTACCCACGGCGTGAACGCAAAAAGTACGTCCATCCCCGCGGAGTTGTGCGAACTCATCGTGCGCATGCCCCGGCGCACCAGCGGCCGGCCAAGTATTGCGACGACGAACGTGAGCGAAAGAATGAGTCCGAGCATCTCATACGACCATCCCGTGAGGATAAATATCGCGAGCGGCCAGAACAGGAGGAGCGCCGCTCCGGCGGCACCCTCCAGCATCGTTCGCCCGACAACGCTGCGGTTCGCGGGTTCTATCAGTTGTCCGAATGTCTCGCGATAGCCCCACGAGAAACGTTCACGGACCTCCCGCAGATAAAAGACGGGAACTGTTGCGAGCAGAATCATTGTCACCCCGGCGAACAGTAACGAGACAGGTCCGAGCGGCATAGCAGCTATGAATACTCCAGCCAGCAAAGGGGCGAGCGCGATGCATACCTCCGCAAGACGCGTTCTGCGGCCCACTCCGGTCGCCTCCACTTCGATCTCATAGGGTATCCAGTAGAGAGCCCGGTAGAAGCCCAGCCCGCAGGCGAAGACGGCCAGTGCGCTGGGTATATAACTGCCGCCCCAAAAACCTGCGAACGCGGCACCGAGCACGACGAACGACGATGCGGCAACGAGCGTCGCGAACATAAGCAAGCGGCGTGCGCCCAAGCGAAGCAGCCGTGCCGCATACGGCGTCACGAGGCATGTAATGGTCTGCGAGAGTGCGTAGAGCAATGCCGTTCTCACAAAAGCGTGCGCAATGTCCGGTTCTACAAGAAAAAAATACTGGAAAACGAATATCCAGGAAAATATGTTGACGCCTGCAAACGAAAAACGGAAGAGAAAGCGGTGTATAGAAAGTGCGCGTATACTCCGCATCGGCGATGCGAGAGTCGACTCCCGCAATGAAAAGCTTCGCATACCCGGCTAGTACAATTTCGAATAATTCCGGCCGCAGCTCGACTTGCTGCAGGCTACTAGTAGGGTACTCGAAGTGACATCTCTTACCATACACTTGTGTGTCATCATGCAAGGCAATTCGGAATTGTCCTGCCGGGCATACTAGACTTGCGTTGTTTGACGACGGCGGAACAGAAGCGGAGAGAAAAGCGGCACGATGGCGACCAGCGCATATCCCACCCAGACACTCCAATCCGCGTAGAGGGACCAGGTCGCAAAAGGAACCGCATACACGGCATCAAGCAAACCCATCGTGAGTGCCCAGCAGATGGAGTACGGAAGAATATCAAGCCAGGAATAGAAACGGAGCGAACGTCCGGCAATCGTGGTGACAACTATCAAAATAAGCAGTCTGACAAGTACAGAGAAATACATGCCGACGAGTCCGTATATAACAAGCCCGGACCACGCCAAAGACATGATGGCGTAGATGACGATGCCCCAACCGAACAGCGCGCCGTATCTCATAGCCCCATTATACGCCAAACAGCCCCGCAATGCGGGGCTGTCGAAAACTCAAAGGGGATTACCAGCTTCTGCCGCCTCCGCCTCCGTTGCCTCCTCGTCCACCTCCGAAGCCGCCGCGGTCATTGCCGCCACCGCTACGAAAATCGCGTCGAGGTCGGTCTTCCATCGGGCGCGCCTCATTTACGGTGAGCGAGCGTCCGCCGAAGTCCTTCCCATTCCACATCTCAATCGCCTTCTGTGCATCCTCATCGGATGCCATTTCGACGAATCCGAAACCCTTCGAGCGGCCGCTCATCTTATCCATGATGATGACGGCGGACTCGACGGCTCCGCATTGCGCGAAAGCGTCTTTGAGCTCAGTGTCGGTCGTGCTGTAGGGCAGCCCGCCGACGTATAGCTTCTTAGCCATGATTCTTTGTGTGTAGTTCCTCTAAAATGATGTAAACCAACCTTTCCACTCAAATATACATAAGTCGTGGAAAACTTACATTCATGAGCATAGTGGCGCACCGCCAAAATAATGTCAAGAGATGCGGAAGAACAATAAAAACAGCACCAGATACGAAAAGAATGTATCTGGTGCTGAATAATGAGAGAAATGAACAATAAAGAGCAGCAAAGGACGCGAGAAAGAAGCGTTGAGAAAAAAGAACAGAAGAAAAGGAGAGATCGCGGTGACCGTCGGTAATCCGAGTATTAGGTTAGCGGCGCGATTACAAAGGTGTAATCACGTTGAACCCGGATGTACCGACAGGGTCGACCGTCGCCTTGGGACAGAAGTGCCGCTCGCGAGTTAGAACTCGGGAACGTTGTTGTATGTCGCCATGCAGTGGCGACAGAGATTGGGACAGCTGTTGAAACCATCGAAGTCGAGGGACTTCTTGGTTACGTTGGCTGTTAAGCCTTTCGATTCATGCACGATTTTGAAACACGTCGAGTAGACGTGCACGATGCCGTTTTTTACGGCCCATACATCAATGCTGAACGTGGTTGCATACGAAGAAGAGGTAGGGGCAACAGGCTGAGCTTGCATAGCAAGACCTCACAGTTGGGAGTTGGTGGTCATCTATTACGAAGATGAACGAACGATTGTAGACTTACTCTACGCGTGTTTGTTGAGACGTGCAAGGGGTAGGAAACTTACTTTGTGGATATGTAGGCGGCGAGGCCACCCGGACGGGAGTAGGCATACACGTCTTTGATGCCGAGGTCTTCCGCGAGAAGAAGCACCGATTCGATGAGTTGATTTGAAACGGGCGCATTGTCGTCTATCACCACTTTGTGCGGCTCGGGGTATTTCAAGAGCATGTTGTACCCGAGCGAGCTCGCATCTTCAGGCCGGCCACCTTCAATCAGACCGACAAGTGTCGCACCTGCACCGCCCCCCTTCGGTTTTTGATGGAATTTGTATACGGGGTCGTCGGGAAGATATTTTTCTACTTCCGCAACATCGGGCACGCGACTGAGGACCGGAACATCTTTCGGCCGGTAATCAGCGCTGCAAATAGAAACACATACGAGTGCTTTCCCGTTGCGGTCCGATACCTCAGGCGAGAGCATTCCCGCGTACGTCTTCTTCAAAATTTCATTTCCTGAAAGGTTGGTGCGGACAAGCGCAATTTGTCCCGCGAGTGTGTCGTCCGCTTTTGCGGCGAGGACCGTGAGTATCCGGGGCATCTGCTTTTCGTACGTCGGACGGTCAGTCGCGAGGGGTGCCCAACATTTATTGTGAAGCTCGAACGAAGCCGTGAGCCAGCGCGAATCGCGATGCAAAACGCTGAATCTAAGCTTGGAGGTCTTCAGAAGTCCATATATTGACTCGAAACGCTCGTAGGGCAGCTGACTTTTGAGAACACTACGCTGCACTTTCCCGGTCGAAGTCATTGGGAGAAGTCCGCTCGCGAGCGAGGTGACGTATTTCGGCGTCTCATAGGCGCTCAGATACGGCGTCCCGAGAAGGAAGGCGCTTTTCAGGCGGCGTTTTGCGCCATCTTCGTCAGCTCCCTCTTTCCACGAAATGACTGCGCCCGCCTCTTCTCCGTACCGCTCGTCGGGGACGGAAACGACGTGTACTTGGCCGATGTCGGATGAAATTTTCTTGAGGGCATTTTCCACCGCGACGGGGGAGACGTTGACCCCGCCCTTGATGATGATTTCCTTCTTGCGGCCTTTGAGGTAGAAAAGTTTCCGGTCCTCAATCACTTTGTAGTAACCGATATCGCCGGTGAGGAAGTAACCGTCACGGAATGCCGGCTCCCGGCCGAGGTATCCTTCCATAATCGCAGGTCCTTTTACGACCAGTTCCCCCTCGTCACCTTCGCCGAGAAACTTCCCTTCCTCGTTTGATATCTGCAAATCGGCCCATGGCATCGGAGAGCCGATCGAATTCTCCTCGACGAGCTTCTCGTACAACTCTTTTGATATGTCCATCGGCACACCCGTAACGCGCAGCGCCGTTTCCGTCTGTCCGTAACCCTGGTACACGGCGATGCCGTACTTCTTTCTGAACTCCTGGACCGTGTGCGTGACCACCGGTGCCGAGCCTATCTGGATGCGGGTGAGTTTTATATTTCCTTTGACCGCCTCGAATTCATTTCCGCGGCTCACCTGGTCGAAGAGAATGGACTGGACGATGGAGGTGACAGTCGCGCCAGTCTTCGCCATTTGTTGCCAGAAGTTTGAATTGGAATAATTGGGCGGAATTGCGATAGTGCCGCCCGCAAGCAAGGTCGAGAGGCAGAAGGTGGTGGAGTTGATGTGGTGGAGCGGCAAATTCACGAAGAATGTATCATCGGCGGTAATGCGCAGCCACTCACGGATTCCATCGGCATTCACAAGCAGATTTTCAAGCGAGAGCATCGCGCCCTTGGGGTGACCCGTCGTGCCGGAGGTGAAGAGCACGAGCGCCTGGTGTGCGAGTCCTTTCTCCCACGGCAAGGTAAGGCCTTGCCGTGAATCAAATTGGGTGTGTACTTTGATGCGCACGCCGGGGAGCTTAACCGCCTGAATGCCCCGCTCGAGTATGAGTGCTTTTGCTTTGTTGAGGTTTATTTTGTATTCGTAGAGTTCGGGAGTGTCACGCTTTGTATCCATCGGTACGGTAACGACGCCTGAAGCCCATGCGGCCCAGCTCCATATCAAAAGTGCAGGTGAATTGCGGAAAGCGAGCGCGATGCGGTCCCCCTTCTGAAGACCCAGACCTTTCAACTCCGAAGCGGCCACCGTAATCTTTTCAAGAAGGTCGGCATAGGTCATTTTCTCGACAACATTTCCCTTCTCGTCGACACCGAGCAGCGCGACCTTATCTGGGTTCTCTTTTGCAAGAGCGGCGATGTGTCCGTACAAACTTTTTGGAAGGATTGTTTTCATAGTGTGATTCGTGTCCAGACATAGAGCTTATCAGATGTATGAATAGTTTTAAAATGGCTGATTATCTGCTATAACTTCACACGAGGGCCAGTAGTTCAGTGGTAGAATGCCTCATTTGCAATGAGGAGGTCCGGGGTTCGATCCCCCGCTGGTCCACAATATGAAAACCGACAAGGGTATCGTAGAGAACGCCAAACGATTTGCAACCAGAGCACATTCCGGACAGTTCTTGAGAAATAGAGCGAAAGATCCGTTCATAACGCACCCGGAGCGAGTGGTCGCTTTGGTCGAACAGTCGGGTGGAACCGCCGGAGAAATTGCTGCCGCGTGGCTACATGACGTTGTCGAGGACACACAGGTGACACTGGATGATATCAGAAAGAAATTTGGCGATGCAATTACGGAAATGGTTGATGGGCTTACCGATCCGCCGCATTTTGCGGGGAATCCGGATAAGATTCGAAAGGCCTGGCAAGCTGAACGTGTAATCTCAAAAAGTGCAAGCGTCAAGCGGGTGAAAATTGCCGATCAAACTGCGAATTCTTATACGATAGGCTTCGACCCTCCTGTTGGCTACAATCCCCAGGAACGTCTCGATTATCTGGAAGGTGCTCGGTCGATAGTGCTTAACTGCGGGGGTATAAGTAAGAAATTGGATAAAATTTTTGAGAAAACATACCAAGCTTCCTTGCACGTTATACGTGCCGAAATGAAAAAGTAACGATTTGTGCTACCGCATCGCCAACTTTATCGCGTGTTCGAGGAATTCCGGCACGGAGGAGCCGACACTTTCAAGCATCGGTTGGAATGATGCTCCCGGATAAAGTCCCGGCACCGCATCCACCTCCAAGAAGTACACCGTACGTGGTGTGAGTATCACGTCGGCGCGCGAGAAGTGTGAAAGGCCGAGCGCCCGGTGTGCCGCGCGCGCCAAGTCCGCGATGGCCCGCTTTTGGGCGTGAGTAAAGTTACTAGGCACATTGTGCCGCAAACTTCCTTCCTGATAATGACCCGGCTCGATGAAGCACGAGCCTTCGGGCAGGATGACATGTGCCGGCGGAAGCGCGTACAGTTCCTCTCCGCGAAAATCCTCAATGACTCCGATGCTCGCCTCCTGCCCGCGTATATATTGCTCGACAAGCGCTGCACCGAACGCTTCTAAGACGTCGCCGATGGCATCCGGCAATTCAAGGAGAGTCGTCGCCATGCGGATACCCGTGGAAGACCCTTCCTGGACGGGCTTCACCACATACGGCGGGCCGAATTGAGAGAAAGCGAGTTGAGCCATTTCGCCGGTAGTCAGAGCATTTTCAACCGTAAAGGACAGCGCTTGCGGCATGCGAACACCCGCTCGTCGAAGAACTTCACGCCCACGTACCTTGTTGAGTGAAAGCGCTGCAGCCTGACCGCGCGCGCCGGCATAGGGAACACCCGCAAGTTCAAGAATGCGCTGCACGGTGCCGTCTTCCCCGACCCCGCCGTGCAGCGCATTCAGAACAACGTCTATTTGCGAAAGCGCGCGCGAAGCATCCACGGGCGTTCCACGCAAATGCCAGTAGCCGCGTTTGTCTATGAAAATATCACGTGTGTCGTAACGGTCTTGCGGAAGCGCCGCCAGCATCGCAGCACCCGTTTTGAGTGAAAGGTCGTATTCGTTCGATGTTCCGCCGCGCAAAACTCCTACGCTCGTGCGTGCCATGCGCGAATTATATCACCCGTTGCCCGAGTCCGTCGGGAACATGACCGAATCGGGTACAACGAACATCGACTGATCGGCAAACCATAGCGGCCCGCAACTACCCGCAGAGCTTGTCAGGAAGTCCAGCCCGTTCGCCTTCTGCACCTCTTCCTTCGTTATGATCATCCCGTTTTGCCGCTGATCGTTCCACGCGTAATAATGCCCGCCGGCGTCGTTGCTGATGATATGTCTGCGCGTAGGTTGCCTGGACTCGGATTGTATCCAGTCAGCGCGTAGATTATTGCCGTCAACATACACCTTAAGATTTTGGATTGCCAACGTGAAGGATCCGCTGTCGGGGAACACGCAAACCGTCGGGACTGCGCTTTGCCCGGCTCGCATAAATGCTTCCACTGTTGCGAGAGTACTCTCCCGGGATCTGAGAAAGTAATAGCCGCCTGCAAAGGCAGCGCAGGCGAAAATAACAACCGTCAGTGTCTTCCAGGAACTCTGCATCACCCGATTATAGCAGTCTCAAAGCGCAATTCTCCTGCTCATTCGCTTCCGGTGCCAACCGACGCCGAACCGGTGCGCTTCGCTGTTGGCAAGAAGGATATCGGGTCCGTACGCGTTAATCGAGCGTCTGTCGCCGATAAAACGCTCCGGTTTGTGGAATTCATTCTTGACCACGCCCACGACGGGGATTCCGACGCCCGCCTGTTTTAGAACAGATTGCGCCGCCTTTAATTGAGAGACGCCGCCGTCCACGACGAACACGCGCGGCAGCGGCCATTCAGGATGGTTCAGACGCCTCGAAAGGGCCTCTTTGAGCGACGCCACATCATCATTCGTCGCAGTTCGTATCTTGAACATTCTGTATGCCGCCCGTACGGCTTCGCCGCCCTGTACCACTGTCATCACCGCTACCGTCTCGGCGCCTCCTGTATGCGCGACGTCAAACGCCTCTATCCGCACGCCTCCGCCGGAGGAGACTTTGTTCTCGCTTTTGATGAGCGAGACGTCGCGGATATGTTCCAGTGCCGCTATCTGCCGTCGCAATCTTGCGGCCTCTTCAAAATGCTCGCCTTTGGCTGCAGTTTGCATTTCCTTTGCGAGACGTCTCTTCAACCCGTGAAAATTTGCCGAGAGCAGGTCTTTGATATTGCGCATCGTGTGTGCGTATTCTTCTTTCGACACCTCACCCGTGCAGACACCCGGGCAAAGTCCTATCTGCCGGTTAAAACACGGTTTGCGGACGGTGAGGTGACTCCTCGCTTGCGAGGTGTCTCCTCGCCGTCTGAGTTGTTCTGCACATGGGATACACTTCGAATCTCGGAACGGAAATATTTTCCGGATTATCTTCATCGCCTCCTGCAACTGCTTTCCGTGCGGGAACGGGCCAAAAACAGCTTGTAGCTTGTAGCTTGTAGCTTTCAACCCGAACAATTCGCGGCCGCGCACGAGAAGTACGCGCGGGAAATCCTCTTTTGTAATGACGACATAGTTCCAGCTCTTGTTGTCCTTCTCGTCGACGTTGTATGGCGGCTGATGTTGCTTGATGAGTTCAGCCTCCAGTATGAGAGCTTCCAAGACGGAGCCGGTGATTTGATGTGTCACCGAACGTGCCTCAGCGACCATAGCAACAATCCGCTCACCCCGCCCCTTGATAAGGTCGGACGAAAAGTAACTCCGCACCCTGTCACGCAGCGAAGTCGCCTTCCCTACATAGAGTATTTTTCTCCCTTTTTTAAAGATATATACCCCCGGACTGTCCGGGAGCCTGAATTTCCTGAGTTCCCCCTTTGTCATGCCGACACTATACAGAATCGGCTTATCCACCGCGAATCTGATTTGACTTTTCCCTCCGGTCGGCTATACTGCATTTTTAATGACCTCAAGAGAGATTTCAGTAAAGAACACCCACCCGGGTGTATTTTTGTGCCTTTCAAGAAACCCGCGACTAGTCGCGGGTTTCTTCTATAGGGGCACAACCCTGCGAAGCCTTGTTGCGCCCTCCGAAGCCTTGTGCGAAGGACGGGGCGAAGTAGGGTTCTACGCGATATGAAGCTCTATCTCAAAGACGGTACGATATTCGAAGGCGAAAGCTTCGGAGCCCGGGTCAACATTGTCGGCGAAGTGGTCTTCAACACCGGCATGACCGGGTACGTAGAGAGTCTCACCGACCCGTCTTACGCGGGGCAAATCGTCGTACTCACCTACCCCCTCATCGGCAATTACGGGGTACCCGATAAGAAGTTCTTCGAATCGCAAAAAATGCAAATTGCCGGCCTCGTCGTCGCGGAGTACTCGGAGGAGTACTCTCATCACGCCGCGAAGCAGTCACTTGCACAGTGGCTCAAGGCATCGGGAGTTCCCGCGATTACCGGAATTGACACGCGTGCGTTGACAAAGAAATTGCGGGAGCACGGTGTCATACTCGGACAACTTTCGACCGGTAAAGCTCCGAAGAAATTTACGGACCCCAATGAAGAAAATCTTGTGGCCCGCGTGAGCCCGAAAAAGAAACAGACTTACGGAAGCGGTCCGATAAAAATCATCGCCGTTGACTGCGGCATGAAGGAAAACATCGTGCGCTCGCTCTCGAGGAGGGATGTGACTCTCATCCGTGTCCCATGGGATTATGATTTCACCGCCGAGGAATACGACGCTCTTTTTCTCTCCAACGGTCCCGGGGACCCTACCCAATGCATTCCGACGATACGGCATATTCAGGCGGCGATGCGCGCCGATAAGCCGATTCTCGGCATCTGCCTCGGCAATCAGCTTCTGGCGCTTGCCGCCGGTGCACGCACGTACAAATTGAAGTACGGGCACCGTTCGCAAAATCAACCCTGTCTCGATGTGTCGACGGGTAGATGTTACATCACCTCTCAAAATCACGGCTTCGCGGTGGACAAACGGACGTTGCCCGCAGGATGGGACGAATGGTTCTCAAACGCGAACGACGGGAGCAACGAAGGTATACGCCACAAGACGAAACCGTGGCGCTCGGTGCAATTCCACCCTGAAGCGTCGCCCGGCCCCACCGACACCGCCTGGATATTTGACGAGTTCCTGAATGAAATCCGAAACTCGAAATCCGAAACTCGAGAAAATCAGAAATATGCAAAAATTTAAACATTTTCAAAATTTCGTACTTTGGATTTTTTCGTGCTTCGTGCTTCGTGCTTCGTGCTTCAAAACGATATGAGATTGGAACCTCGCAAAGTACTTCTATTGGGCTCCGGAGGCCTGCGTATCGGTCAGGCCGGAGAATTTGACTATTCGGGCTCGCAAGCAATTAAGGCGTTTAAGGAGGAGGGCGTCAGCGTCATCCTGATGAATCCCAACATCGCCACAGTGCAAACCGACGACAAGCGTGCCGACGTGGTTTACTTCCTCCCGCTCACGGAGAAATTCGCGACGGAGGTCATCAGAAAAGAACGGCCCGACGCGATAGCCCTTTCCTTCGGCGGACAAACCGCGCTTAATCTCGGACTCGCGCTCGAAAAGAGCGGCGTCCTCAAAAAGTACGGCGTGAGCGTCCTCGGCACTCCCGTAGCGACGATTCGCGACACCGAAGACCGGGACCTTTTTGTAAAACGGCTCCAAAGAATTGATGTGAAGACCGCGCGAAGCCGCGCAGCCACGAATACCAAGGAAGCCGTAGCAGCCGCAGAAGAAATCGGATATCCGGTCATGATACGCGCAGGGTTCGCGCTGGGCGGCGAGGGTTCGGGAGTCGTGCGGAGTGAAAAAGAACTCGCTGCAAAACTCTCCGAGGTCTTCCGCAACGTATCACAAGTGCTTGTCGAAGAATACCTCGGCGGATGGAAAGAAATTGAATACGAGGTCGTTCGCGACCGCGCCGACAATTGCATCACCGTGTGCAACATGGAGAATTTCGACCCGATGGGTATTCACACGGGTGAGAGCATCGTCGTCGCACCCTCACAAACACTTTCAAATGCCGAGTATCACGGACTTCGCGAGATTGCGATAAAAACAATCCGCCATCTGGGCATCGTCGGCGAATGCAATATCCAGTACGCGCTGCATCCACAGACGGGCGACTACCGTGTCATTGAGGTTAACGCCCGGCTGTCCCGTTCATCCGCACTCGCATCCAAAGCCACAGGGTACCCGCTTGCCTTCGTTGCCGCCAAACTCGCCCTCGGCTACACTTTGCCCGAAATAAAGAACTCGGTGACGAAAAAGACCACGGCCTGCTTCGAGCCCGCGCTGGATTATGTGGTTCTGAAAATCCCCCGCTGGGATCTCAACAAATTCGAGAATGCCGCGCCCCGCATCGGCACCGAAATGAAGAGTGTGGGCGAAGTTATGGCCATCGGCCGTTCTTTTGAGGAAGTGCTGCAAAAGGCCATACGCATGCAGAACACCCCATTAGATAAGAAGTATCTGACGGGGCGGGTCGGCGCGTACCTGGACGAAATTGAACATCCGACATCAAACCGCATTTTCGCGATATTGGGGGCAATGCGCAGCGGTATTAGTGTCGCAAAGATACACAAACTTTCAAAGATTGACCCCTGGTTTTTATACAAAATCAAGAATATCGTCGACTTTGAGAAAAAACTACCAAGGTCTCACCTTGGTAGATAGACGCT
>Ga0209542_10004793_pt1 | contig 27532 bp, 34 predicted proteins | sample RifCSPhighO2_01_FD_184028 | JGI IMG/M metagenome (GOLD analysis project Ga0209542, IMG submission 184028) | Soil microbial communities from Rifle, Colorado - Rifle CSP2_plank highO2_0.1 (SPAdes) (version 2) | ecosystem: Environmental > Terrestrial > Deep subsurface > Rock core/Sediment ...
AGCTATGTGCATACCTTTTTAAGTCACCGGTTCTAATTATTTCTATGAAACAGCAACTTGACCTGATTGAAGAGATTGAAGGCATAAAAACGAGGCTAATGTTTATAGAAACGGCTTTGATAGAAAACGAAGAGCCGGAAGAAGGCGACAGGGAATCTGTAAAGGAAGCGATGGCTGAATATAAAAAAAGAAAAACTATACGGTATCGTGCTTAATCGTATGCATTCCCCCCCCCTCTCTATTCTCGAGACCAGTATAGTTTTTGATTTCCATACGATAGCATAGACTATTCTCACGCCGCCAATACGTATTCTGAAGGTATTTTGCATTCCCTGAAGCTTTTTGACGTCGCAACTTTTGGCAGGGACCGGATCTATAATCAGAGTTTTTAGAATTTCGTCTATTCTTGCATCGGCAATTCATCAAGCGACTTCTTTGCCCGTGATGACAATTCGACGTAAAACATTTTATTTCACCATCGTATAGTATACTGGTTTTATTTCATTTTCGCACTATTTAAGTCCTGCTTTTTCAATATGCATATCTGTAGATTATTGCAATATATATTGGTTTGTCAAAGCGTAAGGCCATGAAGGAAATGGATGAGATTCTGAAGAAAGACCGTGAATTCCTGGAAATCACGGAGAAGCTTTAGGGCTTTACTTGTACTCTCTCCACGTGTGCTTGCACTTCGTGCATTTGTAGAATTGGGTTGGCGGCTCATCTGAAGAACGCGTCTGGATCAGCCACCAGTAGGCGCGGGCATGGCCGCACTTCGGGCACTGAACGTCCGTTTCCGGCAGGTCCGGCTTGTTGTCCTCTATGACTATCGTTGCTTTCTTCTCGGAATGCGTCGTTATCTTCTGAGCCTTCATGGCCTGCGCCTTGCCGCAGTTCCGGCACTTCGCAGCCTCGCCTGAAGAAACAACCATGCCGCCGCACTCGCAAAATTGCATCATTTCACTTGCATGCAATGTTTAAAAATCCACCGCTTTCAAGCGATGGATTTGCACATCGAATTCCCGTTGTTTCATCCGCCGTATTAATACGGTGGAATTCGATGTTTAAATTCTTGGCGATTCTATCAGCCTGCTTACTCTTCCTTACTTTTCATTCGCAGAAAGAGCCGCTCTATCATGATAAATCATTGCGGCACAGAAACTTTAAAGTTTTTCCGGATTCACCTGAGGCTTTTGGACATGTAACCCGTGACAATAAGTATGCCGACTCCTGCAATAGCGAAAATCCAGAAGCTCGTTTCCAGGTTTGCAGGAAACAGGTAAATATCAAGAAGCCCCCAAACTCCACGCCAGAATAATATGATGCCGAAACTTATGACAAGAGCGAAGAGGAGATCGTGATTGCGACTGAGCTTACGCATGACTTTATTTGTCTTTTCAGCTATTAATTATCTCGCATGAAACCAGCTTTGCCGTCACTAGAGGCTCGTTCAATATAATCATGCCTTTATTCACCGGCACTTTAGGCGCGTCTATAAGATAAATCGAGGGTACGGGCGGCTCCAGAAAATAAATGTCGCGTACTTCATTTATCGCTCGTTCTTTGATTTCATCTGGAGAATTTGTGTAGATTGTAGGATCTACAAGATTCCACTCACCATTATGGTAAATTTCATTCCAGCCATGGAAACCATATGTTCCCTCATCTATCGTACGAAAGACCGGTATGCCTCTGACGCGCAGATTCATTGCTCTGCCCTTGGCCATATCAGAAATGCCCCCGGCCTTTTTCACCGCATAGTCCAGAAGACATGCAAAATCCCTGCAGATGCCTGCTCTATTTCGTACAATATCATCAAGAAGATTCTCCGCTTGCGTGCCGTATTTTATATTCTGCCTTATCTTTTCCAAAGCCGCCCCCAGATATTCTGCATTGAAGGAATTCCCTAATTCTTCCAGGAACTCGTCGGTTTCGCTGGTAGATACATACGCAAAACCTATCATAGGTTGCCTCTGGGAAGGAGACCTGCTTAGCCTGTCTTCTTTTATTCTCAATGTAACAACAAGGGTATTTGCCTCGGATATTTCACCTTCACCCCCTCCTTCATGCACAAGACCCTTTGTTATGACAGGGACATTATGAGATGATATCATGTCCTTGACGGAATAAGTTGGATCGAAACAATCCACATCAAACCGCCCTTTATACACAACAGGCGTGCCTTCCTTGCTCACAGGCGCATACGATAATTTAAGAGAAAAATCGCTTCCATACTTCATTCCTGTAGGAGCCTTGATTCCGTCATCAAACATGAGACTGCCTTTTACATGGTGCGCCATGACAAGAATCAGATAAAAGAGTATTAAAACTGTGAAAAGCCATTACTTCGCAATAACCTTCTGCTTGATCTTCTTGAGACGGAAGGTGGTTTCCCTGTCCATTTCCTCGAGATGCAGGGCGATTATGCGCTTCTGCTGCTGGAGCTGCGGGATCAGGACGTATTCAAGCGCGTTCACGCGTCGCTTCGTCTTTTCTATTTCCATCAGAAGCTTGCGAAGCTTGGTCTCGATTTCCGCGACGTCGAGGGTTTTTTCGAGAAGAACTTCGTAATTTTCCGCCATATTATCCATTCGCATCGAAGCCGACAGCAAGCCGTAGCCGCGCTCTTCAAGGCTCTTGCGGATTTTGCCCTTGGCTATCTGCGGTATCTTGACGCCCATGATGTTCTTTATCGTGAGGTCAACGGACGGCCTGTCTTTCAGGGCAAGGGAGAGGCTCTTTATCTCGGTTATTCCCTCAAGAGCCGCAACTTCGAGCATGGAAGTGCGGGCATTCTTGTAAATTTCATTGAGCTCGCTCCTCATGCTTCTGGCATCCTTGAGGACGTTGTAGAACTCTATTATCAGGCCGTCCCTCTTTTTTTTCAGGAGCTTGTGGCCCGACTCCGCAAGCTTTATCCTGCTCTTGACGTTCTGGAGTTCCGCTCTTGTAGGGTTCAGGTTCTGCATTTATTTTCCCTTGTAATATTTCTGCTTGAGCTCGGGCGATATTCTTGTGAGTTCGTCTTCGGGCAATTGCGACAGAAGCTCCCATGCCACGTCAAGCGTTCTTTCTATGCTCCTGTCTTCGTCATAGCCCTGATTCACGAATTTCTGCTCGAACATCTCTGCAAACCTCAGCAGCCTCCTGTCGCGCTCGGAAAGAGCCTCTTCGCCTACCACGGCGGAGAGGCTCCGAAGATCGCGGCCCTGTGCGTAGCACGCATAAAGCTGGTCGGATACGTTCTTGTGGTCCTCTCTTGTCTTGCCCTTGCCTATGCCAAGGTTCATGAGCCTTGAGAGGCACGGCATAACGTCTATCGGAGGATAGACACCCTTTCTATGAAGGTCCCGCCCAAGCTGTATCTGGCCTTCCGTTATGTAGCCCGTAAGGTCGGGTATCGGATGCGTCTTGTCGTCGCCGGGCATAGTAAGTATCGGAATCTGCGTTATGCTTCCCTTCCTTCCCTTGATTATTCCCGCCCTTTCGTATATCGACGCCAGATCCGTGTACATGTAGCCCGGATATCCCCGGCGCGCCGGAATTTCGCTTCTCGCCGAAGAAATTTGCCGCAGTGCCTCGCAATAATTGGTCATGTCCGTGAGTATCACAAGGACGTGCATGTCCTTCCTGTAAGCAAGGTATTCGGCGGCGGTAAGGGCCATTCTTGGCGTGATGAGCCTTTCGGTTGCCGGGTCGTCTGCAAGGTTAAGGAAGACTATGGCGCGCTCTATTGCGCCCGTCTCCTCGAAGCTCTTCATGAATTTTCTTGCTTCCTCGTTCGTTATGCCCATTGCCGCAAAGACTATTGCGAAATTTTCTTCCTTGCCCACGACCTTGGCCTGCCTTGCGATCTGCAGCGCAATGTCATTGTGGGGAAGGCCGGATCCTGAGAATATCGGAAGCTTCTGTCCCCTGACCAGCGTGTTCATGCCGTCTATCGTCGATATTCCCGTCTGTATGAAATCCTGCGGGGAAGCGCGGGAATAAGGATTCATCGCGGCTCCCGTGACGTCAAGCTCGTCTTCGGGTATTATGTCCGCGCCGCCGTCAATGGGATTTCCGAAGCCGTCAAGCACGCGGCCCAGCATGTCCTCGCTGACTTTGGCCTTTATCACGTCGCCCAAAAAGCGCACGGAAGCGTTCCTGTCTATGCCCGTCGTGCCTTCAAATACCTGAACGGTCACCGCGTCTTTGGACGTGTCAAGAACCTGGCCAAGGCGCTTTTCGCCGTTGGGCAGCGTTATATTCACCAGCTCGTTGTAGCCGACGTCGTGCGTCTTCTGAACGAAGAGCAGGGGGCCCGTTATCCGGCTTATTGTCTTGTAGTCCTTAAGCAGCATTTTTCCTCACCATCTCGTTTATTTCATTTTCCATTCCGGCATCGGCTTCATTCAGTATTTTTTCGTAGTCTTTGTAGAACTTGGCGTCGCCTATTTTGTTTTTTGATTTCGCGGCAATCAATTCCCTTGCGCTCACGCCTGCCTCTATCGCAGCGCGCGCTTTTTCCTCAAAGTACAATATTGACTGCAGTATTCTTGCGCTTTTTGCAGGAGCACAGTAGCTGTCAACGTCATGGAATGCGTTCTGCTGAAGGAAGAACTCCCTTATCAGTCTTGCTACTTCCAGAGTCAACTGCTCTTTTTCGGGCAGCGCATCTGAGCCTATCAGTTGAACTATTTCTTGCAGCCTCTGCTCTTCTGAGAGTATTTTCTTCACTTTGCTTATGATAGTAGTCCATTGCGGAGTGATATTCTCATTATACCACGGCGCAAGAGAAGATTCGTACTGGCTATAGGAATTCATCCAGTTTATGGACGGGAAATGCCTCCTGTTCGCGAGCGCCGCATCCAGAGCCCAGAAAGCTTTCGTTATTCTTTGCGTTGACTGCGTCACAGGCTCTGAGAAATCGCCGCCCGGCGGCGACACCGCGCCGATTATGCTTATTGAACCCATGCCGCCGTTAAGCAGAACTGCCTTGCCCGCCCTTTCGTAAAATTCCGAAAGCCTTGCGGACAGGTAAGCTGGGTATCCTTCTTCTCCTGGCATTTCCTCCATTCTGGAAGAGATTTCACGCATGGCTTCAGCCCATCGCGATGTAGAGTCGGCCATCAGCGCCACGTCATAGCCCATGTCCCTATAATATTCGGCTATAGTTATGCCGGTGTATATTGAGGCTTCTCTTGCTGCAACAGGCATGTTGCTTGTGTTTGCTATGAGAGTTGTTCTTTCCATAAGAGGATTTCCGGACTTCGGGTCTATCAACTGCGGGAATTCGACGAGAACTTCAGTCATCTCGTTGCCCCGCTCGCCGCAACCGACGTAGACTATTATGTCGGCATCGCTCCATTTGGCAAGGCTTTGTTGCGTGACTGTGTTATGCAATATCATGGGCAGATTGCCTCCCACGAAATTATGCGTCTCTGGCACGGTTATGTCGTATACGTCAACATCTTCCTGCGTATATTCCACAGAAATTATCCTGTCACAGAAGATGTATTCAAGTGCGCCTGCGAATTTTTTCATCACGCCCAGTTTTTCCGAGATTTTCTGCATAGTCGCCACCGTCAGATTTTGATCCACGTAATAACCTGCGCTCGCTATTCCCTCTTTTTCCAGTGAAAATGGCTTTTCGCCGCCGAGAATTTCCTTGAAAAGCGCACTCGTCATGGGAACTATGTCCGTTGAATTGAAAAATCTCTTCTGCTCATAATACGGGTGTATTTTTGAGGCTTCTCTTTTTGGAATGAAAAGACGATAATATTCACGCCCCTTGGTTCTCTTTACTCTCGTCCTGTGGATAATGCCCAGCCTCAACAGCAGGTATGCCATAGATTCTATCATCTCCCTGCTTGCACTGGCTACCTCAATCTCCTTCGTACCCACATGGCCGTCGCAGCTTATGTACGCCATGAAGAAACTTCTTATGACCGATTCCGGCGATACAAGAAGCTTTGCGGGGAGATTTACGGTTCTTGACTTCCTGAGCATTGGCATACCCAGAGACTTGAGAACCCTGACAAGTGTTATAGAGTTCACGCTTACCGCATCTACAGTTCTGGCCCAGTAATCCTTGCCTTCAAGCCCGAACAAGCTTTTCAGTAGACCTTTATATCTCTCCCTCAGTGCAAGTTCTTCATTGAAAAAATGCACCGTCCTGCCGCCCTTTATCATGCCATCCGACATGACATAGCCGATAAATTCCGCCAAATCCTCTGACAAGTATTCCGGCATGGTTACCCCATGAGATTCCCTCTCGCATTTTATCGTTCCCACCACTATTGACGCTCCTGTCAACAGTGAGAGCTTCCTTATGAATGATAATGTGGGCCTATTATTCTTCTCGTAGAAAGCTCTCATGGTGTGGTATTTTACCCCAATCATTGCAGACATTTCTTTCAGCGTCATGCGATTTGCAGTCGCATATTGCTTAATAGAATTTCTCATTTCGTCTATGGCGAATTCATCGGCCACACGGCAATCAAAGTCTATCGTTAGTTTCTGGTATTCCCCCGCCATCTTTAGCATTCTTGGCGATATTACATAATCACCTTCTTTCAGGTTCATTGCCTCCGTTTCAACTATGTTAAGCCTTTCATCTAACCTGAATAGCTTATGCACAGGGGTAAGCCTTACGTTTTTGCCCGAGCACGTGGTTACGCGCACAAGACCTGAAGTTTTCCCTTTGTAAATGTGAGTAGCTGCAGCTTCACGCGTTCTTTCGCCGTCAAATGTCCATATATTTAGCGGTCTCCCCGGTTGTATTATACTCTCGTCTTCTGTCGCTTCAATCTTCCCTCCGGCCTCCTCGAAAACCTGCTTTATGGGTTTCAGCTCGTTATTTACAAGTATTTTCGTGTCACCTGTCACGCACTTCCCGGCTCCGAACGGCCCCGGGATCGACGCCGTGCCGCCTTTTGCGAGGGGGAAGAGCGAATCGAGTATTCTTATTCCGGTTATGAGAGGCGTATCCGGAACAAGCTTCTCCTTTACGCGCCTTGCGGCGCGGATAGGCCAGCGCTGCATGAGCGCGATTTCCTTGCCGCCTACCTTGCCTATAGTTTCTTCAACCGTGTAAGAGCCTTCCTTTATTTCATCGATTTTTCCAGGGTATGGCGAAAGCACCCTGTGCTCTATGGTGTTTGTTTCCTTGACGGTTCCGAGGATTTCGCCTTCTGCAATCTCCTGGCCTTTCTTTACCGAAGGGGCGAATTTCCACTTCTTCTTCCTGTCGAGGGAATTGACGCTTGCGCCGCGCTTTATGAAATCGCCCATCAATTTCTGCAATTCCGGCAGCGGCCTCTGAATTCCGTCGTATATATTATTGAGTATCCCGGGACCAAGTTCCACCATAAGCGGCATGCCCGTCGTCTCGACGGGCTCGCCGGGGGCGATGCCTGAAGTATCTTCATAAACCTGTATAACGGCTTTGTCGCCGTTTATTTCTATCACTTCCCCTACCAGTTTTTCCTTGCCGACCCTTACCACGTCGTACATCCTTGCGTCCAGCCCTTCGGCCGTAACCACGGGGCCGGATACTCTATGTATTATTGCCATTTCATCACATCCTTTTTCTTATTTCCATAAGTCTATTCCAAGCGAACGCTTTATCATCATCCTGAGGTTTTCCTCGGCTCCCAGGTCGTGGGATAGTATAACGAAAGTCGGCTTGACCGTGGTGTTCACCGTTTCCTTCATCCTTGGATTAAGCATGTCGTAAACGGTTTTATTCGTTATCACTACCGCATTGTCTTCCGCTATTGCCTCTTCCATGGCCTTGCCTGCGGTTTCCTTGTCGACAACGCGGCTTCTGCTTATGCCGGCTATGTTGAACCCCGCCACAAAATATTCGTCGCCTATGACAACTATATTCATCCTATTCCACCAGATTCTCTTCGACAAAGCTCTCGGCAAGGCCCGTCATCTTCGCATTCACCAGCAGCCTTATGTTCCTGATTTCCGCTTCCTTCCTTATCATGAATCCGAAAACCGGCGATATCGAAAGCGGCTGCTTGCGCATCATTACGCCGGCTCTTCTGAGCAGCATTCTCTCTGCGTTATTTTCCAGGCGCGTTCTTTTTTCCCGCACGCCCTCGGCAAGCTCCTTGTTGTTTTTCCCGATAAGGGCAAGCGCGGCATTGTAATCAAGATGAAGCAGCTTTGAAACCAGAACTGAAGGCGTGCCTATAATGAATTTTGACATTGTTTCAGCCGGAATTTTATGGTGCTTCATGCGCATTATGTTCCTGATATTCACAAGTTCCGTCATCAGGGAGAAAAATTTCTTTACTTCGCGGTTTGCGTCATTAAAGCCGGCAAGCCTTGAATAATAATGCACGTCTATCTCATTTTCCAGCGAAGCTATGTCTTTTTCCCGCATGTATTTCAATATAAGATCCGCTTTGATCCCCGTTATACGCGCTATGGCGCCGGATGCGGATTCTGCGCTTTTTGCGGACCTTATGCAAAACGCAAGGGTAGTCGGACTTACAGGCACTATGCCGTATTTCATGTCCTCGTCCGAAAGGCCGTTGACGACTTTTCTTGCAATCATCTTGAGATTGGAATAAACCCACTTGTCCGCATAAAGCGATATGACGTTTCTTGCGCTCTTCTTTTTCGCTATGCGTATCAGTTTGTTCACGACGCCGGCTATGCTCGCATTCAGCGCCATGTTTATCAGCTCTGCGCCCCTGTAAAGCGCGCCCAGATCCCCTATTTCCGCGCCGTACTGGCCGGTTTCGAGAAACCGTATCATCTCATGCAGGCCCATCTTCCTCATCTTTGCATAGTCCTCGCTTGCGAGCAGCAAAGATCTCATGACCCGCGCTCTCGTCACAGCGTACGAATGCGTTTCCACTTAATCACCGAAAAGCACGTTAGAGACGCCCCTGAGCGTCCTTTGGCGCAGCAGCCCGCGCAGCGTTTCCGTGCTGAGGTCCACGGATTCGCTGCCTTTCTCCAGTATTATCCCGCCGCTGATGTTTTTGGCCCGCACGTCCTTCAGGAGTTTCTTTGCGGCAGCCATGTCATTCGCATTCACGTATACCCTGTCCGCGCCGCCAAGCTTCGTTTTGCCGGCTTCAAAAAGCGTTTCAAGAAGCTCTTCCTTCCCTATTTCCTTCTCCATGGCGGAGAAGAAACCGTCATACACGGAATCTATTATCTTCTTCCTGTCGTCAAGCGCCTGCTTCTTCATCCTGATCCTGGCGGACGCTATCTCCCTTGTCTCCATGCGCACGATTTCGCTGTCGGTCCTGTTTTTCATGGCTTCTTTCTCAAGTTTTACCCTGCTTTTCGCCTGCTCCGCTATGGAGCGCTCTTCTTCGCGACCCGACTCGATTATGGCCCGGGCTCTCTTTCCCGCCTCATTCAGTATTCCCGAAGCCATTTCCTCAATTCCCATTTCGTAGCACCAAACCGGATTTTGAAAGCGCAAAAAAAGAAAATTTACGCCAATATCTGCAGGGCGACCACAAGGCCGAATATTACCAGGGTTTCCGGTATGACCGTCAGGATAAGCCCCTTGGTAAAGAGCTGCTCTTTCTCGGCCATCGCGCCGACTGCGGCGGCTCCTATCTCCTTCTCTGCGTAGGCCGCTGCCATGGCTGTAAGCCCTATGGCCAAGCCTGCTCCCAATGCTGTCATTCCTTCTACTGCCATTCAAATGCACCTCTTTTAGTTATATAGCATCGGACATAAATATTAGACATATTAAATGCCCGTGCTATGTGAAAGGCGCCAAGCGCCTTTTCATATTATTATATCTTTTCAGTATAGTTACGAACATTATTTATCCTCTTTGCCGCCGCCAAACGGCGCATAGGGCTTGCCTGAACCCTTGTAAAACTTCCCGAATGCCTCGACGTAATGAAGCCTCATTGACTGCAAAAAAGCGTCCATTATGCCCATTGCTATGTTTATGGAATGCCCTATCACAAGAACCGCGATTCCCAACGCTATCATCAGCGGGCCTCCGTGGAAAAGCGGCTCTGCCATCTCGTTGACGACCAATGCAAGCGAAGCCGAGGCGAGGCCTATGGCTGCCAGGCGCGCGTAAGAAAGCACGTTGGCAAGCAACGCAGGGACTTCAAACACGCCTGCGATCCCTTCCCCCTTCAGAATCATTGCAACCGAGGCGAGCATGACTGCAACCGGCACCATCATGTCCACATTCGCGTATCCGAGCGCGGAGAGCGCGGAGAGCGCAGCGCCGGCTTCCAGGAGAAGCCATGACCCTTTGGCAAGTATCGCCTTTGCCCAGCCGTGATGACGCTTTTCGTTGAGAAAACCGAGCATGAAGCCCGCATTTACATGCACAAGCCCGATTATTGCGGACGCCATTATAAGCTCGCTGACCTGCTCTATCCTGTGGAAATACACCGTGAGATGATTGCCCAATATTTCCTCAGCGCCGAAGAACTCCCCGAATATCAAGCCGAAAATTATGGTGGAGATCGCAGATATTATGGAAATATCTATCAGCGCCCTTATCTCCCTGAATTTGGGTCGCAGCGCCAGGGAGAGGCCGAGTATGACAAGGCCGTATCCTATGTCACCGAGCATGAAGCCGTAGAAAATCGGGAAAGACAAAAATATGAACCACGTGGGATCTATCTCGTCGTAGCGTGGCAGGGAATACAGGTTCAGAAAGAATTCAAAGGGCTTTGCTATCCTCGGATTCTCCAGTTTCGTGGGCGCATTCTCGTCCTCTTCCGCACGCAGGTAGGCTTCCTTGGTCAGGGATTTTATTTTTTCTTCGAGCCTTCCCATGTTCTTCTCCGGTACCCATCCCTGTATCACGAATGCGTTGCTGCTCACCGCGAATTTCAGCGGCGCCTCGCTTTTCTTGAGGCGCTCGTTAAGCCCCGCCTCGATGGAAAGGAGCCGGCCCGATGACTCGGCAACCTTCTTCAGGCCTTCGTCTATCTCCTGCTTGCCCCGCATTATCTCCTTCTTCCTTTCCAAAGCCGCATGGAGGGACGCGGAAACGTCCCTGTTTCCTGCCGCCTCAACCCGTTCCTCTGTCAGGCTTTCCTGAACCGCCTTTTTGGTATCCTCGTCCCCTTTCCTGTAGAATATGACCGCCGGCGATTTTTCCCTGTTCGCGCTGAAAACTATGGCCTCTTTCAGCGCCACCGGCTTCTTCAGATAGCCGCAGGCCATTTCCAGCGTCGCATAACCACTTAGCTGGTCAAAGCTGCTTATGCCGGCTTCCTTGAGGAACATGAGCGTTTTTTCTTCCCTGCCCAGATCGGCTTCCTCGTCTTCCAGCGCTTTCTTCCTTTCGTACAGCCGGGAAACTTCTTCCCGCACGCTTTTTACGTCCCTCGCAGCTTCTTCGAGCGAAACGTCGCTTGCGACGCCGCCCTTCTTCGGCAGCCACCCTCCTATAACCGACTTTATGGCGGTCAGGTCAAGAAGCAGTTCAGAAGCCTTCTCGGCATCCCCAAGCGGAGAGCCGATAGGCAGTTCTTTGTCGGTATAGTCCTCTATGTGAAGGGCATTCAAATCATAAAGTATGCCTATTGCCTTTTCCATGTAAGCCTTGGGTGCCGCTATCGTAACCCTGCTCATCTTTTCCGGATGGAACATAAACGACCCTTGCATATTAGTCTTTGATTATCTTTTCAAATTCTTCGGCGACGCACTCCATTGCGGCCTCAATCCGCTCTTTGGCGGCTTTTTCCACGGCCTTGGCAGCCTTCGCCTTTTCCGACTGTATGGCTTTCTTCCTTTCCTCTATCTTGCTCCTTTCAGACTTCGCATATTTTTCCATTTCCTTTTCGTATTCCGAGATTTCCTTGGCGAAGAACTGATCCGCTTCCTTCCGGGCCTTAGAAACAGACTTTTCCTTCTCGCTCTCCGCATCCCTGATTATTGAGCTCGCCTTTGCCTCGGCGTCCTTGATGCTTTGCAGAAGCTTTTCGTCCATTGTAATCACCGATCATAGCTGACCGACTTGATATTCAGCATACCTGGCCGCATATAGTAAACCGAATTATTATATATCTTCGCTTATTTGGTCTACTATAAATGAGTTGATAGTTTTTAAAATTACCCCTGCCAATTTTTGGCGGCATTCCGGGCTTCTTTTTAAGCATACGGCTCCGTTTATAATAATGTCCAAGGAAATGCAAGTGGCCGTCAAAGCGGCGAAAAACGCCGGCAACATAATAATGAAGCACTACAGCAGGATAGAGAAGCTTCATTACAAGGGCGCACGCGATTTTGCCACGCAGGCGGATTTTGACTCGGAAAAGAGCATAATAGCGGCGATAAAGAAAGCTTTCCCCGACCATTCGATCCTTGCCGAGGAGTCGGGAGAAAGCGGCTCTTCGGAGAACAAATGGATAATCGACCCGCTTGACGGCACGCACAATTTCGTCGTTGAAGTGCCTTTGTTTGGCGTAGGCATAGCCCTTGAAAGGAAAGGCGAAGTAGTCCTGTCCGTGATTTATCTTCCCTGCTCAAAGGAACTCTACACGGCGGAAAAGGGAAGGGGCGCGTTCCTTAACGGCAAAAGGATATCGGTTTCGCCGAGAAAGGAAAATTTCATGGTTATGTTTGGCGGCTTCTGGGGCATAAGCGACCCGTTCGTGCGAAAGAGATTCGACAGGCTTGCGGAAAAATTCCACAGCGACCTGAGGATACCGGGCTCCGCGGTAGTGCAGCTGGCATGGCTTGCATCCGGCAAGGCGGACGGCTCAATGATGCTCAACGAGAAGCCTTGGGACATAGCGCCTGCGCTTATAGTGGAAGAGGCCGGCGGCGTTGTGACGGGAATCAACGGCGAGAAATGGACGCCTTACCTGACCCACTACGTGGCCGCCACCAGGACGCTTCACGGAACTATCGTCGCCATGGCGCGTGATTAGATGGGGGCGAAAAAAGAAATTGCCGAGCTGATTCTTGCGGTCATAGCCGCGCTTGCGGCATATCAGGCGGCCGGCTTTCTGCTCGGCACGGGCGTGCCTGTCACATCCGTCGTCACGGGCTCGATGGAGCATTCTTCCGATTTTGACGGGTGGTGGCAGATGAATCAATATAAGTATTCGCAGCTCAACATAACCCGCGAAGATTTTCTGTCGTTTCCTTACAAAAAAGGGCTCTATGTAGGCGACATAGTCATTGTGAAGAAAACCGACGACATAAAGAAGGGAGACGTCATAGTCTATCATCCGGCCGAAGGCTGCTTTGACAACGTACCTCCAAAAGCAACCATAATTCACCGCGTAATTTCAACCGATCCCCTGGTCACGAAAGGGGACAACAACGACAATCCCGACACCCTGAACAGGAGAATGGACGGCAAAACCTGCATAGTGGCCATTGAGGGCAAGGCAATTGCGGCCCTTCCTCTTTTAGGCTATCCAAGAACCGTTCTTTTCAGGATAGCGGGGATCTAATAAGAAGCGACGAAGCTGACTATCTAGAAATAATGCGTGGGAAGTTGCGTGAACTGGCAAAGACCTAATAAGAAGCGACGAAGCTGACTATCTAGAAATAATGCGTGGGAAGTTGCGTGAACTGGCAAAGACCTAATAAGAAGCGACGAAGCTGACTATCTAGAAATAATGCGTGGGAAGTTGCGTGAACTGGCAAAGACCTAATAAGAAGCGACGAAGCTGACTATCTTTTCCATCTCTTCGCGCGTCGGCACTTTGCGCCTGCCTCCGTATTCCGTGGTCGCTATGGCAGACAGAGTATTCGCAAGCTTCGCTGTCCTGTTCAGCGGCCATCCGTTCATATATCCGTATAGAAAACCTGCAACAAAGGAGTTTTCCCATCCCGTAGAATCCACGGCATCCGACCTGTAACCTTCATAGGACGCCATGTCGCCCCTATGGAAAATCGAGCATCCGTCCCTCCCTTTCATTATCACAAAAAGCGTGTCCATGCTGAAAAGATCAAACTCCTGTAAAGCTTCCTCATATTCTTCTCTTGTCATGAAAATGACGTCAGGCTCGTGGCGGCGAAGAAAATCGATCGTTGGAGGGGAGAATTCAAAAAGATGGAACGTGACAAAAAGCTTGCTGCCGGATTTCTTTGCCAGATGCACGGTTTCCTTGAAAAGGGGGTTGTTCAAGCGCACTATCACGGCATCGGAATCTTCTACGGCTTTTTTCTGCGCGAGCGAGAGCCTTGCAAGTGGGGAATAAATGCGGGGCTCTAGTATTTCCCTGTCCCCCGGGGCAACATCTATCGTCCATACTGACGTGGGAATCCTGTCTCTTTTTACAAGAGAAATATCAACGCCGTCTTCCCTGAAATTCTTCAGGAGCCATTCGCCGCCCGCGTCCTTCCCCACCCGGCCCACGATGCCGGTTTGCATGCCCCACTTGGCCAGCGCCATGGACGCGGTTATTACGGCGCCGCCGCCGAATCTTCTGATTATCCCACTCTCTGTATAGAGCACGTCAACCGAAGGCGTGCCCACCGCAACAAGCTCGAAGTGGGGCTTCATCCATCATTGAATATTATTAAAGATTCTTAAATGGCACGCGCTTTTATGGTTTTTTTCTGAGAAGAAGTGAAATTCAAGATATATCTATGATTTTATAAATTCGGGCAATGTTCCCACCGAATGTATAACTTCCTTGCAGCCAGCCAATTCAAATTCGGCTCGCGTGGAAAGACCTGTCATCACACCGATAAATCTGGCCCCGGCCCCATGAGATGCCAAATAATCTTCTGTAGTATCCCCAACATAAAGGATGTTTTCAGGCGCTACGTTCAGTCCAACGAAAACGTCAAACGCTCTTGGATCGGGTTTTTTGTATTTAAGATTTTCGTATAGAAATATCATAGTCGGGTCGAACACGGATAAAACCAATTCCCGATTGTTCCATTCTTCGCGCAAAACTAGCCGAAGATCTGTGAGAAAGAATTCCCATCGCGTAGCCGCGTTCTTTAAGGATTTTCAGCGCATCATTCACTCCTTCTATCAACGGATATGCCGTTTCGGAAGAAATCTGTCTGTAAGCATCAATGAATTTCTTTGCATCCTGACCATATATTCCGACGGCCATCTGCTCCATTGTAAGTTTTCTATAAGGCCATAATTTTTCATTAGATGGTGCGGCAAGCCCGGTATATTTTGCAGCATCTTGAACGTTGCAAAGATAACCGTCCCGGTGTGATATCAGCGTGCCATCCACATCGAAGATTATTTTTGCGTCCAATTTTTGTCGCCCCATGTAAATTCTTATAATTCAAATCTTCTTATGGATTCCCGCAATTCAATACTCATGAACATCCGCCTAACCTTTATGTTGGCGACAATAGCAACAGCTCCGCTACTGTTATTTATGTTCGGAATCAAGGTTTTTGTCGTTTATGCATTGATATGGATCGACAAGATACTAATTGGCGTCATCAGACCCGCCAGATTTGTGGGCATAGAAACCACGACAACTGCTTCCATAATCATGGCTATTTTTTACGGTCCTGCCGTTTCCTTTTTTTCTGTCCTTTTTTTATTCACCTTTCTTCAATCCATTAGATATTTTATTTTCCCTCTCAGACCTCCAGATTATCCTCTTTTTGTGCCGAACAAGGACAGCATTATTTATGCTGCCGGCGCAGCATTGGCGGGAATATTAAACTTGTACGATTTTGCAACAATCATGATTATTGTGCTTGTTTTCAAATCGTTCATTTATGGCATAACTGATTTTTTAGTGCAGAAAAAACCAGATTTTTTCATAACGTTCGGAGGTACTGTCATAATTCACGTTATTTTCTTTCTCCCAATAGGAGTCCAGATAATGAATCATTTGAAATGAGCATTAACGCCCTCTCAATCCTCTGATGAATCCTGCCATGTAGTCCTTAACGCCCCGAGGCTCTTCTGATCTGCCATGATAATCCGCTATATTTTTCGAGTCTATCCATACAGCAAATTTCACACCCGTATAGCCAAGTCTCTCAGACATCTCTCTTGCTACATCCAATACCTGATTGTAAGTAGTTGCCGTCCATACCGCATCATCAACAAAAACCAGCGCCCTGCCCCTAATTGCACCGCGATTCTTCTGCAAATCTCTTCTGACCGTGCCTTTGTCGATATTTATATATGTCGCGTCCATTCCATTTTGGACGGCAAAAGTCGTTAGCTGATATCCAAAAAAATTTCCGCTGTTGCCTATGCCTGCAAAAATAACAGGTTCGTCTTTATAATCATCGTATATTTTGGGGCCTACTCTCTTTACAAAATCCGCAGCATGGCTGGAACGCAACCTTGGCCTATGATTTTTATCTCTCATATTCTCACTTATTTATACAAACTTAGTCATTCCAAAAACTTTATATCGTCTATTATTCCATCGCCGTTTTTGTCTATACCCGTCACGACTTTTGCAATAACGCTCCTGTTATGAACATTTCCGGCTGCAATCTCTTCTATATCAACTATAAATGCCTTTATTGCGACCCGCAAAGCCGAAGAACGTATTCCGGCAATAAAAAGTATCTCCCTTTTTTCGTCAAACGGATTCTTTGTTTTTAAAATCAACGAATCATTATCGTAGTCATACGTTTTCCCGCTTATTGAAGACTCTATTGCCCATTGCTTTTCTTTATTGAAGTAAATAGGCATATTGGAATTTATTCTTTCCGCTATAACATTTATCTTAGGATTTCCTATGACTATCAGATTATTTTTGAGATCTTCTTCTTTCACCTCCGTGTCAATCTTACATATGTCCGGTATAAACTCATTCATCATAGTTCCCATGAACATAGCAAAATCAGGGATATAAACGGCATCTCTTGCGGTAGCGCCATAATTTCCATGGGGATGCGAATTACCCACTATCATCTTTGCATTGAATTTTCCATTTTGAATAAACGGCTTCATAAACTCCGTAGCACGACTTCTTAGTAAAGGTCTTACCTCTTTTGTTGTTTCCCCCCCTTCGTAGAGCTTGGCAGCCACGACGGGCGAAACGACACAGAATATCTTGGCGACCATGCCGTAGCGCTGCTCCTCGGCGGACTTCTCCACGATGCCGGCCTTCTCAAGGCCGCGCAGATAATAATATATCTTCTGCTCATTCTCTTTAAGGCTGCGGGCAACGTCCATCGCGCACTGCGGCTGCCTTGCCAGCTCCGAGATTATCCTGCCTGCCAGGGGGCTGCCAAGAGATTTCATGCCGGCTGCGCCTACAAGCCTCGCATCGTAGACCTTCTGGGTCTCCCCTTCTTTCTCAACGAAGCTGCCCTTCATCATAATATTGAACCGCAAAAGGATAAAAGATTGATTTATTTTATAATATTACGAAAGAAACCATATATTTCAGGCCAAAAAACGGCACATTTTATGAAATTATTCACATAAAATTTTTAGCTATGCCTTATATGCTTGTGCCGCGGAATATAGTCATGCGGTTTTACAAGACCAAAGTGGACATGAAGGGCAGGGTTTCCCTTCCCATGGAAATAAGGAATATCGTGGACATGAGATACGGAGACGAGCTTGTACTTGAAACGGCGGGCAACAGGGAGCTTGTCATATCGCCAGTGGCCATGCGGAAGGCCAATACGAGCGTGAAAATAGTTTTCACGGACTTCTCTTCCGGATTCCGCAAAGCCATGAAGACTCTGGTTGCGCACAAAGCGGACATATTGCGCAGCGAAAGCAAATCCGACGACGGCTCCGTGCACTGGAACGCCCTGGTACGGATGAACCATTCGCAGATTCAGAAACTTACGAAACGCCTGGAAAAAATAGAGGGAATAGCCGGCCTAAAGATAACGAAAGAGGAATGACCGTTCTTGGCGGCAAAGAACATTAATTTTTGGAACATTGCAACGTTCTTTGGATATGGGAGATAAAGTCCCGTCATTATTATAGCAGACGGCATTAGTTTTCAGGCATTCTCTATATACAGCAAAGACAGAATTTTGCCCGGATACTTCTGTCATTTGCTATACAATACGCTATAAGAAGATTTTCGCCATGAAATTCCGATGGAAAATCCCGATATCTTAAGGATATTCTACAACTCTTTCCGGCACTCGCAGGGTTTTCTGGAACTGGAGGGCGCGATATTTGAATGGCTGGCAGGCGAAGGCTATCTCCAAGGCGTTCCGGAAGAGCCGCCGGAAGGGTTTGGAAAACTTTCGATGCCAAAGGGTCATATACAACGTAATCCTGAAGCTGTCAACAGCAGATTCCGGGAAGCATGGAATAGAATGCATGGAAAAACAGACTTCCGGTATGGCGGGTTTTCTCCGAGAGAAATAGTGACGTCTGTATTGACAACAGGAATTATAAACGCCGATTTGAATTATCAGGCGAAGAAGAGGCCGAATAGGGACGGAACCGGAGCCCCCGACGGTTATCAGGATCCGCACGCGAGTTTCTTCAGAAGGTATGCATTGCAGGGGGCAGACGCAGGCCATCCCGCATTCAATGCCATGTATGGTCAGGCGAAAGAAACGGCGCAATTTGGAGGCATCGTTGGGAATTTGCCGAGGCTTGCAACCGCGTGGGAGAGCAACCATCCCGGCGAGCTGTTCCTGCCGCAGGGGCTCTACAGCATCGCGACTCCAAGGATCGCGCCCACCGCGTAGCCTATGCCCGCAGCAAGCATGCCTATGAGCGCCATTTCAAAGCCGCTTTTTATCCAGTTCCCTATCGTCATTCTCGCCTTTACCGCGCCTGCCGCAAACAGCGTCACTGCGGAGATTATCACCGAGGCTGTTATGGCGTCGTTTATGCCGAGCGAGAGGAACGGCGCGAGTGGTATCAGCGAGCCGATGACCGCGGCGATGCCCACGACCCATGCGCTCTTGACGGGATTGTCGTAATTGCGCAATGACGCGTGCTTTTCGTGCAGAATGGCTTCATATGCCATCTTTTTGCTGGAAGAAACTTTCCTGACGATGTCGTTAAGGAGCTTTCCCCGGAAGCCCTTGGCGGAATAGAAATCGCGGACCATGTGGTCGAGCCTGTGTGCGGATTCCATGTGCGCCATGCTCTTTTTTATTTCGCCCTTGTAATAGTCAACAGACGCCTTGGACGAGGTGTACGCCACCGCGGCCATGGAGATTGATTCCGCAAAGGTTGCGGCAAGCCCGGCTATAATCACAATGCGCGAATCGTTTGTCGCCGTGGCAACGCCGAGTATTATGCCGAGGACGTTCACAAGCCCGTCCTGCCCTCCGAGTATGGAATCGCGCAAATCCGTGTGGCCGTCAAGTTTCATTGCAGTTTATTTGTCGGGGCGCTAATAAATATGATAACTGCGTTACTCGGGGCAACAGAACGCAGTTATCATATAGGCAACTGGCCATAGTATAGTTATAGTAGATGGCATTAGTTTTCAGGCATTCTCTACATATAGCAAAGACAGAATTGCATGAATACTTCTGTCATTTGCTATACATCATCTGACTTTCGCAGATGTCTATGTATTCAGGGCTGGAAAGAACGCCGTATTTTGGATATAGCGCATGCCACGACAGCATCGCTGCAAAAGGCGGCAAGTCCCTACTTCTGCTCGCGCCATACCTTCATGCATTTGGTGCATCGGAAGAATTGCGTGGGCGGCTCGTCGTCGCCCTTGGTCTGCTGCATCCACCAGTATGCCTTCTTGTTGCCGCACTTCTCGCAGTTGGCGCTCGTTATCGGCATTGAAGAAACGTCTTTCTCTATGACTATGACCTTGTTTTCCGGTTTTGCCCTCTCTGTTATCTTCACGGCCCTGACGGGCTTCTTCATCACAGCTCCGCATGAGCGGCATTTTAACTGCGTGGATGTCCTGCCTTTATCCGGCAGCATAATCGAGCCGCATTTGCCGCAGAATTCGATGGGGCCGCCGGCCGCGGATTTTTCCGTCATCCATTCCCGTTGGGGAATCATCTTTATATATTTTCTGTGGGATTAGAATGGGAATGGGTGGGAATATGAAAAACTTCAACGTCGTGAAGATAGATTCAAAGGGAAGGATGATTATTCCCTTTCAGCTCCGCGACTACCTAAGGCTCAAGGAAGGGACGCAGGTCATAATAACCAACAACGAGAACAAGGAACTGAAGATAATTCCTCTGCTTGACTCCACGATTTACATAGAAGTGATTTTCACGGACGAGCCCGGCTCGCTCATGAAGCTGATAGATGTGATTTCAAAAAACAAGGTCGAGGTGCTCATGAGCACAAGCAAGACGATAGAGCGCGGCAGGCTTGCGGAATGGAACGCCATAGCGGACTCCGCGTCGTCGAATCTTGCGAAGCTTCAGGCCGATTTTGCATCGCTGAAAATCGTAAAGAAGTTCAAGGTAGACACAAAGATTTGAGGGGATTGGCGCCAGTCCCGATGGTGGCAGTTGCTTGCCGGTCTTTAGGGTATTTCTCGTTAATGGGGGGGGCTTACGCTGAGGTTTTCTTGAATAATTGCTTCTCTAACACATCGTGTTGCGTCTGGGCATATGTCTATACCGCAATAACTTGCGGCATCAACGAAGTTTTTCAACAAAGCTTTACGCTGAGAAATGCCTGTATGGAAAGAACGTTATATACGTTCCAAAAATTAATGTTCTTTGCCATGTAACGGTCATTCCCTGGAAAGCTGCTTCCTCAGCTCCTTTGCGTCCGTGAGTGCCTGTTCGGCCGCGTCTAAAATGGCCTTCTTGGGATTCTTTGCCTTGACCGTGACTACGGGATTGGCGAGGTACGGGTGGCTCAGATTGCATGCGGAGTAGTCCACCTTCTGCTTCCAGAGGTTCTCGTTGAGAAGGTTCGCGAAAGTCAGGTCGTCCAGTTCGATCTTAAGCTTCTCCTTGCCTTCTTCGACGACACCGACTTTCATAGGCTTATTTAAAAAATAGTCTTTAAATATGCTGGTGATTCCGTGCGCGCCGTAGAGCTACGCAACGTCGTGAAGAGCTACACGCTTGGGGACGTTGAAGTGCGCGCCCTTGACGGCGTTTCTCTTGCCATTGACGAAGGCGAGTTCGTTTCAATAATGGGCAGCTCCGGCTCCGGCAAGAGCACGCTTCTCCACATAGTTGGCGCGCTGGACAGGCCGAGCCGCGGCAGCGTAAAGATATTCGGCAAAGACGTCCACAACATGAACGACGACGAGCTGGCCGGGCTGCGGGGCGCCACCATAGGATTCGTTTTCCAGACCTTCAACCTGATACCAAGGCTCAGCGTGATGGAAAACGTCCTAATACCCTCGTATTTCACGGGAACGGAACGCGGGCAGGAAGCGGAACGCCTCGTTAAAAGCGTGGGGCTGGGCGAAAGGATGGGCCATATGCCGTCGCAGCTTTCCGGCGGGGAAAGGCAGCGCGTTGCCATAGCGCGGGCGCTGATAAACGACCCGAAAATCATAGTCGCGGACGAGCCGACGGGAAATCTGGACAGCGTGAACGGAAAGAAGATAATGGATATTTTTAAATCCCTCAACATGCAAGGTAAGACCGTTATTCTTGTGACGCACGACCTCCACATTGCCAAATTCGCAGGCAGGATAATAAGGGTAAAGGACGGGAAGATCGTAAGATGAAAACTATCGTTGCGGTGTTATTTTTGCTGGCTGCCGGCCTCTCCACGGCGGCAAGCATCGTCGTAGAGGAGCCGCTGCTGAAAGTCGAACTTGCCAAATATTCGCCGTTTCCTGCAGAGCCGGGCAAATTTCTTACCGTATGGATCAAGGCGGAAAACATAGGCGGAAATACGGCTACGGGCACGGCCTTTACTTTGGAACCTCCGTATCCCCTCAGGCTTCTTGAAAATGAAACGAAATATTACGGCAATATCGGCACCGGAAAAGACATACTTCTGGAATACAGCCTTGCAGTCGGCAACAATGCGCCTGACGGCATCGTAAAAATCAAGTTTTACTATTCGCTTGGCGGCCAGACGGGAAAATTCGTGAAAGAGTTCAACGTAACCCTTCAAAAATCAAAAAACCAGTCCGATCTTCGCGCGCTTTTCGTGGAAACGGACCCAGTTGCATTCCCAAACGCAAAGACAACATTGAGCGTGGACGTGGCCAACGCCGCGTCCGGCACCGCATATTACGTGATAGCGCAGGCCAGCACGCCTGTCGGCCGGATAGCCAGGGACAAGATATATATCGGCAACCTTGACCCCGACGACTTTGATTCCGTGGACTTTGACATAGACGTCGGCAATGTCACTCCCGGCATGTATCCCGTGAACATAATTTTCGAGTACAAGGACAAGGACGACAGCGTCTATGCCGCCAACGACACGGTCTATATGAAGGTCGCTTCGGCTGACGAATTGAAGCCGGCCGGAGACGGCGGCTCGTCCCTGCTCGTATACGCACTCTACCTGATGATAGCCGGCGCGCTCGTCAAATTCGTCGTCCTTCCGCTGAGAAGGCGAAAGAAATGATATCGAATCTTGTTTTAATGGCGCTGAAGAACGTTTCCCACAGGAAAGCGAGAAGCCTTCTCACTATCACGGGCATTTCCATCGGCATTGCCGCTGTCATTGCGCTGATAACGATTGGCAGCTCCCTCAGCCTTGCGGTTTCCGATCAGCTGGAGCAGCTGGGCTCGGACAAGGTCTTCATAGCGCAGAGCGGCGCAGCAGGCGGGGCGGGTTTTGGCCCGCCGTCAGGAGCGGCTGCCACGCTTACCGACAAAGATCTTGAAAGCATAGAAGACCTGAAGAGCGTGGACAGGGCGGTTCCTGTGCTGGTCGCATCGCTGCCGGTAAAATTCAAGGGGGAGACCCGGAGCCTTTCCGTGAGCGGCATACCCGCCAAAGACGCGGCCGTCTTCTTCTCGGACTTGCAGGTCTACGAGATGGAAGAAGGCCGCTTCATTGAGGACGGCGAGAAATCGACGGTTGTCATAGGGAGCCTCTTGAGAGATAGCGTCTTCAGTGAAGACGTGCGCGTGCGGAGCAAGCTGGAGATACTCGGCAAGGATTTCAAGGTAGCCGGCGTTTTCGGCCCGTTGGGCAACCAGCAGGACGACACGTCAATCACCATGAGCATAGAAGCAATGCGCGATTTGCTTGGTAAAAAAGACGAGATCACCGCAATAGTCGCAAAGGTCAACGGCGATCCGAAGGCCGCGGCAGAGAATATAGAGAAGGTACTCGGGGACAATCACGGAGAAGACCTGTTCATCGCCCTTACTTCGGACCAGCTCATAGAGAGAATCGGCTCGGTCTTTTCCATCCTGTCCGTTGTGCTGGGCGGCATAGCGGCCATCTCCCTTGTTGTGGCCGCATTCGGGATAGCGAACACCATGCTCATGAGCGTGATGGAAAGGACAAGGGAAATAGGCACCCTCAAGGCTGTGGGCGCCAGAAACACGCACATCGTGCTTTTGTTCCTCATTGAATCCGCAATAGTCGGCATGATGGGCGGGATAGCCGGCGTGGCCGTTGGCTTTGCCATCACGACGCTCATAGCCGGGGCGGCGCAGAGCATCGTAGGGATAACCATGGCAGTATACGCCGACTATGCCCTGATGGCGTTTGCGGTTTTCTTTGCAGCCGTCATAGGAATAATATCCGGGACTTATCCGGCATATAAAGCGGCAAAACTAAACCCGGTCGAAGCATTAAGATATGAATAAGCGTATAAATTGGCCATTGGCAGAGACGCATATAAAAATCGGGGGTATGCCGCTAATGCTAACCCCTTGATCAATATGCCAAAGAAATATGCAATATAATTTCATTTCCTTATTGAAGCCAGAAGCTCAGGCGTATTGATGGATATCTTGCCTTCCTCGATGACGCCTATTTCCACGGTTTCCGGGGAAAGCTCCTCTTCCGCTTCCTTCAGCGACTTTAGCGCGAGCGTCAGCGCCTGCTCTCTTGTCATTTTCTTCTTGTAATTGGCCGCGAGATATTTTTTCGACTTCTTGCTGCCCCGGCCTATGGCCTGAGCCCGCCATTCCCTGAAGGCTCCCGAAGGATCCGTCTCGAAAAGATGATATTCGCCGTTTTCATTGCCTGCTATGAGCAGGGAAACGCCGAAAGGCCGCATGCCTCCTACTTGCGTGAATTTCTGGAGACGGTCTGAAATATCCTTGACCAGCGTCGTCACTTCTATCGGCTGGTCGTAGGTTATCATGTTGACCTGCGAGCGGACGCGGGCGTAATCCAGAAGCACGCGGGAATCGGACAGTATGCCGCAGGAAGCCGCGATTATGTGGCCGTCAATTTTGGAAACCTTCTCTATGCTTTCGGGAACTATGAGCTTCCTTAGCGTCTTCGTGGCGGCTATGACGACGCCGTTCTGGAATACGACCCCGACAAGGGTAGGCGACCTTTCAACGGCCTTCCTTGCGTATTCTACCTGATACATCCTGCCTTCCGGTGAGAAGACAACTATGGCCTGATCATAACCCATCTGGTTGACGTTATCTATCTCCGTAGAATCACCATTTGCGCTAAAAGGCTCGCTTGTGTCCGGTTGTTTATGCCCTTCAATCTATATCGTATTCTTTCATTTATTAATAGTTGATTTGTCACTTGGGATATAATGAGGACAACTTTCGCTGCCGTGCATCAAGTGAAGGACGCCTCGCCTACCGTCAAAATAATATCGCTTGCGCCCGAAGAAAAGATTTCTTTCAAAGCCGGCCAGTGGATATACATATTCGCCGACAAGGGCGGGGAAAAAATCAAGAGGGCATATTCCGTGGCATCGCATCCGGACGAGCCGGAGCTGCGGCTGTGCGTCAAGCGGGTGGAAAACGGCTTCATGTCCAACTTCCTCTGCGACATGACGCCGGGTCGGCGGCTGGAAATATCCCAGCCCTTTGGAACGTTCATTCTTGACGAACCCGGCAAGGATATAATATTCATAGCCACAGGAACCGGAATAGCGCCTTTCATGAGCATGCTTCCCGAGCTTGCCATGAGGCGCTATGGTGGTCATGTCACGGTTATTTTCGGCGCGAGAACGCGCGATGAGGTACTTTACGAAAAGGAGATAAATAAGATGACGGCTTCAATAAACCTGAGCTTCGTCCCCGTGCTGAGCAGGGAGGAATGGGCGGGGGAGAAAGGCCACGTGCAGGACGCCGTCAAGAAATACGCAAAACCCGGCGGCGAGGCCTATATATGCGGGCTGGTGCAAATGGTCACGGAAGTGAGGCAGCTTCTTGAGGGCATGGGGCTTGACAGGAAGCGCATACACTTTGAAAATTATATATGAGGCGGAAAATGAAATACCCGTATTCGTTCGACCCGAAGAAGAGAAGAATCGCGAAGATATATACCATGACGAAGATACTGAACGGCCTGATTAACGGATTTCTTGTGCCGGCCGTTTTTTTGACGGCTTTCCTATATTCCGGCGGAAGCGACTATATAGCCTCGCTCATGCCCGAAAGCTGGATAGCAGTGCCTCTGTATACGATAGTCTTCCTGCTTATACTCTCCTTGGTGCATCTTCCGTTGAGATTCTATTCGTCTTTTGTCTACGAACACAAACATGGCCTGTCCACGCAAACGCTGGCGGGCTGGACGGGCGACTATGCCAAATCGTCCGTGCTCTCGTACGCCTTTTCGCTTGCAGCGGTAACGGGCGTGTATTACCTGATGTCGTCCTATGAACTCTGGTGGCTCTGGGCCGGCGCCGTATATCTTGCGATGTTCGCCGTCCTCGATTACATCTCCCCGGTATTCATACTCCCGTTGTTCTACAAGCTGGAGCCGCTGAAGGACAGGAAGTACAGGAAGAAGATACTTGACGTCTGCAGGAAGCTCGGCGCCACGGGGATAAGCAACGTGCTCGTTGCCAACGAAAGCCAGCGCTCGGTAAAGGCGAACGCCCTGTTTACCGGTTACGGGGCCACCAAAAGAATAGTCCTTTTCGACACCCTCATGAATAATTTCACCAAGGATGAAATAGAGACGGTCATAGGCCATGAGGTCGGCCATTACCTCAACCGCGACATGTTGAAGGGATTTCTGCTTGAAGCCGTGCTCATATTTCCCGTGCTGTATATTGTCGACATGGCCCTGAGGGCATTTGCGCCCGGCCTGGGCATCGAGCCCTACGCCATAGCGTCGCTTCCCCTGTTCATGCTTGCATATACGCTTATCAACTTCGTGCTGATGCCCTTCTCCGGCTATTATTCAAGAAGGATGGAAACTGCGGCCGACGCGTTCGCGCTTGACCACATACGCAAGCCTTTTGCCCAGATATCGGCCGAGAAGCGCCTTGCAGACAACGCCCTTCAGGATCACGAGCCGCCCGCTTGGGCGGAAATGCTGATATACAGCCACCCTGCCCCGATCAAAAGAATAAAGCTCGCTGAAGACTGGGCGAGGAAGAACGGGAAGCGATAGCACGTCCCGCCGATATTGTAATATTCTATGCCGAACATGCGGTACGGCAGCTTCGAGTTCAAAGTTCCGGCATTATCCGAACCTGCTATAATCATTTCTTTTTCAGGACCGCCATCCCCATCCTGTGGGAAACGCGAATCTCTCCGCCGGCATCAAGAACTGCGCACCGTAAAGAAACGTAAGAATCCGGAACATCAAAGAAATACTTGTTGTAATCCACGTTCGGTTCGTATCGCCTTGGCATATAATTAATGAAATAAAGAAAACAAAAAAGGAAGAATTTACTTGGCGGCTTCGCGCACAAGGCGGCGCATTTCTTCGCCCTTCTCTTCGGCGAGGGAGGCCATGCCCTCAATTTCGTCCATCGAGAAGCCTGCTGCGCCGTTCTTCTGCATGGAGCACAATTTTATGCCGCCCTTGTCCACGGTGCCCACGGTCAGGCGGCCGTCCAGAGTCTGGTATTCAGACAGCGACGGATCGAGTAAAACCGAATTGCCGATTTTCACGAAAGTCGTGCAAAGAGGTATGCCTGACATGGGCAGCTTCGTGTCCGTGGGCTTGCCGTAAAGCACTTTGCCGTTTTCATCGACCTCAGGCAGGCGCGTTGTAACAAGCGCTGCAGCCGCCGCAATTGACGATGCGTCGACCATGTTGCCGCCGTTGTTTATGATGTCTATGTCCACGTTTATCATCCAGACCTTTTCGCCGGCCGTTATGCAAAGCTTCTTCATGTCAACCGCCTTGGATTCGCGTATTGCCCGGTCCACCAAACGGGAAAGTTCTATGGCGTCCTCTCTTGGCGGGCCGGCTTCAAATAGCGGGTCCGCGAACGGGATGAACTCTCCCGACACTATCAGCACCCCCTCTTCGGGCGTGTCAGGGAACGGCGTGCCCACCGCCATCTTTACGCCTGCCACGACTTCCGTGTCTCCTATCCTGACGCGGGCCGAGCCTTCGGCGGACGAGACTATGCCCGTTTCAATGCTTATCTTTCGCATCTCGTCAAACTGCCTTTCGTCAAGCCGTTGTCCGCTCGCAACGACCCTTCTTACCAATGCCGTATCAAGTCCTATCATTTTCATTCACCCTCGGAATATTTTTCGCGAAGAGCCTGCTGCTGTATGGCGTATATCTCCTTGCAGCCCTTCACGGCAAGGTCTACTATCTTCCTGAATTCGTCTTTGCTTGTAAGCCCGTCCATCTGGAGCAGGGTTATCTGGTTCTTCT
>Ga0209542_10004794_pt1 | contig 27530 bp, 28 predicted proteins | sample RifCSPhighO2_01_FD_184028 | JGI IMG/M metagenome (GOLD analysis project Ga0209542, IMG submission 184028) | Soil microbial communities from Rifle, Colorado - Rifle CSP2_plank highO2_0.1 (SPAdes) (version 2) | ecosystem: Environmental > Terrestrial > Deep subsurface > Rock core/Sediment ...
CCTCCGCCGCTGGAATCCTGCTCAACGGTTGAAGCGCCGCCGGTAACATTGGTAATTGCCGGGCCAATGCCGGCCGGAGTTAAGGTGAAACCAAAGGCAAGATTTTTAAGCGCGGCCAGCGCGTCGCTGAATGCGTTTTGGGCAAAATCATACGCGCCTCCGACGAGATTTACAGCCGCGTTTGACGCGGCGCCTACGGTATATTTGGCTAAAGTATATGCGTCCACGGCAAAGCCCGCCGCTCCGCCAACCGCACCACCAAACCAGTTGACAACCGTATCGGCTCCAGCGAAAGCTACGCCCTGGATTCTATGAGAAAGGGTTAAATTCGGCGGATCAAGGCAAGGCTCATCGGGACCACGCGTATCGTCCGCCTTAAGCCCAGAGAGGACTTCTTGAATTTCTCCTATTACGCGCGGGGCGCGGTACTTAAGATAAACGTCAGAAAAACTATGGCCCAGGGGGTCGTCTCCATCTGTTAACTCTATCCTTGTGTTTGGCGCGAGGACTTCCCGGAAATGAATCCGTTGGACCAAACCGGCAATAACCTTGTCGGTTTCGGAGGTAAGATACTTGCCATCGCCCGCCACAAAACTTGAAGGAGTGGCTACTCCATAAACGGCGATCGATTCCTTTGGGATACCGCCATCCTTATCCGCAACGGATCCATAGAAGCTGTTGGCGTAAAAATTGCCCTGCGAATGGGCAACCAGAAGAACTTTTTGGGTTTTTAGCTTCTCGCTTGCCGCGAGAAGCATTTCTGTCAGGTCGTAGTCGGTGAGATTTTCCGAATCAAATATACCCTGCTCAATAGATTTGAGCCAATCGTCCACGCCGCCGAGATGAGATGGGTTGTGGAGATAGTCGACGAGAATTGGTTCGTTGTTGAATTGATCACTACTGTTTACTGCAATAAACTTATCTCTAAAGGCATTCCTATTCAACCTAGCGTCATCCTCATCCGCACCGACGCCATTAATCGTAAATGTGGTATAACCATTATCCGAACATTCCCCAGCGCCTCTTGCCGCAAGAGGAAAATAAAATACAAACGTAGCAAATATGATTGCGAGTAAGAATGGCCTATAATTCATATTTTATCAGTCGGGTAGAGAAGAAGGGTCAATATCGCAAACGGGTTCATCCGTAGGAGTGCCATAGCTTCTTAAATTGCCCCTGTAAAAATCTTTTTGGGCTTTTTCTCTAGTGGGGGTATTGAATTGTTCGCTATTTATGAATTCTTTAAGAGTATCTATTTTCTCTATCCTTTCTGCCACTACCCCACTTGGCACACTATCCGTAGGGCTAGGCACGAGGAAAAAAACCACAAGGTTACCAAGACAATCGTTTGCCCTTGCGTCTTGTTCAGCAACAGTCGTAACCGTTCCGCTATTAACTAGTTCCTGTGTTAGTTCCATCTGACGCACAAGTGCATACTGCAAAAGCGCGGCCCTGGTTTTAGCCGAATCCGGATACGCCTCAAAGATAGCTAACTCAACGTCGTCTCGGATGCCGTTTTGGTTGGCGTCAATTCCGGCAACGGTAGCATCTACAAGCGCAGGATCCGGCGAAGGCGGAAGATTAACGCCCATAACGTCATCTAGGGTAAGCTTGGTCGCCCGTATTTTAACTATTTGCTCATCGGTTCTTCTCTGCTCCATAACCGCGGGAACACGGTATATAATGAGGCCTATGAATAAAAGAAGAATGGCCGCGAGGGGCCAGCGGGCATAACGCCATACTTTTGAAGAAAGCAGAAGGGATATTTTAAATGAGTTGTTCATATTTTTGAAAAGCGTAAAAGCGCCTATTATAACTTTTTAAAAACTATTTTCATTCTAGGCGGCGAAACGAACCTGTCAAGCGACAATTCCGGAAAAGAAAAGGGAGATCACTTTTGTGACCTCCAGTATTTCGCGAAAAGACAATAGCTAATCAGATGGAAACTCCATATTTTTCTGCGTCTCTGTGCAGTTTTTCATACATTTTTTCGTCTGACTTTGCCCTGATCGGAAAAAATCTTTGGACGAATCCTATCATGTCCCTTCGTTCCTCCTTTGATTTTTTAATGAAGACGTTTTATCAAGTTAAGAACGCGGCTATTGCCGCCAAAACAGCAATATGCAAAAACTGATCCATCCAGACATGGCGGACGATACCCCATCTCGCCTTTAAGGGATCAATTATAAAATGCGAGGCAAAAAGGATTAAAACCGCCCAAAAAGACAAGCGGAAATCTGCCATCGCCACGATTACAAAAACCGTAAACGCGTAAACAAACGCGTGATAGGCGTTAACCTCCCACGACTTACCCTTATTGGCGGCCATCCATTCAGACTGAAAAGGAAAATCGCCGATAAAATGCCCTGCCAAAAGCCACGGAAGAATTTCCATTGCCTATACCTCTTTCTCTATTAAATAATTTTTAAGTTACAGGCCGGCGAACTCCCTTATTTTTTGCGCCGGAATCGCCACAACTCTTCCGGTAGAGTCAACGTCGTTAAGCCCAACGAGATTGCCCTGTATGTCAAACAACGGGCTTCCCTTCACTTCTTTTTTGTCGGAAATGGTTGTCTGTACTTCGTCATTATTAAAAACCCTGATGACTCCTTCGTTGACGATAAATTGTTCCTGCGGCTGACCGTCCACGAAAAAAGAGACCGCATTCGCCGCGAGAAATACGCGCGTGCCCAATTTCAAGCTATCGGCAAATCCCACCGTGAAAAAACCATTTCCCTCCAGTTTGATCAGCGCCAGATTCATCTGAACATCTCTTTTCAGCACCTGATATTTAACTTCCCTGCCCATCGCCACAATCCGGGGTTGAAAACCGGCGGGAACAAGATTGTTAAGAGTTACCGCGCGACCGTCGGAAGTGAGAATTAACCCGGACCCAAAAGTAATCTTTCCGGCGGGATTAATGCTTTGAACTCCGACCACCGCTTTCTTTACTTTTTCTATGGCCTCGGTCAGCGCAGTATTCTCCTGCACCACTATCTCTTTAGTTTCGTTTATATACGTAGGCGCTTGATTCAGCCTGTATTGATAAAAAAGCGGCCTTTCAACAAACAAAGGCCAAACAATTTGAGAGCCGAAAATTCCGCCGGCGATGCCGAAGAAAAAAATAACCAGAAGCGCGCCAAGTTGTTTCAGAAACATGAAACTCCGCTTTTTACTGTTTTGCCGTTACTTTGTCCCGTTTTTGGACTGGAGTCAAAGTTTGCAAGCCGCCGAATATAATCTGCTTGCCGTCAAAATCAATCAGCAATCTTTCGCCTTCTTTCGCTTCTCCGCGCACGATCTTCAGCGCCAAAGGATCAAGCACCAACTTTTGAATCACGCGCCGCAGAGGCCTCGCCCCCAAATTTGAGTCAAAGCCCTGTTCGGCTAAAAATTCCTTGGCTTTCTCGCTGACGCGAAGAATAATTCCCTTGGCAGACAGCCTTCCGGCGACCTTATCCAGCTCAAGGTCCACGATTTTTTTAATTTCCGGTTTGCCCAGATGATTAAAGATGACTATTTCGTCTATCCTGTTCAAAAATTCTGGCCTGAAGTCCTCGCGCAAGGCTTCCATTACTTTTTCCCGCAAATCCTGCCGTTGGGCCTGGCTTCTTTCGGATAAAAAGCCCAGAGAACCGAGTTTTGTTATAAACTCCGATCCGGCGTTGGAAGTCATAATCAAAATAGCGTTTTTAAAGGAAGCTACCCGGCCTTTAGCATCGGTTAAGCGCCCGTCTTCAAGAATTTGCAGTAAAATATGAAACGCTTCCGGATGCGCTTTCTCTATTTCGTCAAAAAGTATCACGCTGTATGGCCGATGACGAATTTTCTCGGTGAGTTGGCCGCCCTCCTCATATCCAACGTATCCCGGCGGGGAACCGATAATTTTTGAAACCGCGTGCCGTTCCATGTATTCCGACATATCCAGCCGGACAAGCGCGTTTGTGTCATTGAAAAGAAATTCAGCCAAGGCCTTGGCGGTCTCCGTTTTACCCACGCCCGTAGGGCCTAAAAACATGAAAGAGCCCATCGGCCGCTGTTCTTCCGCAATGCCCGCCCTTGAACGGCGGATTGCGTTGGCGACCGCGCGTATGGCTTCTTCTTGACCGATTACGCGCCGGGAAAGAATTTCCTCTATTTTTTCCAGCTTCTTGACTTCCTCCTCTATGAGCCGGGTTACGGGAATACCGGTCCAGCGAGACACAACCTGCGCCACATCTTCCTCGTTTACCTCCTCTTTTAACAGTTTGTGTTTTTTCTGGAAACGTATCAGCTCTTTTTCCAGGGCGTTCATTTCTTTCAGCTTATTGGGAATCAAACCGTATTTAATTTCGGCGACTCTCTGCAAATTGGCTTCCCGCTGGGCAAATTCGGCCTGCAAAGACAAATCATCAATCTCTTTTTTTAGATTGCGGATTTTTTGGATATGCTCTTTTTCCGTTTTCCATTTCAACTCAAGATGTTTTTCTTTTTCCTTAAGATCGGCAAGCTGGCGGTTAAGGGCCGTCATGCGCCTTTTTGGAGTTTTTTCTGTTTTCAGCGCTTCTTTCTCAATTTCAAATTTTTGAATTTCCCGTTTCAGGTGTTCCAGCTCCACCGGCTGGCTTTCAATTTCCAGGCGCAAAGCGCTGGCCGCCTCGTCCATTAGATCTACGGCTTTGTCCGGCAAAAATCTGTCGGTAATGTATCTCGCGGCAAGTTCGGCCGCGGCAACCAACGCCTGATCGCGAATCCTAACGCCGTGATGTATTTCGTATTTTTCTTTGAGGCCCCGCAAAATAGCCACCGTGTCGTCTATGGTGGGTTCGGCGACATAAATCGGCTGGAAACGACGCTCCAGCGCGGGATCCCGCTCAATATATTTTTGATATTCTTTTATTGTGGTTGCGCCGATTGCCCGCAATTCTCCCCGAGATAAAGCCGGCTTTAAAAGATTTGAAGCGTCAATCGCGCCCTCGGCCGCTCCCGCGCCCACGAGCGTGTGCAATTCGTCTATGAACAAAACATATCGCCCGGAAGCGCGATTAAGTTCTTTCAACAAGGCCTTAATCCTGTCCTCAAATTCTCCGCGATATTTTGTGCCGGCGATCAATGACCCCAAGTCCAGCGCTATGAGTTCTTTGTCGCGAAGACTTTCGGGAACGTCTTCTTTAATAATGCGCTGGGCCAAACCTTCAACGATGGCCGTTTTGCCGACTCCGGCCTCGCCGATTAAAGCCGGATTGTTTTTTGTGCGGCGGCTTAATACCTGCATAAGCCTCCGGATTTCATTTTCGCGGCCGATTACCGGGTCAAGTTTGCCCTCGCGGGCAAGCTGAGTAAGATTTCTGGCGTATTTTTCCACGACTTGATATTTTGATTCCGGTTCCGGGTCCGTTATGCGGGCGCCTCCTCTGATTTGCGCCAAAATTTTCAAAACCTCGCCGTAGGTGAGTTTCCCGAATTCCAGAGCCGCCACTCCGCCAGAGGCCTGCATAAAAGTCGTGGCGTCAAGAATTTCTTTTGCCTTCGTGGGAGTATCAAGCAAAGCCAAAAACAAATGCTCAACCGAAATAAAATCATCATTCATTTTAAGCGCCTCCTGCCTTGCTTTGTCTAAAACGCGCGCCATATCCTGCGTAAGATAAAACTGGCCGAAGGCTTGCGGATTCAACACCGTCGCGATGTGAGCTAAAGCGCCTTCGGTTTTCCTTTTCAAGCCCTCAATGTCCGCGCTCATCCTCTGCAGCAACGTCAAAACCACACTGCCTTCCTGATGAAGCAGCGCATATAAAAGATGCATAGCGTCAATCTGCTGCTGATTGCGCTCCCTAGCGGCATCCTGCGCCATGAGTATTGCCTCTTGAGCTTTATGTGTGAAATTGCCTCCATTCATATGGCTTCAATTAAAATTTTACCATCTTTTTTATGAAAATCAAAGTGGGCAACGAAAAGGCGGCAATGTGGTATTTTGCCGCCTATTTGATGATTGGGGAAATAAAATAGCAGATTAAAAACCGACAGCGCGCAATCGCGGGTTTATCCGCTCGTGGCGCTCCTTACGGCGCGCCCTAATTTCGCAAAGCGCCTCCATTGCTGTCGGAAGATAGTTTTGAAACTCCCTGGTCGCGCCGCAAAGTTTACACCGGCCCTTACTGATTGATCCCCGCGGCGCATCAATAATCCAATGGTGGCTAGGCTTTTTGGGGTCGGGGTTGCCCGAACAAAAATACTTATTTTGAACATCCACTTCTTCCGCAACTACCGACTGCATTATTTACGCTCCCTTCTCCAAAAAATCCGCCGTGGCCAGCCCAAAGCAATAATATTGCCGAAAGAAAGAACCGTAACCACCAGGGATCCGGCAACCACGTAACAGCGCTTTTTATAGCGCACGAACCATACTTTGGGCCCGGGATATACCTTAAGCCCTATTTTGCGCGCCTCTTCATATGTAAGACGTGTGCCGCGCGATATGCCGGTTAAAATTCTGCGGATAATCGCGGATCTTTTGGCCGGGCCGAATCTTTCTCGTTCCCTCTGAATCACGTGAGGATGTATCCGCACTGCCATTTCACCTCCTTATATATATGAATTGGCAATGAACTATGCGGCCGTACTGACGTGTACGCTTCCGCTAACCTAAAACATTATAGCACAAAACGGGTATGGTCAACCCCGCCAAATTTGTCGTTACCTTTCTTCAAGAATAACTTCAACCGTTATTTCTTTTTCCGCGCGCAGGATTTTCAGGACGACCGCGTCGCCCGGATTGTATTTTTGCATAATTTTTTCCAAAGAATTAGTTTGCTCCGGGCGCTCTCCGTTAAATTCCAAAATAATATCGTCTTTCTGGATACCAGCTTTCGCCGCCGGAGTGTCGGGCAAAACCGCCTGATTTGTGGCGCGTCCTTCGGCGTCTCTTCCCACCCAAGCGCCGTAATCTGCGGACAAATTATACCGCTGTTTCAAGTCGGGGGTAATAATGACGTAATAAATGCCAAGGTAGGGATATGATATTTTTCCGCCGCTTTTAACCTGTTCAACATCTTTCTTCGCGCGATCAATGGGCAAGGCGAAACCTACATTCTGGGCGCCGGACGCAATAGCCGTGTTAATTCCCACGACCTCGCCTCTTAAATTAAGCAGGGGGCCGCCCGAATTTCCCTCGTTAATCGCGGCGTCGGTCTGTATAACGTCTTCTATGGTTTCGGTTATTCCTCCGCCCACGGCGGTAATGGTGCGGCCGAGCCCCGAAATCACGCCCACCGAAACGGTATTGCTAAATTCTCCCAATGCATTGCCTATGGCTATCACGCTCTGACCTATCTGAAGGCGGCCAGAATTGCCAAGCTCCAACGTTGGCAGAGGACTTTGCGCGTCTATTTTAACCACGGCAATATCCTGAACCGGATCTGCGGCCAGCACGCGGGCCTGAAATTTTTTGCCGTCATTGGTATAAACCGTGTATTCCGCGCCTTCCGCGGACACTACATGCTTGTTGGTTAAAATAAGGCCGTCTTCCGAAATTATAAAGCCGCTTCCGGCGCTTATTTCCTGCTTCTCGGTTCCCTTTTGGCGCTGCTGAGGAATTTCAAAAAGAGGAAATTCCTCGCCGAAGGGTTTAACGAAATACTGTTCAAAAACCGGCACATCTTTGGAGGCAATAATGTTTACTACCGCCGGCGAGGCGCGTTTTACCACGCCGATGACCAGTTCTTCCTGAGCTAGCTGCGGCACATATTCCTGTTCTTTTTGCGATGACGCGCCGAAATTATTGCGCAGAGGAATTGCAACGTCCAGTTTGTCTAAAGAATTCCTGATTTCCTGATAAAAATAAGCGTTCGCTAAAATGCCTGCCATAAAACCAAAAAGTGCCGGGACGAAAATCATGCCCAACATTCCTAAAATCATTCGCGGCAAAAACAGCTTTATGGCGAAATGCTTAATTTTTTCGCCGTCTATTTTGATGGCTTTTAATTTTGGAAGAGAAACGATTGGCATAATTATCCCATGCTCTACGACAATGTTCTAATATTTTTAACCGCCGAGGGCAAAATTTCCATTAAGTAATTTATTTCCGCCGCCGTGCTGTACCGCCCGAGACTAAAACGCACAGATGAGCGCGCGTCTTTGTCTGACAAGCCAATGGCCCGCAGAACATGGGATGGCTTGATGGCGCGCGTTGAACAGGCGGAACCGCTTGAAACCGCAATCCCCTTTTGGTCCAAAGCAATAATCAGGCTCTCGGCATCTACACCCGGAAAACAAAAGTTAGCGTTATTCGCCAAGCGGATTTCGGCGGAACCGTTCAATCTCGCCCTCGGAATATTCTTTAGCATTTTATTAATCAGCATATCCCGCAAACTCGTTATCCCTGTAACCTGCTTGCCCGCCGCAGCTTTAGCGAAGGCGGGTAACTTGTTACCTGCCTGCCCGCCGTAGCCTTGGCGGAGGCGGGTAACCTGCGTGATTGCCGCGCCAAAACCTACTATTCCTGCCACATTTTCGGTGCCTGGCCTTAAATTAAATTCCTGCCCTCCGCCAGAAATTAAGGGCCTCAAAACGGTTCCCTTTCTAATATACAGCGCCCCCACACCTTTGGGACCGTATATTTTATGGGCGCTTAGTGTGAGCAAATCAACGCCAAGCTTATCTATGTTGCAATTTAGATAATTAGCGGCCTGAACGGCATCGGTGTGGAAGATAATTCTTGGGTGTTTAGCGCTTAACGTATGCCGTTTAGTGTTCTCATTTTTTATTATATTCGCGGTTTCGGCTATCGGTTGGATTGTTCCAATTTCATTATTGGCATACATTATTGAAACCAAAATCGTATTGTGCTTCAGGGCCTTTTCCAAATCAGAAGCCAATACCAATCCCTCTTTGGTAACCGGCAAATATGTAGCCTCAACCCCTTCTTTTTCCAGCTGGCGGCAAACCTCCAAAACCGAATCGTGCTCAATTTGAGAAGTAATAATGTGAGGCGCGCCGTTAACCGCAGACTGCGAACTGCGAACAACGCCTTGTATGGCAAGATTGTTAGCTTCCGTGGCAGACCCCGTAAAAATCACTTCGCTCGGAACGCTACCCAAAAACGCGGCGACTTTTTCCCGCGCCTCATCAATCGCGGCCAGTGCCCTTTGTCCGAAACCGTGAATTGACGAGGGATTACCGTATTCCTCTCTGAAATACGGCAGCATCGCCCTTAGAACACTCTGGTCAATCGGCGTACTCGCGGCGTAATCAAGGTAAACCCCATTCAATTGCTTCGCACCAGCTTTACTGGATTTGATGGGGTAAATTTGTTTTTTGTTTGTCTGCATATTATCTCACCGCCGTATAATAATCTTTATGCTGTTTTCCCGTAATAAGAAAAGGGGCGTACCCGATGAAATAATGCCATATCTGCCGGAACCCATTTTGCCGCAACCGCCTACCAGACTCCCAAACCCATAGATCGGGATTAAAAATTATCCGTCCCTGTAAAATAAGCCGCTTGCATAAATCCAACTCTTCACCGCAAAAAAATATATCCTCGTTCCACCCGCCGACTTTCCTGAATATATCCGCACGCACGGCAAAATTTCCGCCCACTCCTAAAGATGACTTATGAAATATTTTGTTGAAAATAAAATTGTAAACTGGGTGTATAAACTGAAAATTGAGTGTTTCTGCAAAAAAACGATAATGCAAAGACAAGTCTAAAAATCTATAAGGCCCGTATACTCCAACCACATTGGGCTGTACCGCAAGTATCTTCAATAAAATCTTGATCCAGTTAATGGGGGCTCGGACATCGGCGTCGAAAAATACGAGAACATCACCGGTGGCTTCCGCGGCACCGCGATTCCGCGCCCTACACATCCCCAGCTGCTCCTCGCGTATTATTTGAATCCGGTTGCCAAAATTTTGACTTACAATCTCGCCGGTTCTATCGTTGGAATGGTTATTTACCATTATGATTTCGTGTTCCGGCAAATCTTTCTGCGCAATAATAGAAGAAATGCAGTCTGTAATATATTTTTCTTCATTGTAAGCCGGGATAATAAAAGAAATCTTCATACCTTTAACTTCATACTATACAAAAAATCTCTCGCTTTCAATTCAAAAGCCGCTCCGGTTAAGACCAAAAGCGGCTTTATTGCTACCCCCTCTTTACTGCCGGCAGACGGCCGATTGCCACATCCGCGGCCAATGCCGCTAGATATGCGGCAATACCGGACAATCCGATAGCCAATGGAATACCACGAATTTGCAGAGCAAACAGCAAGACAAACCCTATAGTAGCGACAGTGGCTTGAACGGCAAAATACACGAGATGCACCCTGCCGCCCCAGGTTATATTACCGCCGTCCATAAAACCCCAGTTGGGTTTATGAATGGGTGCTGTCGCAAATTTATAGAACCCTACCGTTAAAAGCATTCCTGCGGCGACAGCGACTATCATCCAAGTAGTGAATCCACGCTGATAAACTGTCACGGCCACGGCGGCGTCCACCAAGCCAAGACCGATGCCGTCGCCTACGAACCCGTTAGTCCAGAAATCCTGCAAATATGGAAATTCCTTTTGCCGCGGGGGAATGCGGCCGGTTTTTTGCTCCCAGGTCTGCACGCCGAGCATGCAGAACCAGAAAGCAACATTGAAAAGAGCTGCGACTAGTCCTGCCAACCAAATCGGCACTTGAACACTCCTTCTGTGCGGCCTGATTCTACTTACATTATATATTATATCTTACTAAAAGTCAAGGGTTCGGCCACAATTTACTGGCTTCATTCCATATTGCAGGGTTATTTTGTTTTTCTTTCATCCAATACCACCATTCTCCTCCCCACAGATAAAAAGTATCTAAGCCCGTGCGCTTTGCAAAATCAATCATATAGCTAAACTGCTCTAGATTCATCGTCTTTTCCTGTTCTTCCAGCGGCGAATCATAAAGTAATTTCGGCCCCCAGGGTTCAGCTTGCAATTCCACTACCCAAACTTCTTTGCCAAAAAAACGTTTTATTAACTGCGCCTTTCTCCAGTAAAAAGTAGGGTTGAAGGGCCAAGTGAAATATCTGCCAATCTGATGCGTCCATACCTTTTTATATAAGGTGGTGCCGGCAATATCGCCCATCTTGGCCGCGGCCACCCAAAAAGATCCTTCTCCGCTGTCGGAAATTATAATTTGTCTATGGAGAGAATCGAGCTGTTTTACCAGAGCTATTTCTTTTTGCAAAAATTCTTTGTCAACCCACGGACAATCGCCAAACGGAAAAAATGGTTCGTTTTCCACCTGCCAGTATTGGATGGCCGAGGAATCCCCGTAGCGCAGGACAATTTCTTCAACAAGATTTAGAATTTTTCTTTGCTGGTCCGCTTTTGATTTACTCCGAGCCCACCCCGGAATGTGACATTCCGGCCAGCGCGGCGTCTTCATTCCGATCACCAAAATCAGCTTCGCCCCACGATTTTCCGCCTGTTCTACCTGCCAGTCCAGATCTTCCCATTGGTATTTATATTCTTCGGGTTCCAGCAAGTCCCAATAAGTCGCGATTTTTACGCGCCCAGCCCCCAAATCGTCCATCAACGCAAGATAGGTTTCCGCCCAGTTAAGTCCGAGCGCGGTTGCGTGTTTTTGCGAAAAATTGACGCCCCAAACGATATTTTCCGCCTGCGGCGGCGAGCCGGCGAAAAAATAGCCGGAAACGACGATGGCGACGACTATAACTATGAAAATAATTTTGGATATTAATCTCATCGATTTTATTATATCACGTCAAACCTGCGAAACTTAATGTAACGAGGACAGCCCTCGTTACATCGCATCGCTGTAAAAATTACACCGCATCGCCTTATAAATAAAAAAAGCTCCAAGCGATGTGCTTGGAGCTTTTTTGGCTACGGGTTGGCTCATGCGCCTCTCACTGCCGGCATAAGAAGTACGGTATCTCCGTCTCTCAGAAGAGCAGCACCACTGGCCGGTTTATTGTTCACATAGACGTGATACCCCTTACTTTCCGCGCTCAACCCCGCAACCTTCAGGGCGTCACCGGCTGTTGGTTGACCACCGTCTAGGGCGTATTGCTCTAAAAGTTTTCCCCGTTTTCCGGCTGTCGCGACCTCACCTACGGTTACAATTATTGGCATGATGTTTTTCCTCCTTTCTTGACTATTTGGTTACCATGACCGGCTGGTTATCAAAATAGGGTTTAGCGAAACAACCACCTCCTTCTGCCAGAGAATATGCCGCTGCCACTTAGTAAGCTTATGGCAGGCAATGCCGGCTATCACTTCAGCAGTGGTTTTTATGGCGTGAGCCGTACACTCATCCTGAGCGGCCTCTTCATCAGAATGTAGGGTTTCTTCATAACCCTTGAGGTCAAAGAAATGCCAGGGCTTGATGGTATAAATCTTACCAATCTCTGCTCCCATACGAACCTCAATGAAAAGATCCACCCAAAGCTTTAGTTTAATGTACTCCTCATATATATACCTTCTTGCCGCCATACTGTCAACACACAAAAAAACAATGCCCGGAAACTTCCATTCGCCCGAAGAAATTTCTTGGGCTACGGCCTGAATCTGCGCGCCTGTCTGCTCTTTGATGTGACGCGCCAATGCGTCTACTTTTTTGATCTCGTCTTCCACGGAATCTCGGATATCAGCAATGCCGTAGACCTGATTAGGTACATTATGGGCAGAAACCGTATCTGGGTCATAAACCGCTATCTTTTCAACTCCCATTTTAGCAAGTGTCAAGGCGATATGGGACCCAATTGCCCCAACCCCAATGATATGCACGGTCTTTTCAAACTTTGCCGGTGAAAAAATATCAACCTGCGGCCAGAATTCTGGTTGATGGTCATACAACGGACTCTACCTCCTGTCTCTGGGAGCAATACATTTCATCAATCAAAGGCACCGGGTTTTCTTCAAGTTTTGGATCGCGGCGCTTTTTCAACTCTTCTTCAAAGGCTCTAACCCGTTTTTCCCGATCCTCTTCGTTCTCGCCTTGCAGCGGCCAGTAAAAGAAATTTCTTTGCGCCCTCCAGTCATCAAGATTCAAGGTCTCAAGATACTGCAGAGAGAGCGTAACTACGACGCCCATCTCACGCTGGGCAATAAACTGAGGAATAGCTTCCTTGATGTTTCCCAAGCAAGGAATCCCGTCAGGCCCGACGTGAGGATGCTGCATGTTACATTCTTTATCTGGCTTGGGATGAGTAAGGTTATACATCCGCAGTCCTTTCCCTGATAAATCTATTTCTATTCTGAACTCGCCAATCTCAAAAATAAGGTTTTTGTAGCAGACGGTAATCATTTCAGTGAAAACAACCAATCTGTCGCTGTAGACTTTCAGTCGTTTAACCTTAGACATTGCCATAATCCTGTCGTACTCGTCACGAACGGTTTGCATATCTCTCGCTCCCCGGGCTTTTAGCATCGAAGCGTATTCTTCCCACACCGAAAGAGACTCAATGGCTTTGGCTAAAGATTGTTGAAGTTCCTCAGCTATTTTTTTGTTTTTCTTTAACTGTGATTCTGTAGCTTTTATTGCACCTGCCCAATCCCCAAATAGCCCGGCAAAGCGGTCTTTCTCTCCTCGGCTCCGATTTTCTTCGTAGGCTCTGCGATCTTCGTCGCTAGCTTCAAAAATCCAGAAAAGAGCCCTATCTAATATGGCCCGAAATACCGGCTCCATATATCCTTCTCGTACGGTCGGCCAGAAAAGTATATAAATGCTTCTGCCTACAACCTCAGCCAACTCTTGGCAGTTGTCATCGCTTATGACAATCCCCTCTTCAGATGGTAAAAAACCATTGATACCCATGGCACTAACCCATAAATCATGGCCAAAAGCGCTTTTGATTCTGGCACTTTCGGACCGAACCGGCGTGCAACCGACAAAAATATAAACCGTATCCTTTCTTGGATTTTTCGGCGGCCGGCGAACATTTTTTTTGGGAACCCATAACTCAAAACGGGTCCAAAAACGCTGGGCATATTCTTCCAAGACGCTCTTACAAATATCTTCCCACTGATTCCACTTTGAGGGATGGACAATAACCCTGAGTTCTTCTTGCGCTTCAACCTGACCTGTCATTGCTTCTTACCCCCTAAAAGTTAATCGAGATACTGGTTATTAAAGAACATTAGCTATTGGTATTTGGCTAACCCATATTGGTAGCATACAGGTAAAATTCTGTAAACCCCTCTCTTGCTTGCAAGAGAGGGGTTTACAGAATTCAAATTGAACAATACATATCTGCGCAATTTCCTCTGTGGGGGAAATTGCGCAGATATTCTTGTTTTATAGGAAACCTAGGTTTTTACGCGAGCACTAAAATTGCGATGCCAGAAATAATTATGACTCCGGCGATTAATTTTTGGCGCAAAACAGCGCCGGCCATCTCCTCTTTCAGAAGCTCGGGCCGCCAGCGAGCAGCTAGCCAGACAAAAATAAATAAAAACAGATAGCGCGTTCCTTCCAGGGCATTGATTAAAGAAAGCTGGGATATTTTCGCCAAAGAAATAGAAAAAATCTGCAGGGCGGAACCTAACCCTCCAGCCGACTGGAAGCAAATGAAGAGAAAGGCAACCTGTTTTGCAAGCCCTACTCTCTCGGCAAAGACCGCTTTCTTCACATCGGAAAAAATCAGAAAAAATAAAGAGGCCAATCCCCGCCCGATAAGTATTAAAAGCAAACCTTCGGCAAAAGGCGTGCGCAAAAAAATCGCCTTGACCAAAAACAGGACCAGCGTAAATAAAAACGCCGCGAAAACAATGAAAGGAAGAGTGTGTTCATGGAAAAAATAACTCATAGAAATTTTGGGGGCTACAATCAAAACTCCGCCGATTAGTAACAACGCGAACGCGAAAATTTCTCCGGGTAGAAGCATTTCGCGGCTCGTGAAATATGCGCCTAAAAGCGTCAAAATTGAGATAAAAGCCCCGGTGGCGGGCACCACGCGCGAAACTTCGCTTTTTGCTATAGCCAAAAAATACGCCCACAGGGCGCCGACCCAAAACAGGCCCGCGGCCAATCCAAGCAGCAGTGTGAAAAAATCCGGCCGGACGCCGACAAAGGGGAAAATAAAAGGCGCCGCCAGCAAGGATGCGGCGCCGACGTAAAAAGTATAAACCTTGGGATTTTTTAAGGGGCCCGTCAAAAAGAACCTGTCGCCTACCGAAGCAATGGCTAACAAAAAATATGAGAAGATGACAAAAACAAGCCAGGCCATAATTAAACTTCGTTAGTGCTCAAAACCATTGTTTCTGCAGATTTCAGAATAGTAATACGCGCTTGGCCTTATTTTTCTTTCTAGAGTTTTGTAATCAACTTCCACCAAGCCAAAACGGGGCTCAAACCCCTTTTCCCATTCAAAATTATCAATCAAAGACCAGTGAAGATATCCACGCACGTCCACGCCGCCCTGAATCGCCTTATGTATCCAATAAAGATGACCTCTGATAAAATCTCTGCGTAGCAGATCGCGGTTGTCGGCAACGCCGTTTTCCGTAACATAGACAGTTTTTTGGTATTTTTTTAAACCGGAAAGAACATGATAAATCCCTTCGGGATACACCTCCCATCCGATATCCGATATTTTTTTATTTTCGTTTCTCGTCCCCCAGGGGAAAGCAATCTTTTGGTGAAAATAATAGTTCAAGCCGATAAAATCAAGGTGGCCTGCGATACGGTTTAAAAACCATCGGTTCATAAAATAATCTGCCAGCTTAACCACGGCCCGATCTAAAAACGATTTTCTATTGTATGATTCAAAAAATTGATTATTTTTTGCTATGCCAACCCGCACCTCCGCCTTTTTATGAAAAAGCTCGTATATTTTTTTATGGGCCAGTGTCTGATTATGTAAAACTTTCAAAAATAAAATAGGGTTCTTTTTCCTTGGCAGCCACGTGCCATCAAGGTATCCTTTCGCGGCATAAATCATTGGCTCGTTAATAGTTATCCAAAAATCAACCAAACCCTTGTATTCCTCCAGCAAACGCTCCGCAAAACGTGAAAAATAATACGGCGCTTTGGCGTTCGTCCATCCGCCGGCCTTTGCGAACCAGTCCGGACTAGTAAAATGATGCAGGGTTACAAAAGTCTGTATATTCCGGCGCCGGAGCGAAAATAAAATGCGCCTGTAATGTTCCAATTCTTGCTCGTCAAACAGACCGGATTCCGGCTCCACGCGCGACCATTCAATAGAAAAACGATAGCCGTTTTGGTTTAATTTCTGCAGTAGATCAAAATCCTCTTCGTAGCGATTATAATGATCACAGGCTAAGCCGGCCCGATAACCTTTAGACCAATCCGAATTTTCAATCCCTCCCTCCACCTGATAAGCCGAGGTGGCCGAACCCCATAAAAAGCCCGGGGGGAACTTCAATATTTCTCCCATTCGCATATTCTACCACAATGGCGCGCCGAGTTCGTAGCTAATAAAGATCACCTGACCAAATTTAAAAGAGAGCCAACCTATGGCTGGCTCTCTTTGCTTTACGACGTTTCCTTAACCGAATCCCACGAAGGAAGAACCAAATTCCCAAAAAGCTCGCGATCAATATCGGGAGTAACGATATAATCCACCAGGCCGAATTTTTTGGCTTCGGCGGCGTCAAACCAGAACTCTTCCCCGTTTTCAACCATTCTCTTGTGAAGTTCCTTCCGCGTCTTAGCCTTTTTTTGGCAAAGTTCGGCGATAATATCCACCAAGATTGCGTCGTTTTTCCTTAATATCTTCAGATCGGCTTCGCTCACCATCCCTGCGGCTCCAACGGAAGCGGCGTGAAGCATAACCGTTCCTTTGGGATATATATATCTGTGACCTGGCGCTCCGACGGCCAGTATGAGAGCTGCCATACTATAAGCCGCGTGACCTACGGTATAAATCGGTATGCCAGATTGGTTCAGAGCCGAAATAATATCGTAAAGAGCGAATCCGGCGAACGCGTCCCCGCCAGGACTAATTATTTCAATCTTAATCGGATCTCTGCTTTTTTGCGCCAAAAATCGCAGGTTTTGCGCCATTTCTATCGCGTTCATTCCGATTATGCCCGTCAGACACAGCACCCTGTTTTCCATCAATACTTCCGCGGAGCTCATAAGCTGATTGTTTCCAACTCCGTATTTTCGCGGGAACATCTTTTTCCCTCCTTTTTGAGATATTTTTAAACAGCTAACGTATATGCTGAATTAATTTATTGTTGCAGGGCTAAAAAAACATGTCAACTTTGCTCTTAATCCAGCAGGAAATTTAACTTCTGTTTTTGATACAACCGCCGCGCGCCCCAGGCCAAAAACGTATAAGCCCCCGCCAGCCAAACCCAATGAACATTTTTGATGATGACGGCCAAGGGCAGTCGCGATGAAAAATCAATTACCGCGATTGTGTACGCCATAAAAAGCCACGCCGGCCAGGAAAGAATCCAGCCAAAAAACGGCCATATCGCGCCCGCCGCGCCGTAAGCTAAACCCAAAACAGTAATTAAGGGCAGCAACGGCACGATAAGAACATTGGCGAAAGGAGCCGCCAAAGACAACTGGCCAAAATTATAAATTAAAATAGGCAAGGTAAAAAGCTGAGCGGATAAAGTCATAGCGAAAAGCTGTCGCAACGGCAGCCATGCCGGATTCGGAATAAATTCAAACCAACCCAGCATTGAGGGCATTAAATACACCATTCCGAGCATCGCCAGAAATGAAAGCTGGAAGCCGACATCGCGGGTCGGCAAAAAGGGATTTAAGGCAACCATTCCTGTTGCCGCGAAAACTATAGCGCGTCCGGCGTTCGCGGGCCGTCCGACTTTTTGAGCCAACAGAAACAAACCGCCCATAATGCCCGCCCTCACCGCGGAGGCGGGCGCGCCGATTGTTAAAATATAAATTGATAATATTAAAAGGGCGAAATAAAACGCTTGCCCTCGCCACAGACCGATAGCCAGGCCCAAGGCGAAAAGCATTTGAGAAATAATTGTTATATTCATGCCGGAGACCGCGGTGATGTGGCGCAGGCCAGACCTGTTAAGCTTCTCCGTCCACTCTTTTGATAAACGGCCGGATCCCTGGTCGCCGAAAATCATTGCGCTTAAAATCGAGCTTTCCGGCGGAGACATATTTTGTTCAATGGCGCCCCTGAAGGTTTTCTTTGCCGCCATAATTTTTTCAAAAACCGCCGAGGGCTGACTTATTTTTTTACGGTCCTCCGCCCCAACCTCCGGCCAATACATAACGAAAGCTATGCCTTGCGCGCTCAAATATTTTTTGTAATTAAATTCCTCGGACTCAACCGGCATTTGCAGTTTGCCGGTTATCCGCAGATAATCTCCGTATACATATGCGGGATAAGACTTTACCGTTAAAAGAATTTTCGCTCCGCCGGAAATATCCAAAACGCTCCCGTCTTCCACATACAATGTTTCTGCGGCAACGGTTATTTTAGTATGGCCTTCGCGCAAGTCGGGCTCCCTTACCACTCGCCCGCCCACACTGACTTCTTCGCCGTAATACCCATTTAGAATATGATTTTCTATTCCTGCTTGTACCGACTGAAAACGCCAGACGCCGACGGCGAAAAAAACTACGCACAAGCCTGCAACAACAAAGGTCTTGTGTCTCCAAAATATAGAAACTAAAAGCGCTCCAAAAATAAAAAGGGCCGGCAGCATTTGCCAGGGTGTTACGAAAAAAGAGGTCAAAAATATTCCTCCCGCGAAGGCGAAACAAAAATAGAGAACAAAGGCTTGTGCCCTCATTGCCGAAATCTGGTCGCAATCATCGTCACCTTCATCTCTCCTTTTTTCAGGCGGGGATCGCGGACTGCGCCGAATATAACACGCGCCCTAGGATCAAGTTTTTCAGTAAGACTTTCGGCGGCTTGCTGGACTTCGGCCAAGGTGAGATCTTCGGCGCCCGACACGTTAAAAAGAATTCCCCTACTGCCTTCAATGGAAAAATCAAGAAAAGGAGAGCGCAGCGCCATCTCTATCGCCCGTTTTGCCCTATCCTCGCCCGAGGCCACACCCACCCCGAACATTGCCTGACCTCCGTGGCGCATAATAGTTTTCACGTCGGCAAAATCAACGTTGATAAATCCCGGCATAATAATGAGATCGGAAATGCCTTTAACCGCCTGACGCAGAAGTTCATCAACCTGCCAAAAAGCTTCCTTTAGCGACGTATCTTTTCCGCAGACGGTAAATATCTTATCGTTTGAAATAACCAAAAGGGTGTCTACTTTGTTTTGCAGGTCCGCAATGCCCTGCTCCGCTATTTTTTTTCTTTCTGCGCCCTCAAACGAAAAAGGAAGGGTAACTACGGCAATAGTAAGAATGCCAAGAGAACGCGCGATATCCGCTACAACCCCGGAAGCGCCCGTGCCCGTGCCCCCTCCCAGGCCGCAGGTAAGAAAAAGCATATCCGTATTGCGCAGAATTTCTGTTAATTCCTGTTGGCTTTCCCGAGCCGCGTCTCTGCCGATTTCCGGATTCATACCCGTACCCAAGCCCCCCGTAAGCGCTTTCCCTAAACGAACCTTCAGATTGACGCGGGCTTTTTTAAGGTCTTGCGCGTCGGTATTTGCCGCAATCAACTCTATGCCCTTGACGCGGCAAGATGCCATCCTTGAAACCGCATTGCAACCCGCGCCCCCCAATCCTATGACTTTTATTTTTGTCGGCATACCTCTTGTTTATTTTGTTATGGAATAAACATTTTCAGCCAGCCTTTTATTTTATCTCCGAGCGCGGACGTTACAAACCTGGGTGTTCTGCCGGCATCTGCCTCAAAACCATGAAGAGCCAGGCCGCATGCCGCGGTCCAAGAGGGGTCTTCCTGAAGCCCCCTAATTCCATGAGCCAGACCAACACTGCAGGGCAACTTTAATTCTCGTTTAGCCACATCTACTATGTGCGCCATTTGCGCTCCTCCTCCGGTTAAGAAAACCCCGGCCGGCAAAAGTTCTTGGCGCGAAATCTTTTTTAATTCGCGGTTTACCGCATCAAAAATATCGTGCAACCGCGCCTCAACAATGCCGGCAAATGCTTTTTGCGGAAAGGCCGCAAACGACCCGGGAGAAATTTCAACTTCTATTATTTTGCCGCTTTTTTTATCTCTGCCCCTTTTCAGCGCGCTTTTGGCTTTTCGCTCTTTTCCGATTTTATGCGATTTAGCGCGGGTGAGACTGAATTGTTTTATGCCTGTTTTTACGAGGGGCAAGCCGAATTCTTTTTTAATCTTTTCCGCGGAATCTATATCTATTTTTAGCCCAATGGCAATGTCATCGGTGATATTCGCCGATCCCACCGGAAAAACCGCGGCGTGAATCAGCTCTCCCTCTTCAAAAACCGAGAAATCGGTCGTGCGCGCGCCGATATCAACCACGGCGCATCCCAATTCTCGTTGACGCGGACTTAAAATGGATTTCGCGGCCGCAATTGGAGAAGGAATCACATCATATATTTGATATCCGGATCCCAACACGGCATCGCTGACATTTTTTACATAAGGAGAAAATCCGCAGACGGCAAGAATTTCCACCTCAAGCCTTATACCCTTCATACCCAAGGGCTCTTTAATGCCGCGTTCTTGATCCACGGCGAACTCTTTGGGCCAGGCATCCAGAATTTCTTTGTTTGCGGGCAAAGACAGCGCTTGGGCGGCCGCTAAAACTCTATCAAGGTCTTCTCGCGAAATCCTTTGATCCGCCCGCGATACGGCAACGCCTCCCTGCGACGAAGTTAAAAACAGATGGCTTCCGCCGATATTGACGAATATCCCTCCGATTTTTTGACGGCTGACGGCGAAAAGTTCATCAAGCACTTTTTTAACAATTTCCGCGACTTCCTGATGGTCTACCACCACGCCTTTTCTCACGCCGCCGGATGGACTTTGGGCAGTCCCCAAAAGTTCCGGCTCCCCTGTGCCGTCGTAAAACCTAATCTGCAGGCCCTTGATGGCGCTAGTGCCTATATCAAGCGCGGTGACTATATTGCTTTTTGCCATAAGCCGCCCCCTTTATGATTAAACCCTTAAAACGTTATTTTGTTTATTGCCCTAAAATATTGTTTCTCTTTCGCGAACATTATCTTCGCCTCTTTTTTTGTTTTTTCGTGGTTGTACCCCAGTAGATGCAAAATGCCATGCACGAGGGCGTTTAACAGTTCGTCTTCGGAGGCAACGTTAAACCGGACTGCGTTTTTTTTAACATCGGGCAACGAAATTATTACTTCCCCCATGTTTCGTGTTTGGCCATAAAACTGCTTTTGCTGCGCTTTGTCCGACAGAAACGACAGCACATCCGTACTTTTATTTTTGCCTCGATATATTTTATTCAGCCGCCGCATCCTTGTTTGCCCCACTAGGGCAATAGAAAGATCGTTTCTCAACCCTCCTTCTTTTCTTAATACCAATTCCGCCGCTTCGCGCAAAATCCCCTCCCTGACGGACACGGCCGTCAAATTATTCACTTCAACCGCCATGGGGACATAGTTTAATTAAACGGCCAAAAGTTCTTTTACTGTTTTATTGACCAAGGTTCCGTCCGCGCGCCCTTTCACGCGCGGCATCAATTCGGCCATCACTTTTCCAATGTCTTTTTGCCCGGATGCCCCAACTTTCTCTATGGCCTCTTTAACCAACCGCCTTATTTCCTCCTCCGGCAACTGTTCCGGAAGATATTTTTGCAGAATCTCTAATTCCTCTTTCTCTTTATCCGCCAGCTCCTGGCGATGCCCCTTTTCAAACTCCGCCATGGCCTCCCTTCTTTTTTTGGCTTCCGAAGAGATCGCCTCAATAACTTCTTCGTCCTGCAGCGCGCTCTGCCGCTCAAGATCTGCCGAAGAAAGCTCGGGATGCCCGCTGACATTTTTTGCTCTCTTTTCTTTTTCTTTATTCAAAATGGCGCTCCACAGAAGCCTCAATGTCATCAGCTCGGTTGACCGGCCCGCGCGAAGCGCTTCTTTTATGTCGTTTTGTATACGCTCTTTCAAATCCATATGAAAATAATTATACGTCCGGCTATTTCCCCAGCTTTTCCAGCGCCTTTTGCTCCTGCGCCCTCCGTATTCTTCGCAGGGCAGACGCCTGCTTAGCCAACTTGCTTTTGGGGCGAACGCGAAAACGACGCCTTTTTATTTTTCTTAAAATTCCGCTGTCTTTTACGGCACGGGAAAATCTCCGGATAACCGCCTGCGTGTTTTCTCTTTCTCTTTTTCTTATTTCTATTGACCCCATGTGATTTTAACTAAATTAAACTCCTATACCTCTCCCGTTATGTTGCCACTGAGCAGATGCAAGTGCAAGTGGTCTACCAATTGGCCGCCGCCGCGGCCAACGTTAATTTGCAATTTATAGCCCGCGAGCTGCCGCTCTCCGGCTATTTTTTTTGCGGCCAAAATCATTTCTCCGATTAATTCTTTATCCTCGCGCTCCAAATGATCCACCGAAAAGATATGCCTTCGCGGCACGATTAAAATATGCACTGGCGCCTTGGGGTTGATATCGTCAAAGGCGACGAAGTTTTCGTCGGCGAACACTATTTTTGCCGGCAGTTCTTTATTGGCAATTTTGCAAAAAATACAATCCATGCCCCGTAGTATAAAAATTATATTTCAGTCACACGCCGTAACATTTTCTACTTTTTCAGCCTCTTCTTTAATTCTCCCACCACTTTTTCAATTTTAACGGTTTCCTGCCGTCCACTTTCCATTTCTCGTATGATAATAGATCCTTCCAGCGCCTCTCTTTGTCCGAGAATCAAAGTATATTTAACCTGTATTTTATTTGCCCTGCCCAATTGCGTTTTAAGAGAATCTTTTCCTACCGATTCCGAAGCTGCTATTCCCGCCTGCCTTAACTCCTCCAAAAGTTTAAGTGCCTTTCTTTTTGCCAAAACTCCGAGTTGAGCCAGAAAAACTTTGGGCGAAGCCGGCGCCGGCATTTTAATCTGCCGGGCTTTCAGAATGGCTATGATTCGCTCCACGCCCGCGGCTCCGCCGCACGCCGGCATGGGTCTGCCGCCGATAATTTTAAGCAAGCCGTCAAATCTCCCGCCGCCGGCAAGCGCCGTTTGACGGGGCTGATCATCCGTCGGCTTTCCTTCGTATATCTCAAAAACTGTTTTGGTATAGTAATCCAGTCCTCGCACCAGAAACGGATTAAGGTGGTATGGAATCGCGATTTCGTCCAAAAACTCCAGCACCTCTTTCAGATGTTTATGGCATTCCTCGCAAAGATGATCAATCATCTGGGGGGCTTGCGCCAAAGTTCTCTGGCATTTTTCTTCTTTGCAGTCCAAAATTCTTAAAGGGTTTTCCTTCAAGCGGCGCCGGCAGTCAATACATAAACCTTGCGCCTTTGATTTGAAATAACTCACAAGCATCTTCTTATAATACGGGCGGCATTGATTGTCCCCTATACTGTTTATCTCGCAGACCAAATCTTTCAAACGCAATTCCTGCAATATGGCGTAAAAAATCTGGATAATCTGCGCGTCCTGCGCCGCGCTTTCCTCGCCGAACACCTCCAAACCAAACTGGTAAAACTGGCGCAAGCGCCCGGCCTGGGGATGTTCATATCTGAAAAACGGTCCCCAATACCAAAGTTTTACGGGCTGCGGAAGATTAATCATTCCATGCTCCGTATAAGCGCGGGCGACGGGAGCCGTTCCCTCCGGCCGCAGGGTCAGCAAGTCTCCGCCGCGCGTGCGCAAAGTATACATCTGTTTTTCCACAATATCCGTTGACAGCCCGACGGCTCTTGAAAAAAGTTCGGCTTGCTCCAAAATCGGAGTTTCTATTTTTTGAAATCCGTAAAACTGCGCAATATCTTGCGCAACCCGCATAATTCTCTGATAGAATGGCTCGTCTTCCGGCAAAATGTCGTGCGTGCCGGTCGGCGTTTGAAAACGTAATTGCTTCATTTGCCGTAAAAAACCGTCAAAAAAAATTATTATAACTCGTACGAGGGCGCCTCAAAATAACCGGCCAGGGTTGTTGGCGGCCAGGCCCGCAGCAGCACCCTGCCGACAATGTCATCTTGAGGCAGCGCTCCCCAACGTCTGGAGTCGGAAGAAGCGGAACGATTATCCCCAAGCACAAAATATTCATTTTGGTCCAAAGAAATTCTGGTATCTTGCGGTGTAAACAGTTCAACGGAAAGATAGGCTGATTCGTTTAAAACTTCCGCGCCCGCCGCATTAAAAATAGAAACCTTGCCGCCGGTTATTTCCACGGTTTCACCGGGCAGGGCGATAATTCTTTTTATATATTTTTGCGATGGCATTTTCGGATATTTAAACACAATAACCTCTCCCCTGGCCGGCGGGCGAAACCTGTAAGTAAGTTCGTCAACAATCAAGTAATCGCCGTCGTGAAAATTCGGCTCCATTGACTGGCCGCGCACAAAAAAGGGCTGGAAAATAAAAGCCCGTATGGGCACAACAATCAAAAGCGCGATGAAAACAATTTTGGCTGTTTCAAAAATAAAAGACATGGCCTCTTTAAGCATATATATTAGTATATCACTAAATTTATTATTCGCAAGTTAAGTTATGGAACTGTCATATGTTCATGTTCCGAGGCGCAAGTGATAGAATAAATAATAAGGAATTAACGAATAATATATCACCGCATTTTATATGTATTTAATTGTCGGCCTGGGCAACCCCGGAAAAAAATACGGAAAAACACGCCACAATGCCGGTTTTAGAACATTAGACGCTCTTCAAAAAGAGCGCGGTTTTCACGCCTGGCGCGCAAAAAAAGTGTGCGCGTCCATGCTTTCTGACGGAACTGTAGCCGGAGAAAAAACGATGTTGTGCAAGCCCCAAACCTTTATGAACGGCTCAGGTTCTGCCGTGCGGCGGTTAATGAAAACTTTAGGGATGGGCGCCGATAATTTAATCGTTGTCCACGACGACATTGACTTGCCGCTCGGAAAAATAAAAATCGTCAGAAATCGCGGATCCGCCGGCCACCTGGGCATTAGTTCCATTATAAGCGCGCTGGGAACCAAAGACTTTATCAGATTGCGAATAGGCGTTAAGCCGTCTGACGGAAAGGAAACAGCGGCCGAATTGGTATTGGAAAACTTTTCGCGGCCCGAAGAGGCGACGCTCAAAGAAGCAATAAGAAAATCCCTCCGGGCGGTTGAACTTATAGCGCAAAAAGAACCGGCAAAAGCGATGACCGAATACAATAAATGATTCCACCCTCAAATGAGGGTGGAATCATTTCTGCGAGTTGCCCGCGAGCGTCGGGGTCGGCTGAGATAACCCAGCTCACCCAAACCATCAGACCTCTAAAACGGATGTATTCCGTAAAGATTTACGCCGCTCGCAAATTTCCAAGAAATTCACGACTGCAGGGGTCACTCGCAGGCAATTCGCAGAGTTTGACATTCTTACGTCAACATTCTATTATATCCCATAAATAAAAATGTGTCAAGCAATAACGCGCCGCCGTTTTCGGATATAATGCTTTGCGGGCTTACCCCCTATTTTCTGGAAAAACCCGATTTTTGGTTTGATGAGAATACCGCCAGCATGCTTGAAGCTGCCAAGTCGCAATCCTTTTTCAAGGATAATGTTTTTTTATGCCAAAAAAACCAAGAGTATAATTTCTCCCAATTTCTGCGGCGTCTGGACGAACTCGGCTATGAAAAGGTGGCGTTTATCTCGGAACCCGGAGAATTTTCGCGCCGCGGAGGAATTATAGACGTCTTTCCCGTCAATCTTCTTTATGCCGTTCGCCTGGAATTTTATGGAAATCTTCTTTTAGCCATTGAACAGCTTCCGTTGGCAGTTACGGACGGGCAAGCCGCCCGCAAGCTTCTCCTTAAAAAAATAAAAAGGCAGAAAATATTTTCCGACCTGTCCCGTCTGGCGGCCGGCGATTATATCGTGCATTTGGATCACGGAATCGGCCGTTTTTTGGGCAGAGAAAAAGCCGGCAAAGAAGAATATTATATTTTGGGCTATGCGCAAAATGATAAGCTGTATATCCCGACGGGCCTGGAAAGAAAGTTGTCGCGCTACGTAGGCTTTGCCGAACCAAAAATTTCCCGGCTCTCCTCGCCCCTGTGGGGAAGAACCAAAAACAGCATAAAAGAGGAAACGGAAAAAACGGCCAGAGAACTTTTGGAACTTTATGCCCACCGAGAACTGGCCCAAAGACCTCCTTATGCTCCCGACGAAGAAATTTTGCAAAAACTTTCCTCAACGTTTCCGTTTCCCGAAACTCCCGACCAATTCCAGACGATAGAAGAAATTAGGAAAGACCTAAAAAAAGACCGCCCGATGGAACGAATAGTCTGCGGCGACGTGGGATTCGGCAAAACTGAAATTGCTTTGAGGACCGCGGTCCTAGCCGCGACTTCCGGATATCAGTGCGCCCTCATCTGCCCGACTACAATACTCGCCTATCAGCATTACAAAACATTTCTGCAAAGAATAGATGATCTTCCGATAAAAATAGCGCTTCTTTCGCGACTTCAAAGTTCGGCCGGACAAAAACGGATTTTAGAGCAATTGGCCGCGGGCGATATAGATATACTTATCGGCACCCACCGGATGTTATCCTCCGATGTTGAATTCAAAAATCTCGGGCTCTTAATTATAGACGACGAACAGCGCTTCGGGGTTAAACAAAAAGAGAAGCTGAAAAAATTAAAAGCGTCTCTGGATGTGCTTTCTCTTTCGGCAACGCCGATTCCGCGCACTCTATACTTGGCCCTGTCTTCATTGAAAAAAATAAGCGTGATGCAAACGCCGCCCATCGGAAGAATGGCGGTCAAAACTTTCGTCTCACCGTGGAAAGAAGATGAGATTAAGCGGGCAATCACCAATGAGCTGTCGCGCAAAGGCCAAATATATTATCTTCACAACAGAGTTGAAACAATAGAAAAAGCGCGGCGTTTGATACAAAAACTCGCGCCCGAAGCGCACCTGGGCGTCGCCCACGGACGTCTTCGTGAAAAAGAACTCATTGCCGTTATGGAGGCTTTCCAAAATAAAAAAATAGACGTTCTTATTTCCACAACTATCATTGAAAACGGGCTGGATTTGGCCAACGCCAATACTTTAATAGTTGCGGACGCGGCAAAACTGGGACTAGCGCAGGCGCATCAGATTCGCGGCAGAGTGGGCAGGTCGCACACCCAGGCATTTTCATATTTCTTTTTCGGCCAGCGGCTTTCCGAAACGGCAAAAAAACGACTAACCGCCCTAAGAGAAGCCGAGGAATTGGGGTCGGGCTATCGTCTGGCGCTAAAAGATTTGGAAATCCGCGGCGCCGGCAATATTTTGGGCAAACAGCAATCCGGAAGCGTCAATCAAGTCGGCCTCAATCTGTATTGCCAAATGCTTTCGGACGCGGTAGAAAAATTGAAGATTGTCAGAACTGCCCCGTAGCGAGCCCTGCTCTGCTACCGGGGTGTTGTCTGATGCGGTAAAGAAATTAAAACAACAATGAAAGAAGAAATCAGACAAATAACAACCGAAGATAAGGAATATCCAAAAAAACTCCGGGAAATTGCCGATCCCCCGCAGATACTTTA
>Ga0209542_10004795_pt1 | contig 27529 bp, 26 predicted proteins | sample RifCSPhighO2_01_FD_184028 | JGI IMG/M metagenome (GOLD analysis project Ga0209542, IMG submission 184028) | Soil microbial communities from Rifle, Colorado - Rifle CSP2_plank highO2_0.1 (SPAdes) (version 2) | ecosystem: Environmental > Terrestrial > Deep subsurface > Rock core/Sediment ...
CCATCAAAAGCGTCCCCAGTTCGGATTGGAGGCTGCAACTTGCCTCCATGAAGCCGGAATTGCTAGTAATCGCAGATCAGAATGCTGCGGTGAATACGTTCTCGAATTTTGCACTCACTGCCCGTCACTTCAAGGGAGCCGGTAATACCTTAAGATCCATGTTTACACGTGGAGCCACGGTAGGATCGGTAACAGGGAAGAAGTCGTAACAAGGCAAGGGTAGCGGAAGCTGCTCTTGGATCACCTCCTTTCTATTTTTGAAATTTATTTCAAAAATGCACGAAAGGATTAGAAGTGCGAGGCGAAAGGTGGGAAGAATTTCTAATTTTTCACATCGTCCCTCTAATCTTCAAAAATGAAGTCGATTCCGCCCTTCGGGGCGAGAGAGGGGTCCGACCTCGAAATCGGATCCCATTAGAGCTTACGGTTATCTAAGGATAACCTACCTCTAACGGGACAGGGTTCTTTAACCGGAATCTTGGTTCGTGCAATGGAACAGAAACATTGTTAGCTGGTTGACTATATTAAATTGAGAATCAAAAAAACTTGACTTAGTCAAGTTTTTTTGTTATAAAATTTAAAGTTTTTTGACTTCAGCCAGGAGGAAGCAGATGCAAAACGAGTTTGACGCTGTTGTCATCGGCGGCGGCATTATAGGACGTTTAACCGCTTGGCATATTGCAAGATCCGGCCAACACACACTTCTGTTAGAGCAGCATAGTTTGGATCGTCCGGAGGGCAGTTCGCGCGGTACTTCAAGAATGTTCGGCGAGGCTCACCTGGAAGACGTGTATTATGATCTTGCACACGCCAGTCGATATTTGTGGCGGGAATTGGAACGTGAAACCGGAATGGAACTTCTGCATTTAAATGGGGGAATGGATATTGCGATTGGTTCGCAGGGCCTAAGAAGTATCAAAGAAGTTGCTTCCAAGTTGCGTTCTCGGCGTTGCCCGTTCGAAATATTTGATGGCACCGCTCTTTACCGCCGATATCCTCAATGGCGATATGTTTCTAATGCTCATGCAATATACTCATCCAATGAAGGTGTTTTGCGGGCAGATCTTTGCATGGATGCGGCCATTACCGCGGCCCAAAAATACAATTTGTCAGTACGGGACAATTCACGTGTGACGAGTATTCAGGAGCGCGGGTCAGGAACAATCGTTGTTAGGTTATCGTCAGGCCAGGAATATCACACTCGAAAACTTGTCATTGCTGCCGGTCCGTGGGCGCCTGGAATCTTGAAACTGTTCGGTATCAAGTTGCCGCTACAAGTTTTTCAAGTACAGACAGTGTATTTTGCTCCGCGCCGAAATTCAGAACTTTTTACGCTGAAAAACTGTCCGGTTTGGGAGTGGGAAGGACCGCAATTTGTTTATGGTTTTCCAATGTTCGAAAAGGACGGCATCAAGGTTTCTTTCCACAGTGAGGGGCGAAATCTCAAAAATGTAAGAGAGTTTAGGTCTACACCGAACGCCAACCTTGTTAGACGACTGCGCGCATTTTTGGAAAAGCATCTTCCAGATGCGGCAGGTGAGGACTTCGGGGCGACTACCTGCCTCTATACCTGTACACCTGACGACGAGTTTGTTGTCGATACTATTCCCGGACTACCGCAGGTGGCCTACTTTGCGGGATGTAATGGTTTTGCGTTTCACTGCGCCCCGGCAATAAGTAAAACGCTTAAGGAATTGGTATTTGGTGGGAAAACAGATATCAATATATCTCGCTTTTCTTCAAAACGATTTTAAAGCGGCCTACAGAGATTCTTAGAGCGGCTAAAGCACGCTCAAGAAACTTCTCCGAGAGGCCGCTTTTGTTATTTGATTTGATAGGTGATAGTGACTTGTACAATAATCTCGTTCTCTCCGGTTGGCACTGATGGTCCGCCTCCTCCGCCCATACCCCTTTCCGCCGCATAAAATATCGGTCCCGGAAATCCGCCGATACTTTCAGAAAAGTTAACTATTTTACCTAAGTCCACGCCAAGCTGATCCTCCAATTCGTCGGCCTTTGCTCTTGCGTCTTCAATTGCTTTTTGTCTTGCCTCGGCTTTGAGCTTTTCCGGCTCATCTATTTCAAAACTCAAACTATTCACCTGATTCACGCCAGCAGACACAACACCGTCCAGAACCGAGCTAACTTTATCTAGGTCTCTGACCTTAACTTCCATTGTCTGGTTCACCTGATAACCTCGGATCTCCGGCTTATCATATTGAGGATAGCGATATTGGGGATAAATGTTGTAGCCGGTTGTTTTGATATCCTTTTCTTCCACTCCTTGATCTTTGAGGAAGTCCGTCACGGCTTTTGACTTCCTTGAATTCTCGTCTTGGGCTGATTTTGATGTCACTGCTTCAGTAACGATAGAGAGTGATATGGCGGCCACATCGGGCTTGGCAAGAACTTTGCCCTCGCCGTTGAACGACACGGTATTAGTGGTTGCTGCCGTATTTAATACTTGATCTGTCTTGGCTAAAATAAATACAGACAAAATAACAAGAGTTGCAATGCCGACCCAGATGAGATATTTGTAGTAGTTTTGCATATATTCTAATATATCAGAATTATGGTTCAAAGAGAAATAATAGTTGTGCTGGACAATATCCGCAGCCGCGAGAATGTGGGCTCGATTTTTCGCACCGCCGACGCCGCCGGCGTGTCTAAAATTTACTTATGCGGCATTACGCCAACCCCTCCTCATGAGAAAATCTCCAAAACTGCTCTTGGAGCGGAAGAAGATGTTCCGTGGGAATATCATAAGCAGGCCGGTCGCTTGGTAGATAAATTAAAGAAAGAGGGGATAAGTATAGCGGCTCTCGAGCGGTTCGACAAGCTCACCGCAAGCAAACTAAAAATTAGAACACAAAATATATTTTCTTTTAAGCCCAGGTTTCCGTTGGCATTAGTGCTTGGCAACGAGGTAAAGGGATTAAGCCCTCAAATTCTAAAATACTGCGATAAAAAAATATCCATACCGATGTATGGCAAAAAAGAGAATTTGAATGTAGCGGTAGCTTTTGGAATTGCCGTGTACCAATTAATAAAATGAAACTTCCTCACAAGACCCTAGAGAAAAAACTATTTGCCAACGGGTATGGGTATATTTACGCCGTGGACGAGGTCGGGATGGGATGCCTGGCCGGGCCGGTGGTGGTTTGCGCGGTCGGCATAACTAACCACTTTTATAAAAAGCACCACAAAAAACTGCGCTGGTTGCGCGACTCGAAACTTCTACAGGCGAGTTGTCGCGAAAAATTTGCCGGAGAGCTTATGAAAGAGAAGGACCTGGTCTATGCTCTGGCGCATGCTTATCCCAAAACGATAGATAAGTTAAACATTTACGGCGCCGCTCGCCAGGCGATGCGCAGGGCGATCAAAAAACTGGAACCCAAAAACTACTCACTGAAAACTATTGTACTGGTTGACGGTAAAACAAAGATAAATGGACTCAGTATAGAGCAGATGCCCATAGTGAAAGGGGACAGAAAGGTGTTTGCCATTGCCTGCGCTTCGGTAATAGCGAAAGTTTTCCGGGACAAGATGATGGCACGGTACGCCAAGAAGTATCCCGGCTACGGTTTTGAAAAACACAAAGGTTACGGGACCAAATATCACAAAACAAGGCTGGCCGCTGTTGGCCCCTGCGAAATACACAGGAAATCCTTTGCTCCTGTGGCTAAATTGGTATAATTAAAGACATATGAAAAAAGCCAAGGTAGCAATTAATGGTTTCGGTCGTATCGGAAGAGCGTTTTTTAAACTGGCTATAACTAAGCCGGAATTGGAAATTGTAGCGATAAATGACCTAGGCGACCTTGAGAATTTGGCCTATTTATTAAAATACGACTCGGCATACGGAAGATTCAACAAAGAGGTAAGCGTGAAAGACGGGAAGTTGGTGGTGGACGGCAAAGAGTATCCGTTTCTTCAGCAGAAAGATGCTACCCAGCTCCCTTGGGGTCAGTTGGGCGCGGATATTGTAATTGAATCAACAGGTGTCTTTGAAAGCTTTGAAAAAGCGGCAGTACATAAACAGGCCGGAGCAAAGAGGGTGGTCTTAACCGCACCCGCAAAAGATGATGATTCTGCCGATGCCAAGACCGTTCTGATGGGTGTAAATGACGATGAACTTAAAACCTGCTCCATTTCTTCGAACGGCTCTTGCACTACGAATTCTGCTTCGCCGGTACTTCAAATACTCGCAGAAACGATTGGTGTAAAAAAAGCATTTCTTAACACCACTCATGGATACACCGCTACTCAAAATTTAGTTGATGGGCCGGTTAAGGGCAGAGATTTCCGCCGTGGCCGGGCGGGGGGAGTAAATATTGTGCCATCATACACAGGGGCTGCAGTCGCGGTCGGCAGGGCCGTTAAAGCGGTAAGTGGTAAATTTGAAGGCACTTCAATGCGTGTGCCGATCATTACCGGTTCGCTTTCGGCCATTACATTTGTTTCTGCAAAACCAACTACAGCAGAAGAAATTAATTCTATACTAAAAGCCAGCGCGGCAGAGCCGCGCTGGCAGGGAATATTGCGAGCAACCGAAGATTTGATAGTTTCTTCCGATATTGTGGGCGATCCTCATGCCGCTATTATCGACCTATCTTTAACAAAAGTTGTTGACGGCGACCTCTGTACTGTTTATTCCTGGTATGACAACGAATTCGGATATACGAATACATTGGTTGAACACGTACTTAAAGTAGCAGAGTTGTTGTGAGCCACCATATTCACGAAGAAAAAGTAAGGGAACTCGAAGAAAAAGCTAACCAAGCCCGGCAGATTTTGATTCCTACGCTTGTTGAGGCGGGAAGCGGCCATACCGCCGGGCCTTTGGGAATGGCTGATATTTTCACGGCGATGTACTTTCAGGTTCTCAATCATAACCCCAAAGATCCGATGTGGGCTGAGCGTGACCGCCTTATTCTCTCAAACGGCCATATCTGTCCTATAAGGTATGTGGTTATGGCGATGGCCGGATATTTCCCGATAGAGGAACTGAAGACGCTGAGGAAATTCGGTACCCGGCTTCAAGGACATCCGGAAAGAGAGCGTCTACCGGCCATTGAGACGACATCGGGTCCGCTTGGGTCCGGCCTTGGTCAGGCGGCGGGTTACGCTTACGCGGCGAGAATGGACGGGAAGAAATTCCGGGTTTATTGTTTTATGTCGGACGCGGAACAAGCGGCCGGAGCGACTTGGGAGTCAGCAATGTTTGCCGGCAAGAATAAACTCCATAATCTTACGGCAGTCATTGACCGTAACAACATACAGATAGACGGTATGACAGAGAACATTATGCCTCTTGAACCGTTGAGAGCAAAATATGAAGCATTCAATTGGCACGTATTGGAAGTTGATGGGCATAATATTGAGCAGTTCGTTGACGCGGTGGAACAGGCAAAAGCAATTTACGAAAAGCCCACGGTTATTATTGCCCACACTATCCCCGGGAAAGGGGTTGATTTTATGGAGTTTGACTATTTGTGGCATGGAAATCCGCCCGGAACGGTAAAGAACGACCCGGACGCTCCGCCGCCGGATAAACAGGCCGAAGAGGCATTGAAACAACTTAGAACATTAGGAGGTAAAATAAAAAGCGAACATGAATAGAGAAAGGAGGTGCATATATGCATAACGGAAATTGCGGATGTTATCATCATTGGTGTGTAAAAATATTGATGGTTTTGGCTTGGGTTGCCGGTATTTTGTTTTTCTGGACGAGCTGGAATAACTCAATGGTCTGGGGCTTTAATTCAGCTTATTATGCCTGGACTGTTGTCGTGCTGGTATTACTGGCCAAAGTTTCGATGTTCTGCGGTTGTTGCGGTATGGGCAAAATGGGCGGCCAAATGATGGGTGGAAAAATGTGCAGTCACGAAGCAGGATGTAAGTGCGGCGACTGCGATAGATGCTGTTAAGTATTTGTCCAAGAGGGCTTAGCCCGATTGGTAAACAAATACTTAACCCCGCCCTCTATGCTGTTAATTGTTGCTTAGAGGGCGGGGGTGCTGAATTTTGTAGCTAAATTTTGTTTGCTCAACAAAGTTTCGCTCCAAAATTTAGACAAAATTCGCATGATAAATCCAAACGCAAAATTAGTTGCTGACTTATCCAAACCGGAGATGATGGCGACCCGTGACGGATATGGCAAAGGCGTGGTTGAAGCGGGGGAGAAAGACGAGAGAGTCGTCGTTCTTTGCGCGGACTTGACCGAGTCAACCCGCTCACATTGGTTTGCGGAGAAGTTTCCCGAAAGATTCGTTGAAATTGGAGTGGCCGAGCAGAATTTGGCTCTGGTGGCTTCGGGTATGGCTAACTACGGCAAGATACCTTTTATTTCCTCATACGCAACATTCAGTCCGGGAAGAAACAACGAACAGATAAGGACCAACATTTCCATAAACAATGTACCGGTAAAAATAGTCGGCGCTCACGCCGGGATATCCGTCGGTCCGGACGGAGCCACCCATCAGGCGCTTGAAGACATTGCTTTGATGCGTGTCCAGCCGCCGATGGTGGTAGTTGTGCCTTGCGATGCGGTTGAAGCCCAGAAGGCAGCTGTCGCGATAGCGTTCAACGGCAAGCCGTCCTATCTAAGGATAGGGAGAGAAAAATCGCCCGTCTTTACGACAAAAGAAACACCATTTGAAATAGGCAGAGCAGAAATATTCCGTGAGGGAAAAGATGCGGCGATAATCGGCTGCGGGATGCTTTTGTACAACGCGCTTTTAGCCGCGGAGGAATTATCCAAAGAGGGGATAGAATGTATGGTCATAAACTCACATACCGTGAAGCCGATGGATGAGAAGACAATAATAGACGCGGCAAAGAAAACCGGAGCGGTTGTGACCGTGGAAGAGCATCAGGTCAATGGAGGTTTTGGTTCGGCAGTGGCGGAGGTCTTGTCGCGAAATTATCCGGTTCCGCAGGAGTATGTAGGCGTACAAAATAGATTCGGCGAGTCGGGTACTGCTGAGGAACTGATCAAGCATTTCGGTATGGACGTAGACAGTATAAAAAGTGCCGTTAGGAAGGTCATTAAAAGAAAGTAACAAAAATCCCCTGAGCAGGGGGATTTTTGTTAGACCTGTTCCTTTTCCGATTCGGCTACTATTTTTTTTATCCTCGAAATATCGGTTGCCAGGAGTGTATGAACTTCCGGGTCTTTGGCTGCCATTTCGGGGTGGAAGGTGGGAACCAGCGTATAACTGCCGAAGTTGAATGTTCTTCCGTGGACGTTGTGAAGCGGCTGCCTTAGTCCGATACCGTTCAAAGCCACGTCGCCCAATGTAACCACTACTTTCGGTCCGACCGTCCTTATTTCTTCTTTCAGGAACGGAACATATGACTTTATCTCTTTTGGAGTAGGTTTTCTGTCTACCGGGTGGTATTTAATAACGTTAGTAAAGTACACCTTTCTTGTGTCTATGCCCGCCGAACGGAGTAATTTGTTGATCAATTTGCTGTTGTTGCCGGCCAGGGGCTTTCCTTCTTTTGCGCCATCTTGTCCGGGATGGTCGGTTACGAAGACGATTTTTGAGCCAATAGCGCCCCTTCCGAAAATCAATTTTCTATTTGAGAACTTTTTCTTTAAAGCCGTATTTACTTGTTGTAGCGTATCGGCCATTTGCATAAATGCTACCATATTATCTAAATTTTGACAAGCCAGGAAGTAGATTTTTGAGTTAGCTCTGTTTTTGCGGTCAGATCGCAGCTCAAAAATTCACTTACTGGCAAGAGTTTTCTGGCTTGACAACCCAATTATACACGCCTAAATTAAGGTTAACTTCTTTGAAAACCCAGGACTTATGATGAACAAACGAATCGTTATTGCAGGTTCGTGCCGGACCCCCGTAGGAAAGGCCGGCGGAACACGCGGAAACCTAAGCGGGTTTTCGGCAAGCGAGCTTCTGACCGCCTGCATGCAGGAAACGGAAAGGCGGATAGGCGTTTCCAACAGTACCGTTGATCAGGTAATAACCGGCAACGTGGCCCAGTCATCCGACGCGCCCAACGTTTCAAGGGTTGCGGCCCTGAAGGCCGGCGTACCGGAATATGTTCCGGCATTTACGGTCCAGAGGAATTGCGGCTCCGGGCTTCAGGCCGTCGTTTCGGCCAGCCAAATGATCAAGGCCGGAGAGGCCAAAATAGTTTTGGCGGGCGGGACGGAAAGCATGTCCAACATCCCTTACATTTCAAGGGACATGAGATTCGGCAAAGGCCTTCAGCATGGCCAGTTTGTTGATGCCATCTGGGAAGGCCTGACCGACCCGGTTACCGGTGAGATGATGGGCAAGACGGCGGAGAACATCGCCCAACGCTACAGTATCTCAAGGGAAGACCAGGATGAGTTCGCGGTCCAGTCCCACCAAAAAGCGTTCCGGGCGATGCGCGAGGGAAAGTTCAGGTCCCAGATCGTTGCCCTTGAAGCCGGCGGAAAGAGAGTGGCGCAGGATGAGGGCATAAACCAGGCTCTTACCAAGCAGTACCTCTCCTTGTATCCGGAAAGAGCATTCTTCGTGAAGGGCGGAACCGTCCACGCGGGGAACAGCTGCAGCATCTCCGACGGCGCTTCTTCTTTCTGGGTCCTAACCCTTGAAGAAGCAAAGAACAGGGGGGTGAAGCCAGAGGCGGAAATTGTCGGATACTCTTTCGCGGGGTGCCATCCTTCATACATGGGCATGGGCCCCTACTACGCCATTCCCAAGGCGCTGGATAGCGCCGGGCTGAGGCTGGACGAAATTGACCTCTTTGAGATAAACGAGGCCTTCGCGGCCCAGGTTCTCGGATGCCAGAGGGAACTGGGAATTTCTCCGGAAAAGCTGAATGTCTGGGGCGGAGCGATTGCTCTCGGCCATCCAGTCGGAGCGACCGGGGCCATTCTGATAACCAAGCTTATCGCGATGCTCAAGGATGCCGGCAAACAGTACGGCGTCGTTTCCATGTGCATCGGCGGCGGCCAGGGCGGAGCCATGGTCATCAGGAACTGGACGGAGGAGTAGGAGCCATGAAGAGCATTTACAAAGTCGCGGTTATCGGCGGCGGCACGATGGGTGCCGACCTTGCGGCATTGGTCGCAAGGCAGGACATGCCGGTGGTCGTCAAAGAGGTGAACGCCGAACTGGCCGAACGGCTAAGAGTCCGTCTGGACCAGCGGATAGACGGCTGGCTGGAGAGGGGAAAGATAAGCGAGTCCCGGGCCGAACAGCTGAAAATGCTGTGCACGGCGACCAGCACTTACGACGATTTGAAGGATGCGGACCTTGTTATTGAGGCGGTCCCGGAAAATCCGGAGCTCAAAACGAGCATCTTCCGCGAACTTGGAGAGCTTCTCCCCGAAGCCATCCTGACCTCCAACACGTCTTCCATTCCGATCACCTCGCTTTCCAAAGGAGTAAAAAATTCCAGAAGGATGGCGGGGATGCATTTTTTCAATCCGCCGACAAAAATGCCGCTGGTCGAGCTTATCTCAGCCGACGGCACGTCGTCGGATACGCTTGAATCGCTGGAAGTGTTTGCAGCAGAGACCCTCGCTAAGAAACCGATCCGGGTCAAAGACAGGCCGGGATTTCTGGTGAACGTGCTCTTGGGCGCATACCTTGTCCCGGCTATCAGGGCTTTGGAAAATACGGATGTGAAACCGGAGGCAATTGACGAATGTGCCAGAAAGTTTGGATGGCCGATGGGGCCGTTCACTCTACTCGATATGATGGGTATGGATGTCGTGAAAGAGGTGGTGAATATCTTTTTTGCTGCTTACGGCAAACGTTTCTCTCCATCTCGTCTGGTAGATGTTCTGGTAAGAGCAGGACGGCTGGGTCAGAAAACCGGCGCCGGTTTCTACGGCGGAACCGAAACCCTCGACTCTATCTTGCGGCAAGAGTTTCCGCAGCGTAACGAAGAAGACGCTGAACAGATCTTTACCACGATGATGGCCTGCATGGTAAATGAATCAGCGATCGCGCTGGAGCAAGAAATTGCTTCAGCTAACGACATTGAGACCGGATGTCTTTTCGGACTCGGTTTCCCGCAGGCCAAAGGAGGCCCACTGCACTATGCTGATGAGATCGGTATCGAAACTGTTGTCCGTGAACTTGGAGACGACGCCTGTCCGTCGTTGAAAGAAATGGCAGCAAGCGGCAATAAATTTTTCAGCAGCTGGTAAACAACTGCAACCCCGATAAAATCGGGGTTTTAAAATTCTTGACATTAAGTGATTTGAGGGTTAAACCGATAGTAACTTGCTCTTTAAATGAGGGACTTAAGTGGCTGAAAAGGAACTTATCCGCGTTTCCGTCAGGAACGGGCTGGGGATACTTACCCTGGACAGCAACGATTACAACACCCTTACCGGTGATGCGATTTTTGAGATTGGCCGGAAATTCGAGGAACTTGAAGCAAGTCCGGAAGTGAAAGTTATCGTTTTCACCGGCCACCCCAAATCGTTCTTCTCGGCGGGAGCCGATGTGAAGGAAATATTCGGGCTCATCAAGAGCGGCGACAAAGGGGCCGCAGGCGAAGCCATCAGGAATCTCCAGGCGGTTTACTTAAGGATAGAAAACTCAAAGAAACCGACTGTGGCGGCCATTAACGGCTACTGTCTCGGAGGGGGCTTGGAGCTTGCCCTATCGTGCGGTTTCCGGATCGCGACCAAAGAAGCGGTCCTTGGCCTGCCCGAAGTGGACCTGGGTATCATCCCCGGTCTTGGGGGAACACAGCGTTTGCCCCGGCTTGTCGGCCTGAAGAACGCGGCCCGTATCGCGCTTGGCGGCAAGAAAGCGATGGCCGGAGCAAATGCGGCCAAAGGGCTTGGCCTGGTGGACCATGTAATTGAAGGCGACTTTATCGCCGGAGTGAAAAGCTTCGTTTCTGTCGTTCTGGACAACCAAAGCGTTTCTGTGAGCCGTCCGTCTTTAGCCGAAAGCGAAACGCTTGACGGATACCTGTCCGACGAAAGGGCAAAGGCCCTGGTCGCGGACAAGGCCGAGTCGGCCGTGAATACGGTTTTGAGAGCGCTGAGCGAAGGCGCAAAGGTTTCCCTTGAGGAAGGTCTGGACCTGGAACGTTCTCTGTTCCTGGAACAGGCACTCTCGCCCGACGGCATTGAAGGCGTCACCGCTTTTGTGGAAAAGCGGTCGCCGAAGTTCCAAACAGTTCAGCCGGTTGAGGCAAAACCCGAACCGGTTCAGGAAACCCGGAACACGGAAGGCGGTTTGTCCGAAGAATACGAGATGCTCCGCCAGACGCTGAAAGAATTCAGCGAGAACGAGATTCGGCCAAGAGTTGATGATATGGAACGGGAAGGCAACATCTTTCCCGACATCATCGCGAAGATGGCGGAACTCGGCTTGTTCGGAGTTCCGTTCCCCGACACTTACGGCGGAGCGGGCCTGGGCAAGACCGGCTACTGCATCATGATGGAAGAACTGTGTCGGGTGCACGGTTCCATGGCCGTGCTGGTCGGAGCGAGCGTCGGTCTGACCGGAGGCAGCATCTCCCTCTATGGTACGGAAGCCCAAAAGCAGAAGTATCTGCGGGCTATTGCCGAAGGCAAAGCCATCGGAGCATTCGCCCTTACCGAAGCCGAAGCCGGTTCCGATGTGGCCAACATTATGTCCACCGCCGAAAAGCGCGGCGGCAAGTGGGTCGTTAACGGAACCAAGCAATTCATCAGCAACGGCGATATCGCCGACGTGATCGTTATCTTCGCCAAGACTGACCGTGACCTTGGAGCGAACGGCATCTCGGCTTTCATCGTGGAGAAGAGCTTCAAGGGCTTCAAAACCACCAAGGTTGAGCACAAGATGGGCATCCGCGCTTCGCGGACCACCTCAATGGAATTCACCGACATGGAAGTGCCGGAAGAGAATGTGCTCGGCCAGCTTGGCCAGGGATTCAAGATTGCCATGAACGCTCTCAATTACGGGCGCTTGAGTCTGGCAGCCGGATGCATCGGCGCATCCAAGCGCGCCTTTGAACTGGCATACGCTCACGCGAGCCAGCGCTCGCAAATGGGCAAGAAGCTTCTGGAGTTCCAGATGCTCCAGTCGTATTTTGCCAGGATGCGGTCCGACATCTTCCTGATGGAGTCCAGCGTCTATCCCGTGGCGGCCATGGCCGACAGGGGAGAGGACATCCGTCTGGAGTCGGCAATCGTGAAACTGACCGCATCCGAAATGTCGGGGCGGGTCATTGATACGGCTCTCCAGATACACGGTGGCATGGGCTACATGGAAGAGTCCGAGATATCGCGGCTTTACCGCGACGCCCGCATCAATCCCATTTTTGAGGGGACGAATGAGATACAGCAGCTGCTCATCTTCAAGGAGATATTCAAGAGCGGCGGCAAGATATAAGGGGTTGTGAAACCCTTTTTTATTTGGTAAAATCTATACATTCTATGCTATGCGGGCGTAGTTAAGTGGTATAACGCCGTCCTGATAAGACGGAGGCCCATGGTTCGATTCCATGCGCCCGCACCACAATGAATTTCAAAACTGGAATTAAAATCAGTTTCATAGGAACGGGAATTGAAGCGGTCGGGATATTTTTAGACATAATACATCATCTGAACATAGGCATAAAAACGCCCGAGGGACTTATTACTCCCTTTCACTTGACCATTTTTGTCGGTTTCCTGATCAATTTTGTCGGGGTTTTAATTACAAGCTTGTCTAAAAAAACTTAATCTGGCATCATATCGGTCATAGAACTTTGTCATAAAAGGAGCGGTGAATGATACGCTGCGCGATGTTCGACCTTGGCAATGTATTGGCTCACTATAAGTCGCAACAGTGGCTTGATTTCTTGGAGAGATATCGTCGGCGTGGTGCCGAGCCGCCATCCAAAGTTGTCCGAGCTGACCATGTGGCCAAGTATGACCTCGGCCAGATCGGCGACTTTGAATTTTTTGAAGAGTCAAAGCGTGCCTGGAACATCGAAGTATCTGAAGAAGTTTTTTTCTCTGAGTTCGTCAAGTTGTTGGTTCCGGACCTGAGGATGATCTCTCTCAAACAGGTCCTTATTCAAAACGGCATCAAGACGGCCATTGTTTCCAACATTAACAGGGTTCACTTCGAATGCGTAAATCGAAGGTGGCCCGAGGTGTTCATTGGTTTTGAATATCTTGCTCTTTCTTTCCGGCTTGGTCTCCGCAAGCCCGATCCGAAGATATGGCAGGCGGCATCCAGGAAACTCAAGGTGCCACTGTCCGAATGTTTCTTCATCGATGATCTGGAGGAAAATGTGGCCGCTTTTGAGAAGTTGGGAGGTACCGGTCATCACTACGACGTCGTTGACGAAAAGTTCTGTCCCAATGGCCGATTGGAAATGGAGAGGACTATACTGGTTAGGAAGATGGTGAATTTGGAAATGCTGACTCCTACTCAAGCCGGCAACATACTAAAAATTATTTTTTAAAATAAGACCCCGTTGATAACGGGGATTTTTTTATTCTGTGGTAAATGACTGGCCGCAGCCGCAAGTTGAAGTGGCATTGGGATTATTGAGGTTAAATCCGCCATTGAAGTCGTCAAATTCAACCTCCGCGCCCTTTAAATATTTCTCGCTGATCGGGTCAACAAAAATCCTGATTCCATTTGACTCAAATACCGCATCACTATCCGCGTTGGGCTCATTTTCCAGCTTCATTCCGTACTGGAAACCGGAGCCAACCCCCGCCTTGGACAAAAACTCTCAAGCCGACAGTTTCCGGGTTATAATCCATTCCATCAGCGTCTTTTCCGGCCATTAATTCTTTCAGCCGCCCTGCGGCTTTTTCAGTAACTGTGACCACAGAATATCCTTTCCAATGATAAGGTTCTGTGGTAAAATATAACACAGCTTGTCCATATTGTCAGGGGCCCTTAGCTCAGTTGGTAGAGCGCCTCATTTGCAATGAGGAGGCCACCAGTTCGAATCTGGTAGGGTCCACCACATCGCAGGATATCAGGAAAGTTTGACTAGCGATTCAAGGGCTACTTTGATGCAGGCGTTCATTCTTTCTTTTGCCTCATCTCCAGATAGAACATCGTCGGTGGCGAGATTATCTACTACGAGGCAGATAGCCCCGACATTATATCCGAGATGCTCATAGCCGAGACGGAAGAGCGCGCTTGCTTCCATCTCGTGATTTACTATTCTCAGTCCATCAACGTTGAATGACTGGATAACCTCTCTGAACTCGTCCGGGCCGAACGCGGTTCCTATCCTGCCGATACGTCTCCCTTCGGGTCCAAAAAATCCGAGAGAAGCGGTAGTTATACCTCCCACCACATTCTTTCTATCCTCACCAAGAAGTTCGGCTGTTTCTTTCAAAGCGTAAACCACCTTAGGGCTTGCCGATGAGCAGTAGGCAAGGGGATTAATTTTGCCAATCAATGTCTTGAGGAATTTATCCTCTATCTTTATTGCCCACTGGTCTCGCTTGTCCCTGGCTACAGGATAATACGTTCCCAAATTATCCAACCCCAGGCCGTGAGTTGAGATCGCCAACGCGCCGGCTGGAACATTCGGAAGAGAAGTGCCGCAAGTCCCGACTCTGATCATATTTACCTTGGGCAAGGGATGGGTGGCCCAAGAGTTATCAGTGTGGTCGTATTCAAACAGTGCATGCAATTCATTGACCACGATGTCTATCGGACCTATGCCTATGCCTATGGACATTGCTACAACCGGCATTCCTTTGTATATCCCGGCGACTGTATGGAACTCTGGGCGCGCCTTATTGCGGTGCTCGAATTTGACCTCGTCAAAATGAGTAGCTATCAGATCTACGCGGTCGGATGCGCCGACGAGCAAAATATTACGGGGGATATTGTCGGACTTTTTCAGGTCAATGTGATATATCGTGCCGTCTTCGAATATGATGAGTTGGGAGCTTCGCGCTTTGCCTTTGGACATTACCGTTCAATTATAAAAGAATTTACGAAAATTTAACAATATTTCCTAATACCGTCAACTTAAAAATTTGTTGCAATTTTTTTCAGTACAGATATCATTTGATATGAGATCTTTTTGACGAAAACCGAACAAATGAAACAGCCGCTGGTCGCGCTTCTCATATCTCCCGATCAGAGAATGAGGTCTGATATTATTTCCGGTTCAAAGACCATAACTATCAGAGAGGGACACAGAGATTATCGGCCAGGACAAACGGTGATGCTCTGTTGTCATTTGGAACCCTGGGCAGTAATGGCTGACATTGTGGAAGTAAGACATTGTCTTTTAGAAGAAGTTACCGAGGAAGAAGTAAGAGCCGACGGCTTCAAAGACCGCACCGATATGCTTGAAGGGATGAAGAGGTATTACCCAAGTTTGGGCTATAGTTCCCCGATTACGGTAATACGGTGGGAGAATGCCAGAGGCAAGTTGGTGGATGAGCAATAGTGCCCCGAATAAAGGGGCCTTTTGTTTTCAAAAAAGATTACTTAACCTGTATAAACATTTATAACATTTTGAGGATATGCCCACGAATACTGTCTCGATTTCACCCAAATTCTGATTTGGATGTGAAATCGAGGATCCTCGGGACTTTTGTGTTATTCACAGCTTTGCTTGCATGCTACGGGGACATTGTTAAAATATAGATAACACCTCTGTTGCCCGCAATGTCCAGGATGCCCGGTATGTCGAAGATGTCGACATACGCCTGACGTTCGGCGCGTTGCTACTTAACAACCGATTCTGCGTTTGCTGGAGCTTTTGTTTGCTCTGTGTATGAGCGATACGTTAAACGATAACCAGTACTCGGAGATCCATAATAACTTTCCGTCAAAAGACGGCCTTGTTTCTTTACGAGAAGCCGCTAAGAAATATGGATACTCGTCAGACCATTTGAGGCGCTTGATAAGAACCGGCCGGATCCAGGCGGCTCGGTATGGCTCGAAAGGGAACTGGTATGTTGACGATGCATCGCTTGCGGTTTACCACAGGACGACTAACCAAAACAGGTTTCCAAAAGTTCCACCAGTTCTTTCCGAAAGTTCCTTAAACGCAGAAGTGCGACGTGATGTTATTCAAACCCCGAACCAATCTGCTGGCGCAGATGCTACGGGGCAGGCATCGCACAGAGGTACTAATGCCATCCCGAAGAATCTTCTACTTTTCGTGGGTGGCATTTTGTTTTTGTTCGCCCTGCATCAGGGCATCTTCAAGATCGGTGTCGATACCCAAGTTTTAAAAACCAAGTCAGCCGATCTGCTCAACCAAGTTGACCAGACCACTGCCGATATCCTCGACCCCCTCCGAAATTTTGTAAGAAAGTATCTCCTCCCCGACTACGGTCAGGAAACATATCTCGTGGTTGACCCGTACAAGTTGCGAGACGAGAAAATAAAAGAACAGGGAGAAAGGATCAGCGCTTTGGAGAATCAAATTTTCAATTTCCAATTTTCAATTTTCAATCAAGCTCCCCTCCTTCGCCAAGGCTACGGAGGGCAAGCAATAACCAATGATCAAACAAAGAAAACAACGATAATCAAAGAAGTTACCGTCGGACCTTCGGGAACAACCCTCACTCTTCTTGAACAACGACTGGACAACACCGTCTCCCTCATCGAAGCCACAAGGATAAATCTCTCAAACCTGGCCGGCGACTTCACGAATTTCCAGAGAATAACTCCGACCACAATACAACTCCCTTCCACCAACACCAAAGGAGTAGGTCCACTCACTTTAAACCCCGACACTCTTGACGCCAAGACCCTTAAGATCTCCGGAGGCACTACTCTGGAAGGCGGCGCCGCGCTAAACAGCACCCTTTCCGTAGTAAGCGATCTGACCGTGGATACCAACACATTCTATGTCGACGCGACCAACAACAGAGTAGGTATCGGCACCACCTCTCCCGAGACAACTTTTGAACTGATAGGCATCGCCAGCATCTCCGGCGACGTCAGCATTGGAGGCACCCTCACCGCCTTGGGCAACATCGGCATCGGCACCACCAATGCTCCGAACCAGCTCACCGTCGTCGGCTCCGGCTCCTTCACCGGCCAGCTAAAGGCCACCCGGAATCCCACCCTGGCCCATACCGGCACCTGGCCTTCTTTCACCAATGGCGCTGACGCCACGCTATACATCAACCCGGACGCTCCCATTGCCGACGGCAACGTCATCGTCTATGCCAACAACGGCTCGACCAAGTTCGTGGTTGACGCCGAAGGTGATATCTATGGCAACAACCTTATTCTTCAAGGCAGCACCTCCACCGGCACGACCACCATCGCCGGAGATCTCTCGGTGGAAGGCAACTCCACCTTTGGCGACGCAATCGGAGACAAGGTCAGATTCAGAGGCACGATTCTTCCATACTCCCTCTCTTCCATACCTTTCTCGGTCAAAGCATCCGCTTCCCAGACCGTGGATGTGTTCAGGGTCAAAGACGCGAATGACGCGACCCTCTTCACCATCGACCAGGGGAGCGGCCTGCTGACCGCCTCCTCGGGTTTCAACTTCGCGGGCGGTTCCGCCGCGTCTGTCAGCTACTCCCGCCTCGGAACCGCGACAACCGGGCACGCGCTGAGCCAGAGGTATGACCTCCTTCTCTCCGGACTTTTGGAAGTGGACGGGAATACATTCCTCGACGGCAAAGCTTCAGTCTCGGGAAATTTCCAAACCTCCGGCCGCTTCATCGCCGACACCGCCGCCTCTCATTCATTCGTGGGAGACCTTACAATATCCAAAGAGTTTGTATCATCGGGAACGGCAAGCAACTCATTTGCCGGTTCGCTTTTGATTTCTAAGGGCCTGAACGCCCAGGCCATCGTCGGCACAGCGTTGACCATCAACGGCAACGCCGACATCACCGGCACGACGACGCTTAACACCCTTACCTATACGTGGCCGAGCACACAATCGACGAACAAGTTCCTCCGAACTGACGGCTCAGGACTTCTGACTTGGGCCACCGCAGGCGTGGCTTCCAACTCCCTCGACTTCGATGAATTCGTGGACTCGATGACCCTCGACGCGAACCTGACCGTCTCATCCGCGTCCTTCAATACCACTTGGAACGGCAACTTCTTCCACATGCAGGGGAATGTGGGCATCGGGACTACTTCACCAACCACAAAGCTCGACATCATCGGTTCCGCCTCCGTCTCCCAGAACTTCGAGATAGGCGGCAATCTTGTTCTGAACTCTGGAACATCCAAGATATCAGGCCATCTCATCCCTCTCACCGACGCCAACTTTGACATCGGCGCCTCAACCTCGGGCAACCTCTTCCGATGGCGGGACGGCTTCTTCACCAACAGCGTCCAGATAGGTTCGGGCACCTTAACCATCAATACCGCCTCCATATCCGCCTCCGGCATTCTTGAACTTCAAACCAAGACAGCCAACCCCATCCAGTTCACAACCAACAACTCGGCAACGCCCGCCGCCGTTATCACTTCGGCGGGGAATCTCGGCATCGGGACGACAGCTCCGAATGCAACACTGCATGTTATTAGCACGCTTCAGCTTGGTCCAATTGGCTCTGGAAACGGTTTTATAAATTCTGCGGAAAGTATTTATTTAAATATAGATTCAAATAATGACGCGGCCGATACACAGCTCTTTCAAATTGGGAAGAACAGTGCTGGTACAGGTGGGACGGCTCTGCTGACTGTCCAAGAAAGCGGCAATGTCGGCATCGGGACAACTGGGCCGGATACGCCGCTACATGTATACCAAGCCGGTGGTAATTTTATCACCATGCAAGTTAATACTCAGCCTACGACGAATAAGTGGGCCTTCAGGTTACGGGCTGCCGAACAGCCCGATGGAATGTTCGGAATCTACGATGTTACGGCAGCAGCGAATAGATTGGTGATTAACAGCACCGGCAACGTCGGCATCGGGACGACGGATCCCCTTGACGTTCTCCATGTTGTAGGCGACATCCGCACATCTGCCTGCGCCTCCGACGGCGCCGGGGACGTTGCCTGTGTCGACGTAGCCGAAACCTTCCCTGTCTCGGACAATGTTTCAGCCGGAGACATCGTCGGCGTTGACACGAACTTTCAACCCACGGCTTCAACCAGTTTCGCGGTCAAAAGATCGGCAGGCGATGCCCGGGTCATAGGAGTTGTTTCCACCGCTCCCGCCATTTTGATAGAAGGCAACCAAGCCCGCTTCGGAGGCCCCAAGGTGGCGGGCACTTACACTCCGGGCGACAAGGCGCCGGTGGCTCTGGTCGGCCGCGTGCCGGTCAAGGTATCCGACGAGAACGGAGCGGTCGCCGCAGGCGACCGCTTGACGGCATCCAAGACCCTGCCCGGCTATGCGATGAAGCAGACGGAGGCGGGAATATCGATTGGCGTAGCGTTGGAGGCTTTTGGATTTTCAGAAACAAAGGTCGAACCTTCAGAGCAGTCCCAAGGTTCGACCTTGAAGACCGGCAAGGTTCTCGTGTTCGTCAATTTGGGATATTGGCTCCCTGACCCTTCGATTTTGGCTCAGAATGAAGGCAATATCGGTACCAACACCTACAACATCTCTACCATCGCCAGCGGTCTCATGACCTGGTTCAAGGACTCCCTGCACATTGTGTTCGAGGACGGGTTGCTGAAGGTGGCGAATATAATTACAGAAAATATCACTGCGAGTTTTGGGACATTCACTAAAGTTAAAACACAGGAACTGTGCGTAGATGATATCTGTGTAACTCGAGAACAGTTTAAAGCTGTTTTTGATGGAAATGCAGGTCAGACTACAGAACCAACTCCTACGCCGGAACCAGAATTTCAGCCAGAGGCTGATGAGCCTACGGCTCAAACGACATCAGATGTCGGCGCGACCACGCCAGAGGACCCTCCAGAGGCGGGCACAGGCGGGCAGGCATCCGATGTCACAGAGTCGACTCCGGAGACAACACCGGAACCTTCGCCGGAGCCGAACGAAAGCCCAACTCCTACCCCCGAGCCATCTCCGACGCCAGTGGAAACCGAGCCGATTTCGGAGTAAGGTGGATGCTTTGTTGACAACTTCTTAATTTTGGAATACACTTAAAGTTGTCAACATGAATATCCGGGAATTAATCCAGAATAAAATAAGCAAAAGCGGGCAAACAACTGTTTCAGAAGTAGTAAAAGAAACGGGGTTTTCTCGCGCCTACGTCCATCGCTTTTTCCAGGCGCTGACCGACGAAGGCCTGATTGTCCGAATCGGTCAAGCCAACCGGGCAAAATATGTCCTTTCCGGACAAGAGAACATTCAGAAGGCAAAACTCGGCATTTTGTCATTTAACCGCGTTTTCAAGGCCAAGGGCCTTCAAGAAGATCAGGTCTGGGACAAAGTTGTTTCCGAAACCGGAATTTTGAACGGGGTTTCAGAGAATGTCAGGCGAATTGTTGAATATGGTTTTACTGAAATGCTTAACAATGCCATCGAGCACTCTCATTCAGAGGACGTCAAAATTATGATAGACCGACAGCCGGGGTTAATTCGATTTGACGTTATTGACCGAGGGGTTGGTATTTTTGAGAATATCATACACGCCCGCCATCTGAAGTCAGCAGAAGAAGCCATACAAGATCTGTTGAAAGGCAAGCAAACAACGGCGCCGGAGGAGCATAGCGGCGAAGGCATATTTTTTACGAGAAGAATTGCCGATACCTTCGTTATCCGAAGCTCACAAAAGAAAATATTCTTTGATAACCGGAAGGATGACTTTACGGTTTCGTCTATCAAGCCGGTTTCAGGCACCAAGGTGACTTTCGCTATCGCAATTGATTCTGGCAAAAATTTAACCGATGTTTTTAAAAAATATACGACCGAAGAATATGAGTTTGGCACAACCGAAGTGACGGTCCGGCTTTATAAACCGGGCCAGGCCGGTACGTTTGTCTCTCGATCGCAAGCTCGGCGTGTTTTGGTCGGATTAGAAAAATTTAAAAATGTTATCTTGGATTTCAGTGGGGTAGCGGCTGTCGGTCAGGGTTTTGTTGACGAAATTTTTCGGGTTTGGAAGAAAAAATACTCGGAGACACGGGTAACCCCAGTCAACGCGAACGAAGATGTTGAATTTATGATCAGAAGGTCTATGCTAACTTAATATGATTAACCCCATCACCGTACTAATTATTGCCGTTGCGGTCTCAATTCTCATAATGCTTGGGATAAATTTGTATCTGGCCATTAGTTCGAGAAGAAAAAAGGGGCCGGACGAGGGTTATGTCGTGCTCCATCAGAGGATGGATTCTTTGGCGCAGGCGGTCAGCGAACAGATGGAGAGGTCGCGACAGGCCTCCGAACGGGCGACTCTGACCGTCCATCAGCAGGTCCAGAATTTTACCCAAGGGATGACACAACTCCACGAAGGGTTGAAGGGGATGCACGACTCGGTAAAGAGCGTGGTTTCTTTCCAGGACTTGTTCAGGAATCCCAAATTGCGGGGCCAGTGGGGAGAAATGTCTCTTGAAGCATCTCTGGCCCAATATTTTCCCAAAGACAGGTATTTAATTCAGCATTATTTCAGCTCCGGCGAGGCAGTGGATGCGGCTTTGCGTCTGCCGAACGATATTTTACTTCCGATAGATTCAAAATTTAATTGGGATAATTTCCAGAAATTGGTTAACGCGGATAACGAGATACACAAGGACGGGTTTCGTAAACTTTTTTACTCCGACGTAAAGAAAAAAATTGACGAGATAAGTTCCAAATACATTCTTCCTTCGGAAGGCACGACCGACTTCGCGCTGATGTTCGTGCCGGCAGAGACGGTTTACTACGAGATGATAAATAATATGAAAGACGTGGACGTCGCCGATTATGCCAGGAAGAAAAAAGTCATCCTCGTGTCGCCGAATACTTTCGCCTTGTCCGTTTCCGCCATCCAGCACTGGTATCGGGATGTTCATATAAACCAGAAGACCCAGTCAATAATCAAGAAACTGGAAGGAATTGTAGCCGACAGCGCCAAGCTGGCTGATAACTTCCGCAAGCTGGGCAGCCACTTATCAAACGCCCAGTCGGCGTACGAGGATTCGGAGAAACGCTTGGGCCTGATGACCGACCGGGTAAGCAAGGTGATAAGGATAGGAGAGACGGAGGAGGAACAACCGCAAGGGATAGAGTTGCCAAAAGCGTAGTGAGTATTGAACTTATTTATCAGTTTTGGTAGTATGGTGAGATTAATTTTCAATTTTCAATGACAAATTATCAATGAATTTTCAATGAATCAATTTTCAAAAGATAAATACGACCTTGAAGAAAGAACTGCTAAGTTCGGAGAGGCGATTATAGATTTGGTGCGGAGCATTAAGGTTGACGCGGTAAATAAAAGAATAATTGAACAATTGGTGGGATCGGGCGGCTCTACGGGAGCTAATTATTGTGAGGCGGTTGAGGCTGAAAGTAAAAAAGATTTTATTCACAAAATCGGCATAGTAAAGAAAGAAGTCAAAGAAACTAAACACTGGCTAAGACTTCTTGCTCGAACAAATCCGGAGCGCAAAGAAGAAATTAGAAAACTTTGGCAAGAAGCCCACGAACTGCTGTTAATTTTTTCCAAGATAAGTAGAACATCAAGGGGACAATGATAAATTTTTAATTGAAAATTGTATATTTGGTAATTGATTGAAAATTGTAAATTGATAATTGTAAATTTTTAAAATGTCTATACTACTATTTTCGTTATTGGCGTCGATTGCGTCGCTGGGATACGGCGCGTTTTTAACTTGGCAGGTGCTCGCCAAGCCACAGGGGGATGAGAAAATGCGCGAGATACAGAGGGCGATACAGGAAGGCGCTTCCGCGTATTTGACCCGGCAGAATAAGACCGTGTTTTGGGTGGGGCTAGCGGCGGTGCTGGTGCTTTGGTATTGGTTAGGTCCTACGTTGGCAACGGGATTCGTTGTCGGAGCTGTGGCTTCGGCCTTTGCCGGTTATATCGGTATGATGGTCGCCGTAAGAGCCAATGTGCGTGTAACCGAGGAAGCCAAACACGGATTAGCTCGCGCTTTCGGTCTAGCATTCAAAGGCGGAGCGGTGACGGGATTCTTTGTCGTCGGCCTCGCGCTTTTGTCTCTTACCCTGTTCTACTGGTGGGCTCAAGATGCCAGGGCGCTTATCGGTCTCGGTTTTGGAGCGTCTTTGATATCCGTTTTTGCCCGACTGGGCGGAGGTATCTTCACCAAAGGCGCCGATGTCGGCGCTGACCTGGTCGGCAAAGTGGAAGCGGGAATTCCCGAAGACGACCCTCGCAATCCCGCAGTCATAGCTGATAACGTGGGAGATAACGTCGGCGATTGTGCCGGTATGGCTGCCGATTTGTTTGAGACATACGTTGTGTCTGCTCTGTCGGTAATGCTTTTGGGTCACTTGATGTTCGGCGGACTGAAGAATGTGGTTGAATTTCCTCTGCTTGTCGGTTCTTTTGCCGTTGTTGCTTCTATAGTCGGTTCTCTGTTTGTCCGGCTAACGGGTGATGGCATAATGACCGCTTTATACAAAGGACTCGTTGCAACTACGGCAATTCTTCTTGCTATGTTCTATTGGGTTACTGAAAGAACCCAAGTCGTTGATCTTGGAAATCTGAACGTATTCGGCGCTTTGGTTGTCGGCATTGTGGTAACGGCGCTGATGGTTCTGGTAACGGATTATTATACTTCAAAGAAATTCAAGCCGGTTCAGTCCATAGCCAAAGCATCAACCACCGGACACGGGACGAATATTATCACCGGTCTTGCCGTATCAATGCAATCAACCGCTTGGCCGGTATTGATAATAGGCGGGGGTATATTGGCCTCATACATTTTTGGCGGGGTTTATGGCGTAGCCCTTGCGACAATGAGTATGTTATCCCTTACCGGTATTATCGTTGCGATAGACGCTTTCGGTCCGATAACCGATAACGCCGGCGGTATAGCCGAAATGGCTAACTTGCCAGATTCGGTCAGAGACGTCACTGACCCGCTTGATGCGGTTGGCAACACGACAAAAGCCGTAACGAAAGGTTATGCCATAGCTTCGGCCGGTCTCGCGGCGCTTGTGCTTTTCGCCGCTTACAACCAGGAACTCTACGACCTCGGATACAATGTAATGTTTGAACTAGCCGACGTCAGAGTCCTGCTGGGGTTGCTCATCGGCGGTATGATGCCGTATCTTTTCGGTTCATTGGCGATGCAGGCCGTAGGAAGAGCCGGCGGAGCGATAGTTGACGAGGTCAGGAGGCAGTTCAAAGAGATGCCGGGGATAATGCAAGGTACTCAAAAACCCGATTATGCCAAAGCGGTTGATATCGTTACCCGGGCGGCTTTGAAAGAGATGATAGTGCCGGCAATAATTCCTATCGCTTTTCCTGTTGCGGTCGGATTTATCCTTGGGCCGGAAGCGCTGGGAGGACTTCTGGTCGGGGTTATAGTTACCGGTCTCTTCGTCGCCATATCAATGACTTCCGGCGGCGCGGCCTGGGACAACGCCAAGAAATATATTGAAGAGGGGAACTACGGCGGCAAGGGCTCCGACGCCCACAAAGCGGCAGTTACAGGCGATACGGTGGGGGATCCATATAAAGATACGGCAGGGCCTGCTATCAACCCTATGATAAAGGTGGCTAATATAGTGGCTCTCTTAATTGCTCAGTTCTTGGTCTAGGTTTTATGTTATCCACATCGTCCCTAGGGCGAACTTGTTCAAAATGCTAGAATTTACCCTGTGAATATAATGAAGATTTCAGGGAAGGAGGTGCGCGAATGTTTCAAGTAGTAGCAGCATCGGATATCGTAAGAGAATCGTTATTGACCCTATGGACCGGCGTGGCGGGGTTTGTTCCCCGTTTTGTCGCGGCCATAATCGTCTTTCTTGTAGGTTGGTTGATAGCCGTGCTTTTGGGGAGGGTTGCGTGGCATGTCGTAAAAGTGCTTCGCGTTGACAGCGCCCTTACAAAGGTCGGTTTCAGGCAAGCTTGGGAGAGGGGCGGTTTTCGGCTCGATACGCCGAAGTTTTTCTATGAACTGGTCAAATGGTTCTTTATAGTCGTCTTTTTGATGGCGGCTACCAATATCCTCCGTCTCGATCAAGTGACGGAATTCTTGGGAACCGTCGTATTCTATCTTCCGAACGTAATTGTCGCGGCCGTGATACTGTTGATCGGTATATTGGTTGCGAAGTTTTTGGAAGGGTTGGTGCGGGCATCGGTTAAAGCGGCAGGGTTGGTTTCTGCCAATTTCTTAGGCGCTTTGACGAAGTGGGCGGTATTTGTGTTCACCTTGCTCGTTGCTTTGTCCCAACTGAAAGTTGCCGACGACATCATCAGAATAGTGATTGTCGGTTTTGTCGCTGCTTCCGCGTTGGCCTTGGGTCTTTCCTTCGGTCTTGGCGGAGTTAAGCACGCTGACGAGATGATAGGCAAATTGCGACGACGTATTGAAGATTAATATCGCGATGCCAATATGCGAATTTCATTCGAATGTTGCGAATTGCGAATAGTTTTGGATAGTTATTCAAACCAAAAATCCGCTTAAGCGGATTTTTGGTTGACGAACGAGATAAAAAACCGAAAATTTGACATGTGGATATCTACTATGCTATACTGGTATTAGCAATGGAGATCTGCATAAACTACAGGTCTATCCAAGTGGTAGAAAAAGGGTTCGCTTCTTGCGAGCCCTTTTTCGTTTTGATAAGCTAATTTCGTGGATCCGGGCCCGTAGTTTTATGTAGTAAAATTCCATTGTTGCCACTTGGAGAAACGAGTGCAAATCTCGTCGGGTCCACACCAAAAAATCCCGCCCTAGCGGGATTTTTTGGTTCTTCAGTTACTACCAATTACTCAATTACTACTAATCATAGTAAGTAATTTCTCATGCCCTTCCTTAAAAATTTTTTTCAATGCTTCTTGTTCGGAAGGGGAGAACTTTGAGAGAACCATTTTGATGACGAACTCGTCTCTTTTCTTTTCTGACTGTTGGCGGGCTTTTTGTAAGGCCGGTTTGGCAAGACCGATGCGGAGGCGGTAGAACTTTTTTGTCTTCAGCGCTCGCATTATTGATTCAACGCCTTTGTGTCCGCCGGAGTTCTTATCAAAAGAGATCTTAGTGTTGCCGAACGGGATATCCAAGTCGTCTTGAATGACGATTAGCATGGAATATGGAATATGGAATATGGAACACATTTTTTTCACGGCTTCGCCGGACTTATTTACGTATGTCTGCGGTTTCGCCAGAATCACCGATGTTTTGTCTATTTTTGCTTTTGTCATCAGCGAATTAGATTTTTTATCAAACTCAAAATCGTTGGCTTCAAGTTTTTTAGTCAAATAGTCCAAAAACATAAATCCGACATTGTGGCGTGTGTTTTGATACTCTGGGTCTGGGTTGCCGATGCCGATAATGAGTTTTATTTTGCTCATAGTGTGAAATGATACATTAATTCGGGCATAATAAAAAGGGGTGTAACCCCTTATGCTTTTATGGCTAATTTTATCAATTGTCTAACTCTGTCTACTTTTGTGTCCCAGCCGCCGTCATTACCGATCAGGTGGAAGTTGGGGTGGCGCCGCCATATTGCTTTAATTTTTTCCGCGCGCGCTACCGCTTCTTCATAGGTTTCAGCTCTGCTGGAGTTGTTCCTTTTACACTCCTCATATATGTCCCTTGATGGCGTCTCAAGAAATATGACCACATCAACGTTTCCAAATTCACGATTAATTGTTGTGCCAAGGACTGCTTCGAACTCTGGTATGCCGCCATCGAAATAACCTGCACCGTCTGCCTCCGGCCTGTCCAGCACTACGGCCTTTTTGTTGTTGGCTATTGCAAATTCAGTTGAGGTCATCCTGAATATCCTGCCGACGCCGTAGATAGTTTTTTGAAACCTTCTGTTTTGCACGGGGTGGCGGCTCGGCAAAATGCCGACTTGGCCGATAACAATTGTCGCCACTTCGGGTACGAAATGAATATCAGGAAATTCTTCTTTGAGTATTTTGATAATGCCGCTTTTACCCGACCCCGGTCCGCCTACAAGGCCGATGCAGGGGACAGAGCGAAGCAAACCTTCCGACAGGAATGGCATTGCCAGAGTGCCGAGACCTCTCAAATCAGTCGCCAGACGGGCAAGGTGAAGATTGCTCAAGCTGTCGGTGACTTCTCGACACTCTTCAATAAAATCTGGAATTTGAATCGGTTCATCTACGGATTTTAATTCTCTTTCAGCAAGAATGATCCCGCCAAGAGGGTCTTGGAAAAAGTCAATTTCCCAACCGTCAAAGTAATATCTTACTTTTCTAATTCTGTGGTGACTAATTTCAAGAAGGTTCTGAGCCAATTCCAGATCAATTTCTTGTTCTAGCTCTTTCCTAACTTTTCCTTCCCCAACTTTAACCGTCAAAAACCCTTTTACCGAATGGTTGTTCATTATCCTGACGCGGAAACTTCGTCCGGGATCGCCTATTTCGAAATAACCCTGCTCTATCAGAACTTCGTTGCGAGCTGTTAAACCCTGTCTGATAGCAAATTCGTTGTCAATCCTCGTTACCAAAAACCTACGCTCTATTTCTTTGTGAGCCATTTGTGCCTTGTTGTCAAAAATC
>Ga0209542_10004796_pt1 | contig 27528 bp, 26 predicted proteins | sample RifCSPhighO2_01_FD_184028 | JGI IMG/M metagenome (GOLD analysis project Ga0209542, IMG submission 184028) | Soil microbial communities from Rifle, Colorado - Rifle CSP2_plank highO2_0.1 (SPAdes) (version 2) | ecosystem: Environmental > Terrestrial > Deep subsurface > Rock core/Sediment ...
TTTATTGGCCATTTTTTGACCACTGAAATTGGTCGGCGTAGTATGCCAGCTTGTATGCGGGCACTGAAACTGAAATCGAATTTAAGTTGGTCGGCGCGTAGCGCCTGGAAAAATAAGGGTAGCGTCCCCTTTATTCTCCCCCGAAGGCGACATAGTCCGCCCCCTCGGTCTGCGCCCGCACGGCGCGCGCCAGTTCGTTGTAGCAGGACACTCCGATAATCGCCTGCGACCCTAAATGCGCGCGCGCCTGCGCGAGCGAAGCGTCTTCCCGTCCCAAATGCACGCCAGCCGCCCGCACCTGTTGCGCCAGTTCGACATCGTCATTGATGATGAACAGTGCGCCGTGCTTTCGGCACAGTGAGGCGAGTTCGCCGGCCTGCCGCGCACGATCCGCGGCGACATGTTTTTTATCCCGGTACTGAACGATGCGCGCACCGCCAGTGATGGCTTCGCCCACGGCCGGCATCAGGTGCGCATCGTCGAGGTACTGGGTATCGGCGATAGCGTACAGGCCCGCGACGTGTAATTGATTGACCATTTTTTGACCACTCAAATTATGCGGCGTAGTATGCCAGCTTATATGGGGGGAACTGAAACTGAAATCAAATTTAAGTTGGTCGGCGCGGCACCTGGAAAAATAAGGGTAGCGCTCCCTTTCATAAATTTTTTTGGAGAAACAAATGGCCAATCTACCGGGTCCTCAGCCAGACGTGCAGTTTTGTCCCGCGTGCGGTGATTCGCTCCAAAATGTGCCACGTGAAGAAATGAGATCGAAAGGCTACATTCGGCGTGATGGCTCAGTTGCTAATGACACTCACACATACGAATGTACTTCATGCACGAAGCGGTTTGAAATTAATCAAGAGCAATAACTTGGCATGCAAATCTATCAGCACGTTCAATACCGAGCGTAGCGGCGGCCGGTTAGCGTTAGATTTTCTTGTCACACTGACGAATCGAAATGGAACGCAAAAATGACGAAGAGAGTTCTAACTGTTGCCACCGTCCTACTAGTTGCGACTAATAGCTCTCTCGCAGCAGAAATAAGCGAGCCGCTTTATTGTGTGGTCCAAGAGTTCACTAACATTTGGATCGCAACCAACAATCCTGATTCTGTTAGCGTTGAGAAATCTGTTCCCGAAAAACCTATAAAGGTAATTTATAAACCGCTTCCTAACGGCAAGCAGGTTTTTGAGACATATGGTGCTGGTTCCGACATAGAAAAAACTAGCCTATTCAATAAAGGCTACTCTGTAAGAGGCACACAATATTTAGGCCAAGACAACCCAGACCATGCTATTACCTACTTTGGCCTGAATGATAACGGCTACCACATCGTGGTAAAGTACGTGAGGTTAAAACGCAATGATGGCGGAGAAAAACGTGGCTGGAGAAGTGACACCTATATGAATACATTTATGTATTGTGCTAATAGCAGAAAATTGGAACCAACGAGCAAGTAAAGCCTGGGGATGTTAAAACCGCCACTTCGAAGCGCATGACATACATCAACCACCTAATCCGAGGCGTCCCGTACGCGCGCGACAAGGTGATGGGAAATCTTCAAGCGCCGAAAGAATGGTCGGAACAGATCAAAAAGCAAACACAAGGCTTGCCTCGGGTGCGGGAAGCGTGCGCGCTGAAGGTCACGTTTCTGCTGCCCCCGGACAAATACCCGAAGGACTATCCGTATGGCCCGGATCTCGACAACTTGTTGAAGCGACTTCTCGATGGACTCAACGAAACCATTTTCTCGGAGGCGCAGGGCCACGACTCGTGTGTCGTGTTACTTCACGTCATGAAAACCAAAGTGGTGTCTTATGCGGAGTCCGGTGCGCACATCGAAGTTCTGCCGGTCAGCGTCAACGCATAAAGGGGACGCTACCCTTTACTAAACGTGTAGATAACGAAAGAGCGTCCCCTTTACCTTAAAAAACGGCGCTGATTAATTGACAACCTTCATCGGGATAATTGTCAACCTTCGCCATCCTCCGGCTCATCCATCTCCCACGCCCAGTACAGCCGGTTCGGCAGTGGCTGGCCCATGCCGGGGCGAAAGCCGTGCTTCAGGGTTTCCCAGGTGTAGCGCAGGGCCTCGCCCACGGCGTTGACCGGGTCCAGCCCGTGCGCGAGCGAGGCGGCGCAGGCCGAGGCGAGCGTGCAGCCCGAGCCGTGGAAGCTGCCGGGCAGGCGTTCGAACACGTAGGTTTCGAGCAGGCGCATGTTGCCGTACAGCCGGTGAAGGACCTGCGGCGTGTTTTCGTGCGTGCCGGTGATGAGCACGAATTCGCTCCCGAGCGACATCAGTTCCTGCGCGCAGGCATCGAGCGTGTCGGCGCCGGGCGCGAGCGCGCGCGCCTCGATGCTGTTGGGCGTGATCAGCGTGGTTTGCGGGATGATCAGGCTGCGCAGCGCGCCGTCGAGCATGTCGTCGGCCAGCGCATCGCCACGGCCCGAAGTCTGCACCGGGTCCACGATCAGCGGGATGTCGGGATAATCCTCGACGATGCTGGCGACCGTGGCGGCCACCGCGCTGCTGCCGAGCATGCCGATCTTGAACGCCGCCACCGGCATGTCTTCCAGCACCGCGCGCGCCTGGGCAATGACCAGTTCGGTGTCCATGCAGGTGAACTGCTTGATGCCGGTGGTATCTTGCGCTGTAACCGCCGTTACAACCACCGCGGGGTGGCAACCGAGGCTCGCCAGCGTCAGCACGTCGGCGGTGACGCCGGCGCCGCCGGTGGGGTCGGTGCCGGCGAAAACCAGGACCACGGGGGGCGATGCGTTGCTCATGGTTGTACCACGCTGTTCAGGACAAGCGATTTCAGGGCCGCGATGAAGCGCGGGTGGCTGTTGAGCGCCGGAACCACGCGGTAGTGCGCGATGCCACACTTGCGCGCCAGTTCAGCGTAGGTGATGCCAAGCTCATACAGCGTCTCGACGTGGTCCGACACGAACGCGATGGGATACACCAGCATCTGCTTGGCGCCGGCCGCGGCCTTGGCGCGGATCACGTCGTCGGTGTAGGGCCGCAGCCACTCAAGCGGTCCGACGCGGCTCTGGTAGCACAGCGTGACGTGCGGCCAGTTGAGTTCGGCGCGCACGGCATCGAACGTCGCGCGGATCTGGCGTTCATACGGATCGCCGGCATCCACGATCTTGCGCGGCAGCCCGTGCGCGGAAAACAGCAGCTCGATACGCGCTGGATCGGGATCGGGAAACTTTTTCAACTCGGCGCGCAGCATCTCTACGATCGCGCCCTGATAATCAGGCTGGTCGTACCACTGGCGCACCAGCGCGACGGAAGGCTGATAGTGCTGCCGTTGGCACTGGCGTTGAAACTCGTTATAGGCGCTGCCGCTCGTGGTCACGGAATACTGCGGGTATAGCGGCAGCAAAATTACGCGGGCGTAATTTTTTTTCTTGAGCATCGCCACCACCTCGCTCGTGAGCGGGTGCCAGTAGCGCATGCACACGTGCACATCGAATTTGCCGCTGCTTTCTAGCGCCCGTTGTAACGCCTTGGCCTGCGCGCGCGTGTATTCGAGGATGGGAGACTTACCGCCGATGGCGGCATAACCTTTGGCGGCCTCGAGCGCGCGCCGCCATGCGATCAGGGTCGCGAACGGACGCTGGGTGAGCCAGCCGAGCGGAAGCCGAAAAATATCAGGATCGGAAAAAAGGTTGAACAGGAAAGGGCGTACCGCTTGCAGCGAATCCGGCCCGCCCAGGTTGCACAGCACCACCGCGACACGGTCTGACATCGCGGGAATTCTACCGCCGGCCCTGCGGTTTCACCATGAAGATGAAAATGCGATCATTGATATATGAAATCGTACATGTGCGTGATCTGTGGTTTTGTTTACGAAGAAGAAAAGGGCCGGCCCGAGGACGGTATCCCCCCGGGCACGCGCTGGGAGGATGTGCCGGAGAACTGGAAATGCCCCGATTGCGGCGCGGCCAAGCCCGATTTTGAAATGATCCAGATTTGAGCTAGCCGCCGGATCCCGTGGCGCAGCTCTTTCGGAGACGGCGGCAGTAGCGCCCAAGGAAACATTGTTTATTAGGGCAAGACGAGCGAAGCAGGGCTACATTTTCTGCGGCTACTGCGCCCATTGCCGAAGGAGCGTTCGCCTCGGGCACTGGGCGCTAGTTTCACCCCGGCCCGGCTCTCGGGACGGGTCGTGGACTACAATGGGGGGGCATTCTCACTACCCCGAATAACAAGGAAAAGGGCACCCAAGGCAGGGACCATGAATACCGTTGTCTGGATTCTCATTGCCGTGGTGGCGGTCTGGGGACTGGCTCTCCAGCGCGTGCCGGGGCTCGTGTGGGCCACGGCGCTCGCCTCCGGCATCGCCCTGTGGGACATCCTGGCCCAACCCCCGACCCCGCTGTGGTTCGCCGCCTGGTCGTTGTTTCTTGTCATCGTTTTGCCGCTCGCGGTCACACCCTTGCGCCGGGCGCTCATCAGCGCGCCGCTGCTGCGCGTGTTCAAGCGCATCATGCCGGCGATGTCGGACACCGAGCGCGAGGCGCTCGAGGCCGGCACCGTGTGGTGGGAGGCGGAGCTGTTCGGCGGCGATCCGGACTGGGATCAGTTGTTCAATCTGCCGCAGCCGTCGCTGTCCGAGGAAGAGCAGGCATTCCTCGACGGGCCGGTGGAAAAACTGTGCGCCATGCTCGATGACTGGGACATCACGCACGAGCAACGCGACCTGCCGCCCAAAGTCTGGCGGTTCATGAAAGACAAGGGCTTCTTCGGGATGATCATCCCGAAACAATATGGGGGTCTCGAATTTTCCGCGCAGGCGCACTCCGCCGTGGTGGTGAAAATCGCGAGCCGCTCGATCACCGCCGCCGTCACCGTCATGGTGCCGAACTCGCTCGGCCCGGCCGAGCTGCTGCTGCACTACGGCACGGAGCAGCAGAAGAAGCACTATCTCCCGCGCCTCGCGCGCGGCACGGAAGTGCCGTGCTTCGCCCTCACCGGCCCCGAGGCCGGGTCGGACGCCGGCAGCATGCCCGACCGCGGCGTGGTGTGCCGCGGCACGTTCCGGGGCAAAAACAACGTGCTCGGCATCCGTCTCAACTGGGAGAAGCGTTACATCACGCTCGGACCGGTGGCGACGGTGCTCGGGCTCGCGTTCCGCTTGTTCGATCCGGATAATCTCCTGGGCAGCGAGGAAGACCTCGGCATCACGCTCGCGCTCATCCCCACCGACACCCCCGGCGTCAAAATCGGCACGCGCCACAACCCGCTCAACATCGCGTTTCAGAATGGACCCAACTGGGGCGAAAACGTCTTTATCCCGCTCGACTGGGTGATCGGCGGGCGCGAAGGCATGGGCCAGGGCTGGCGCATGCTGATGCAATCGCTCGCCGCCGGCCGCTCGATCTCGCTGCCCGCGCTTTCCGTCGGCGCGGGCAAGCTGGCCTGCCGCGCCACCGGCGCCTACGCGCGCATCCGCCGCCAGTTCAAGCTGCCCATCGGCAAGTTCGAGGCGGTGGAGGAGGCGCTCGGGCGCATGGCCGGTTACACCTACATGATGGACGCGGCGCGCACGCTCACCGCGCGCGCCGTGGACCTGGGCGAGAAACCGTCGGTGGCCTCGGCCATCGTCAAATACCAGCTCACCGAGCACATGCGTCGCATCGTGAACGACGCCATGGACATCCAGGGCGGTGCCGGCATCTGCCTCGGGCCGCGCAATTTCATGGGGCGCGTGTACCAGGCGCTGCCCATCAGCATCACGGTCGAGGGGGCGAACCTGCTCACGCGCGCGCTGATCATCTACGGCCAGGGTGCGGTGCGCTGTCATCCGTACGTATTGAAGGAGATGCGTGCGGTGGCGGAGCCGGACGTCAAGCGCGCCGTGAAGGATTTCGACGAAGCCATTTTCGGCCACGTGCGCTACACGATCAGCAACGTCGCGCGCGCCTTCTGGCTGGGCATTACCAGCGCGCGCCTGGCGCGCCCACCGGTGGATGGACCCGCGCGGCGCTACGTGCAGAGGCTCACGCGCCTGTCCGCGGCTTTTGCGCTGATCTCCGATATCGCCATGCTCACGCTGGGCGGCGCGCTCAAGCGCAAGGAAAAAATTTCCGGCCGCTTCGCCGATGTCTTGAGTTTCATGTACCTGGCCTCGGCGGTGATCAAGCGCTTCGAGGACGAGGACCGGCCGGTGGAGGATATTCCGCTGATGCGCTTTGCCTGCCAGTACTGCCTGCACCAGGCGGAGAAGACGCTGGTGGTGATTCTCAAGAATTTCCCCAACCCCTTCCTGGCCTGGCTCGTGGGCGGACTGGTGTTCCCGGCCGGCCGGCGCAACCATGTCCCGGATGACAGAATGAATCATGATTGCGCGGCACTGTTGCTCGATCCCTCGGCCGCACGCGACCGATTGACACGCGGAATTTATGTGCCGCCGCCGCGCGACGCGCTGGGCCGGCTCGAGGACGCGCTGCCCAAGGTGATTGCCGCGGAACTGCTGGAACGCCGGCTGGCCAAACTGGTGGAGGAGCAACCGCTGCTGCTTGGCGACCACGAGGCGCAGGTGAAAGCGGCGCTGGCGCAGAATGTATTGAGCAACGCCGAGGCGAAACTGGTGCGCGCCGCCTATGCGGCCCGGCGCGGCGTGATCGCGGTGGATGATTTCCGCGCCGATAAGTTTTGAAGAAAGACATTCACCGCAAAGGCGCAAAGAGCGCAAAGGTTTTCTTAATTTAAGTCTATGCCTCGCTTTTCTTTGCGTACTTCGCGTCTTTGCGGTGAGATATTTTTAAGCTTATTTAGAGGAATCGAGGATTGAATAAGGTCTACATCGTCGATGGGGCGCGCACGCCGTTTCTGAAGGCGCGCGCCGAACCCGGACCGTTCTCGGCCTCCGATCTGGCGGTGGCGTGCGCGCGGCCGGTGCTGGCGCGCCAGCCGTTTCCAGCCTCGGCCCTGGACGAGGTGATCGTAGGCTGCGTGACTCCGGCCGCGGACGAGGCCAACATCGCCCGGATCATCGCCCTGCGTCTCGGCTGCGGCAAGCGCGTGCCGGCGCACACGGTGCAGCGCAACTGCGCCTCGGGCCTGCAGGCCGTGGCCACGGCCGCCGAACGCATCGCGCTCGGGCGCGCGCAGCTTGTGCTCGCCGGCGGCACCGAGGCCATGAGCCGCGCGCCCATTCAGTGGAACACTGCCATGGCCGGCTGGCTCGGCAAGCTGCTGCGCGCGCGCGGTCCGCTCGATCGCATCCAGGCACTGGCGCGGTTCCGGCCCTCGCTCCTCAAGCCGGTGTATTCCCTGCTGCTCGGGCTGACCGATCCGCTGGTGAAGCTGTCCATGGGACAGACGGCGGAGATTCTGGCACACCGTTTCAATATCACCCGCGAGACTCAGGATGTGTATGCCCTGAACAGCCACCGGCGGCTGGCGGCGGCGTTCGATGCCGGCGGCATGAACGCCGAGGTCGAGACGCTCTATGACGTGAACGAACGTTTTTACACCGAAGATACCGGCCTGCGGCGCGACACCGATCTTGAACAGCTGGCGAAGCTCAGGCCGGTGTTCGACCGCCAGTACGGTTTGGTGACCTCCGGCAACAGCTCGCAGGTCACCGACGGCGCGGGCATGCTGCTGCTCGCGAGCGAGGCGGCGGTGAAGCGTCACGGGCTTTCCGTGCTGGGCGAATGGGTGGATCACGAGTGGGCCGGCGTGGACCCCAGCCAGATGGGTCTGGGACCAGTACATGCGGTGGCCCAATTGCTGGCGCGTCAGAAGATGAAAATGCGCGACCTGCAACAGCTGGAACTCAACGAGGCCTTCGCCGCACAAGTACTCGCGTGCCAGGCGGCGTGGGACAGCGCGCAATACGCGCGTGCGGAACTGGGGCTGGATACGCCGCCCGGCGCCATGGACCCGGAACGCCTGAATCCAGAGGGCGGCGCCATTGCCAACGGTCACCCGGTGGGCGCGAGCGGCGCGCGCCTGGTGCTGCACCTGCTGCACGCGCTGAAACGCCGAGGCGGCGGGCAGGGCATCGCCACCCTGTGCATCGGCGGCGGCCAAGGCGGAGCCATGTTGCTGCGCACCGAGGGCAATAAATAATGAGCCGACACTGGCATCTGGAGTATTCCGGCAATCACGCGGTGCTGACGCTCGACGTCGAGGGCCAGTCGGCCAACGTCCTGTCGCAGGATGTGCTGAATGAATTCGACAAGCATCTGGAAGAACTTGAAAGCAAAATGCTCGCGGGGGCGATCATCCGCTCGGGCAAGACCTCGGGTTTCATCGCCGGCGCCGATGTGCGCGAATTTGTGACCATCACCGATCCCGCGCGCGCGACGGAATTCGCGCAACTCGGCCAGCAGGTCTGTGCGCGGCTCGAGGGTTTGCCGTTTCCCTCCGTGGCCGTGATCCACGGTTTCTGCCTCGGCGGCGGACTGGAGCTGGCGCTGGCCTGCACTTACCGCATCGCGCGCGACGATCCCGGCACGCGTCTCGGCCTGCCCGAGGTGCGCCTCGGCATCCACCCCGGATTCGCCGGCACCGTGCGCCTGCCGCCGCTGGTGGGCGATCTGTCCGCGCTCGACATGATGTTGACCGGCCGCACACTGTCCGCGCGCGAGGCGCGGCGTCTGGGCCTGGTGGATGAAATCGTGCCGGAGCGGCACCTGCTGCACGCGGCCGAAACGTTCCTGAAGTCGGGAACACCGCGCCGGAAAGCGCCGTGGTATCGGCGCCTGCCCGCATGGAAACCGTTGCGGCAAGGGGTGGTGAAACTGATGTCCCCGCGCGTGCGGCGCAAGGCGCATCCGGACCATTATCCCGCGCCGTGGCGCATCCTCGATCTGTGGCGCGACCGGGCCACGGAAGACCGGGAGGCTGAGTCGCTCGGCGAACTGCTGGTCTCGCGCACCAGCCGCAACCTCGTGCACGTGTTTTTGCTGGGCGAGGCGCTCAAGCGCCAGGGCAAGGCACAGGCCCATGATATCGAACACGTGCATGTTGTCGGCGCCGGCGTCATGGGCGCGGACATCGCCATCTGGGCGGCGCACAAGGGTTTTCGCGTAAGCCTGCAGGATCGCGCGCCGGAGATCCTCGCACGCGCGGTGAAAAAGGCGCACGGGTTTTTCAAATCCAAGCTCAAGGATCCGCGCGTGGTGCAGGAGGCCATGGACCGGTTTATGCCGGACCTCGAAGGCCATGGATTGAGGCGTGCCGATCTTGTCATCGAGGCGATTGTGGAGAAGGTCGGACCCAAGCAGGAACTTTTCCGCATGATCGAGCAGAAGGTGCGTCCGCAGGCGCTGCTCGCCACCAACACCTCGGGCATTCCATTAGAGGAAATCGGTGAAGCCCTGCAAGACCCGTCGCGTCTGGTGGGGCTGCACTTCTTCAATCCGGTGGCGAAGATGCAGCTGGTCGAGATCGTACGCGGCGCCCGGACTTCCGAGGCGGCGCTGGGACGTGCCCGCGCCTTCACCGGCGCCATCGAGCGCCTGCCGCTCGATGTCAAAAGCAGCCCGGGTTTTCTCGTCAATCGCATCCTCATGCCGTATTTGCTCGAGGCCGTGAAACTGGTGGAAGAAGGCGTGAGCCTGATAACGATCGACCAGGCCGCGACCGAGTTCGGCATGCCCATGGGACCGGTCGAGCTCGCGGACACGGTCGGGCTCGACATCTGTTTATCGGTTGCGGAGGAATTGTCCGGGCCGCTGCACATTGACGTGCCGGCCAAATTGCGTGAGCTGGTCGGGCAAGATCATCTCGGCCGCAAATCCGGACGCGGGTTTTATCGGTATGATGCCCGTGGCCGGCGCCAGACACCGGCGCCGGAGAAAATCGCCGTTGACGTGCCCGTGACCGAGCGCTTGGTCCTGCGTCTGCTGAACGAGGCCATGGCCTGCCTGCGCGAAGGCGTGGTGACGGACGCCGATGCCGTGGATGCCGGCATGGTGTACGGTACCGGCTTTGCGCCCTTCCTCGGCGGACCGATGAGCTACATCGAAAGCCTGGGGGTGACGGGCATCAGCCACAGCCTGCACCGCCTGTTGCAGGAATACGGCCCGCGTTTTAACCCTGATTCCGGCTGGTCGCGGCCGGAATTGCTCAAGCGCGGTTTGCGGCCATCGGGCCAGGCATGACCCTGCCGGATCCCCGCAATCTCGCCGATCTCTTGTGGCACCGGGTGCGCGAGACACCCGAGACACCCGCCTACCGTCAGCACGACGGACGCGATTGGGTGGACATGACCTGGGCCGTGGTCGGGCGCGAAGCGGGGCGCTGGCAGGCGGCGTTGGCGCGCGAAGGATTGAAACCCGGCGATCGCGTGGCGTTATGCCTGCGTAACCGCGTCGAATGGGTGTTGTTCGACCAGGCGGCGCTCGCGCTCGGTCTCGTTACCGTGCCGCTGTATTTCGACGACCGTCCGGACAACATGGCCTGGTGCCTGAACCATTCCGGCGCGCGCCTGTTGCTGCTCGAGGACGCGAAACCATGGCCGGGGTTGCGCGATCAGGTCAGATCAATCGATAGGGTGGTATGCCTGAATGGCGAGGCGATTCAGGACAGGAAACTCATACTCCTGGAGGACTGGTTGCCGCGCGATGGTCAGGAACTAATGCGTTCAGCGGCGGCCACTGACGATCTCGCGAGTATTGTTTATACCTCCGGCACCACCGGACGGCCGAAGGGCGTGATGCTGTCGCACCGCAATATCCTGAGCAACGTCATCGCCTCCATGCACGCCATACCCGCCTATCCGACCGACCGGTTTCTCTCGTTTCTGCCGCTGTCGCACATGTTCGAGCGCACCTGCGGCTATTACTCCGCCATCTGGGCCGGGGCGCAGACGGTTTACGCGCGCTCGATCAGCCTGCTGGCGGACGACATCCGCGAACAGCGGCCTACCGTTCTCATCAGCGTGCCGCGCATCTTCGAGCGCATCTATTCCAGGATGCAGGAGGCGATGGCGCCCGGCTCGCTCAAGCGCCGTCTGTTCGAGGCGGCCTGCGACAGCGGCTGGCGGCGTTTTCGTGGCGAAGCGACGTTGTGTGACCGACTGCGGTGGCCGGTGCTCAAGGCTCTGGTGGCCAAGAAACTTTACCGGCGTCTGGGTGGGCGCATCCGCCTGATCATCGTCGGCGGCGCGGCGTTTGCCCCGCACCTGGCGCGCGTCTTCATCGGCCTCGGGCTGCCGATCATTCAGGGTTACGGACTCACCGAAACCGCGCCGGTGCTGGCGGCCAATCGCCCGGGTGACAACGATCCCGCTTCCGTGGGCCGTGCGCTCGAGGGCATCGAGCTGCGTTGCGACGAGAACGGGGAGCTGCTGGCGCGCGGGCCGTGCGTCATGCTCGGCTACTGGAACAACCCCGCCGCCACCGCCGCCATGATCGACGAGGACGGCTGGCTGCACACCGGCGATCTGGCCGCGATCCGCGGTGGATGCGTGTACATCACCGGACGCGTCAAGGAAGTCATTGTTCTCTCGAACGGCGAGAAGGTGCCGCCCAATGACGCCGAGCAGGCGATTCTGCGCGATGCGGCGTTCGAGCAGGCGATGATCGTCGGGGAGGGGCGGCCCAAGCTCGGGCTGCTGGCGGTAAGCAAAATCACCAACACAAAAGAGCTGTGCGAACGCGCCAACACCCAGCTCCATGATTTTCCCGGCTATGCGCGTATTCACCACCTTGCGCGAATTCCCGACCCTTGGACCGTGGAAAACGGACTGCTCACGCCGACGCTGAAACTGAAGCGCCATGAAATCGAGAAACGTTTTGCGCGTGAAATCGAGGCGATGTACGCGGACCCGGAGTTGTGCCGCCCAAAAAACGCCGGCTAGCTCGGCATTTTGAATGCCCGGTGGTGTCGGGCGAGATCCTCCGCCGCCAGCAGAAACACGCTCTCGTCCCCCGTTGATGTCGTCAGCCACACGAACGGCACGGACGGAAATTTCTTTTGGAGCGCCGCCGCGCTGTTGCCCACTTCGCCCACCAATATCCCGCCGGGGTTGAGATGCCGCGCGGCGCCCGCGAGGATGCGCGCGATGGCATCCAGCCCGTCGCGGCCCGAAACCAGGGCAAGCTCCGGCTCGTGGCGGTATTCGCGTGGCAGGGTTCTCATTTCGGCGCGCGCCACGTACGGCGGGTTGGTGACGATGACATCGTAACGCCTGTCTTTCAGCGCCTGGAACAGGTCGGAGCGCCGCAGCTGCACGCGCCGCCCCAGGCGGTGACGTTTGATATTAATTCGCGCCACCGCCAGCGCTTCCGCGGAAACGTCCGCGGCCTCCACGCGCGCTTTCGGAAAGGCGTAGGCGCAGGCAATGGCCATGCCGCCGCTGCCGGTGCACAAATCCAGAATCCGCCGCACGCGTTTGGCGTCGATCCACGGCTGGAATTGCTCGGCAATAAATTCGCCGGTGAGCGAACGCGGCACGATCACGCGCTCGTCCACGTAGAATTTGCGCCCCGCAAACCACGCCTCCTTGAGCAGGTACGCCAGCGGTTTACGTGTCCTGATGCGCGCCGCTGTGAGCGCGTCAATTTTTTTCATCGCGGCGGGTGGGACGGGTTTATTCAGCCGGCCGGCGAGCCTGTCCGGCGCGACTCCCAGCGCATGGCCCACCAGCCAGGCGGCCTCGTCCGGCGCGGTTTCGGTGCCGTGGCCGTAATGGAGCTTCGCGCGCTGGAACCGGCGCGCGGTTGCGCGAATGGTTTCCGCGACAGTGCGTTGCGATGTGTTTTTCAAGATTTGAAAAAAATTGACAGGATTTACAGGTTTAAAACAAGATTTACAGGATTCTCGAAGATCCCAAATTTAATCTTGTTAATCCTGTTGAATTTCAGTTTTTGAGTTTCGCCAGATCGGCGCGCACGGATTCGGCCGAGCGCTTGAACTCGGCGGCCTCCTGCGCGATCAGGGGCAGTTCAATGACCTTTTCCATCCCGTGCTCGCCAAAGACACAGGGCACGCCCATGCAGATGTCCTTGAGCCCGTACTCGCCGTCGAGTACCGCCACCGCGGGCAGGATGTGCCGGCGGTTGTGGCTGATGGCGTCGATCATGGAGGCGATCGCCGCGGCCGGCGCATCGTAGGCGCTGGCGGTCTTGCGCAGGTTCAGGATTTCCGCGCCGCCCTCGCGCGTGCGCTTGATGATCTTCTCGATTTTCTCCTTCGACAGGAAATGCTCGACGGGAATGCCATTGATGGTGGTAAAACGCGTCATCGGTACCATGCTGTCGCCGTGCCCGCCGAGCACCATGGCATTGATGTCCTTGACCGAGAAGCCGGTCTCCATGGCCACGAAGCTCGCCATGCGCGCGGAATCGAGCACGCCGGCCATGCCGAAGACGCGGTGGCGTGGCCAGCCGGTTCGTTTCCAGGCTGCGTAGGTCAGCACGTCGACCGGGTTCGTGACCGTCAGCAGCATGGCCTGGGGCGCGTGTTTGACCACCTCGTCGACAATGCCGTAGAGGACGGCGAGGTTGGTTTCCAGCACGTCGCTGCGCGACATGCCCGGCTTGCGCGGCACGCCGGCGGTGATGACCACCATGTCCGAGCCGGCCATGTCCTTGAGTTCGTTCGAACCGGTGAGCTTGGTGTCGAAATCGTAGATCGGCGCGGATTCCTGGATGTCGAGCGCCGTACCTTGGGGCACGCCTTCCATGATGTCGATCAGCATGATCTCGCGGCAGGTCTCGTGCTTGGCGAGGTTGTGGGCGGTGGATTCGCCCACGCGCCCGACGCCGACAATGGTGATTTTTTGCATGACCAGTCCCTGTGCTTTGCCGCCAGTATAGCCGAGGAGGTTGCCGGCCCAAGCGGGCCGGTTACATCACGGTTTCGGGTAATGTGCCGGGTATCCCGCGCGCGCCACGCCCGGCGGGACGGTCTTGATCAGGCGCGGGTCGAGGGGCTTGGGGATAATGTATTCCGGGCCGTATTCCAGGCGTTCGAGGCCGTAGGCGCGCAATACTTCCGCGGGCACTGGCTCGGCCACGCCCGGCGAATAGGCGAGCGAGAGGTCGTGCTGGGTCTCGCAGGCTTGGTCGGCACCACGGCGATCTTGCCCGGCGTGGGCAGCGCGTGATAGTCGAGCGCCGCTTGTCTCTTGTCCTTGGTCATCAATGTAGCCCTGCTTCGCTCGTCTTGTCATTCATAAACGTAGCCCTACTCGCTAACGCTCGTTCGTCCTGTCATTGGATATTGCCTATTCGATGATCTTGATGAGTTCGCCTGCCCGTGGTTCCCCGTCCGGGAATTTGTCGTTGATCAGGCGCAGTGTCGATTCGCTGTACTCGGTGAGCGGCGACGCCTTGGCCAGAGTGGCAAAGGCATCGCCCGCGCGTGCCCGCACCAAACGCAGACGCTGACCTTCGGCCCATGGTTTTTCTGCCGGCTTCAGAGGGCGCAGGCTGGCGGCGGTGGCAATAAAATCAGGATCGAAACGCGTGAACGCCGCGGGTTCCTTGGTCGCACCGAAGAACAGGTAGGCGTTCTGACCGTAACGAACGGCCGAGACGCGCGTTTCGCGTGTGCCAAAGGGGCTGGACATGCGATCCGTGCCCGTGACCGATGGCAGTTTCATATCCGCTATCGGCTTGCCATGGAATTGCGCGCTCAGTTTTGCCTGGCTTTTCAGGAATGATTCAAGCGATGCGGTGTTGTCCGATGGCAGGGTAAGTTTTTTTACCATCACTAAAACTTCTTTCTCCGGTGTCCAGCTGACAATGGCGTATGGGGAATTTTCGATGCGCCATCCCTCGGGAAAGGTCAACGCCATATTGAGGTCGCGATGGTAGAACATGCGACCGCGTCGTATTCCTTCCTTGGCGCCGTCGCCATACGCCAGTTTGTCGAGCCGCTTGAGATAATCCTCGCGCTTGATGCCGGGAACCGAGAGCGTTTTGAATTTGTCCCCCTCCGCGACTACTTCCTGCAAGCGCTTGTCAGCGCTGGGATGACTCGCGAACACGCCGTGGTAGATACGCGGTTGGCGGTTTTCGGCGGCGGCGCGTTTTTTCTCGAACTCCTCCTGGTTTTTCAGGACGCCGATGACCTTGATCATGGCCTGTGGGTCGTAACCCGTGCGCGCCAGGTACTCCGCGCCGAGGCGATCGGATTCGAGTTCATGATCACGCCCGTAGCCCGAGAGCATGGCGTTACCGAAGACGCTGAACAAATCCTGGGTGGCCTGGATGCCGGTGGCGGCCCCCAGGATGGCCCCCACCACGCCAGTGGCGGTTGCGGCGGAGTGCTGGCGCACCCCGTGACGGGCCGTGACATGGCCGATCTCGTGACCCAGCACGGCGGCGAGTTCGGCCTCGGAATTGAAATAGGCGAGAATCCCGCGGGTGATGTAGATGTGTCCGCCCGGCAGGGCGAAGGCGTTGATCTCCGGGCTGTCGAGCACGGTGAAGTGAAACGTGAGATGAGGGCGGTGGCTTTGCGCCGCCAGTTTCTTGCCGATCCCCTGGACGTAGGCCTGGAGTTCCGGGTCGGGATAGACGCTGTATTGTTGCTTGACCTTGCTGTCGTAGCTGTCCCCGAGCTGAATCTCCTTGGCCTCGGTCATGAACACCATATCCGGTGTGCCCGTGACGGGATTCGTGGCGCAGCTGGAAATAAAGCCCGCCGCGGTGGCGGTCAGAAGAAGGGGGGTTAGAAAATCTCGGAAGCTACGGTTACACATGGCCTTAATCGCGCCATGTTAGCATGGCCGGATGCGGCACACGCAGGTGCAACCGGCCCTTGGACTCGGTGAGCCAGCCGCGCGCGACCACCCGGCGGCCGACCCACTCGGACGGTTTGCCTTTGGTCGCTCCCGACATCCTGTCTCCCGCGACATTAGTGCTTTCCTGCACGTCAAAGTATTTTTTCCAATCCTCGCGCGGTACGGTCAGGGTCACACGAGGCGCGAGATCAAAATACATCAGATGCCGCCCCTGGCCGTGCCGAAGTATCTTGCCTTCAATGAGCTGAAATCCGGTATCGCGCGCGGTCAATCGTTCGGCCGGTTTCGGCGCATAGGCAGGTTCGTTCCACACACCCCGCCGCGCGGCGCGCGCCTCGTGTTCCGCCGCAAGATTGGCCGCGAGCTTTTCGAGGTTGGGCGGAATTGCGATCGCCCACGCCAGGCCCTCGCGCAGCAATCGCTCCCCCGCGTCGCTGCCGTTCGGCAGCCGCACGCGCGCCAGCAGGCGGCCATAATGGTCCCGGTGTTCCTGTTCGAGGACGAGCACCACACTTTTTTTCTCGACCAGGCCCGCGAGGCGTGTGCGTGCTGTCTTGGCGTGCGGCTGGTCCGGCGCGCCGTCTTTTCCGAACTCGGGGGCGTTAACGCCGATCAGTCGAACCTGGCGGCCATCGGCGAGGATGAAACTGTCGCCGTCGAGCACGTGCCGGACTGTTACCGTCTCGTCGGCAACAGAAGTCGTCGAGGCCAGGAGGCTTGAAAACAAAAAGGCGCCCACCCGGAGCGCCCAGAGTAAATGAAATCGCGCGTAGCGCGCTCGGCTCGCCTCCCTCTCCCGCTTTAGCGGGAGAGGGAGTGAGGGTGAGGGTATCCGGGTGAGGGTGACAGTCAGGTGGTTACTTATTTTTTCATGCCGTACTTCTGGCGGAATTTCTCGACGCGCCCGCCGGTGTCCACCAGTTTCTGTTTGCCGGTGTAGAACGGATGACACGCGGAGCAGACTTCCACGTGCAGATCGTCACCCAGGGTCGAGCGCGTCACGAAACTGTTGCCGCAGCTGCAGTTGACCTTGGTTTCCTTGTAGGCGGGATGAATGCCTTCTTTCATGTCATTGATCTCACAGTATTTTCTTGCCCGTACGGACGGGCAGACGGCGAAAGGGGCGCATTGTACGGGGAATCAAAGGGCCGATGCAAGACGGCGGGCAAGCCCAGCCGTGGCGGCTTAACCACCTAACGCTTCATGGAATCGAAGAATTCGCCGTTGTTTTTGGTGGCGCGCAGCTTCTCGAGCAGGAATTCCGAGGCCTCGAGTTCGTCCATCTGGTGCAGCAGCTTGCGCAAGATCCATATCTTCTGCAGCTCTTCCGGGATCAGCAGCAGTTCTTCACGGCGGGTGCCGGAACGGTTGATGTTGATCGAGGGATAAGAACGCTTTTCCGCCAGGCGCCGGTCGAGGTGGATTTCCATGTTGCCAGTGCCCTTGAATTCCTCGTAAATCACGTCGTCCATCTTGGACCCCGTGTCTATCAGGGCGGTGGCAATAATCGTCAGGCTGCCGCCTTCCTCGATGTTGCGCGCGGCGCCGAAAAACCGCTTGGGCCGCTGCAACGCGTTGGCATCGACACCACCCGTCAGCACCTTGCCTGAAGCGGGCACGACGGTGTTGTAGGCACGTGCCAGACGCGTAATCGAGTCGAGCAGAATGACGACATCCTTTTTGTGTTCCACCAGACGCTTGGCCTTCTCGATCACCATCTCGGCGACCTGCACGTGGCGGCTGGCCGGTTCGTCGAAGGTGGACGAGATCACCTCGCCGCGCACCGAGCGCTGCATTTCGGTGACTTCTTCCGGGCGCTCGTCGATGAGCAGCACGATCAAGAACACGTCCGCGTGATTGGCGGTAATGGCGTGGGCGATGTTCTGCAGCATCACGGTCTTGCCGGCCTTGGGCGGTGAGACCAGCAGGCCGCGCTGGCCTTTGCCGATGGGCGCGATCAGGTCGATCACGCGCGCGGTCAGGTTCTCGGTCGAGGCATTGTCGCGCTCGAGCCGGAAGCGGTCCGTCGGATGGAGTGGAGTTAAGTTTTCAAACAGAACCTTGTTCTTGGCTTCATCCGGGTTCTGGAAATTGATTTCGTCGACTTTGAGGAGGGCGAAGTAGCGTTCGGATTCCTTCGGGGGGCGGATGTTGCCTTTGACGGTGTCGCCGGTACGCAGGTTGAAGCGGCGTATCTGTGAGGGCGAGACGTAGATGTCATCCGGCCCGGCGAGGTAAGAGGCATCTCCCGATCGCAGGAATCCGAAGCCGTCTTGCAGGATTTCGACCACGCCCTCGCCGATGATGTCCTCGCCCTTTTTCGCCTGGGCCTTGAGGATCGCGAAGATCAGGTCCTGTTTGCGCAACCGGCCGCCGCCTTCGACGTCCAGGGCCGCGGCCATTTCGGCAAGCTCCGTCGCGGGCTTGCGCTTGAGTTCAGAGAGATTCATTAAATTTGCGTTCATGTGGTCACCGCTTCCGGACGCACCGGGGGCGCTACCGACCCGCCGTGAAGCCCGGGGAATGAATAATCAGGAGTAAGTTAGAAGCAGGAACGTCTTGGAATTTTTATACTTCAGTTAAACCATAGCACCAGTTACAGCCCTCGTCCAGTGCCGAGGGCCGGTGCCGCCTTTACAGATTGCCGTCGATGAATGCCGCCAGTTGCGATTTGGAAACCGCGCCCACCTTGGTGGCCTCGACGTTGCCGTTCTTGAACAACATCAGGGTCGGGATGCCGCGGATGCCGTACTTGGGCGGCGTCTGCGGGTTTTCGTCGATGTTAAGTTTGGCGACTTTGAGTTTGCCCTTGTACTCCTCGGCGATTTCCTGCAGCACCGGGGCGATGATCTTGCACGGTCCGCACCACTCCGCCCAGTAGTCCACCAGCACCGGCCCCTCGGCCTTGAGCACTTCCACCTCAAAGCTGTCATCGCTGATGTTTACAATGCCTTGACTCATGTGTCGCATGCTTCCGTCTGTATTCAATGGGATTCGGCCGGACCGGCTGGCCGCGGGCTGAATGAAAGGTTGATGGCCCATAGTTTGGGCTGAAAAAGCCCTGAAATGCAAGTCACGCCGCCGCCATCCCCTTAAAAGTGCCGCTGGGTAATCAAAAATAATGTAGCCCTGCTGCGCTCGTCTTGCCATTCATATATGCTTGCGCTCCCGTTTTATGAGTGATCACCATCTTACTGACAAGTCCTTCGCCGGACTGAACCTGCCCGAGTCCCTGTTGCGGGCTGTGCACGAGGCTGGCTTCGAGTACTGCACGCCTATCCAGGCCGAAGCCCTGCCGCTGGCACTGGCCGGGCAGGACGTCGCCGGTCAGGCACAGACCGGCACCGGCAAGACCGCGGCGTTTCTGCTCGCCGCCTTCAATTATCTGTTGACGCACCTGCCGGAAGATCGCCGCCCGACGCAGCCGCGCGCGATCATGCTCGCGCCGACGCGCGAATTGGCGGTGCAGATTCACAAGGATGCTGTGGCGCTGGGCGCGCACACCGGATTCAGGCTGGGCCTCGTCTTCGGCGGCACCGGTTACGACACGCAGCGGCGCATGCTGGAAGAGGGCGTGGACGTGCTGATCGGCACGCCCGGGCGCATCATCGATTATTTCAAGCAGCACGTGTTCGACCTCGAGGCGGTGCAGGTGATGGTGCTCGACGAGGCCGACCGCATGTTCGACCTCGGCTTCATCAAGGACATCCGTTTCCTGCTGCGGCGCATGCCGCCGCCCGGCGCGCGCCTGAGCATGCTGTTCTCGGCCACGCTTTCCTACCGCGTTACCGAACTCGCCTACGAGCACATGAACAATCCGCAGTTCGTGCGCATCGAGCCGGACAAGCGCACCGCCGACAAGGTCACGCAAGCGCTGTACCACACGGCGATCGAGGAGAAGATTCCGTTGCTGGTGCACCTGCTGCGCCAAAAGGATCCGACCCGCAGCCTGGTGTTCACCAACACCAGGGACGCGGCGGAAACCATCGCCGCCTGGCTCAAGGGCAACGGCCTGAACGCCGAGGTGCTCTCGGGCGACGTGCCGCAGACGCAACGTCTGCGCATCCTGCAGGATTTCATGGAAGGCCGGCTGCCGGTGCTGGTGGCGACCGACGTGGCCGCGCGCGGTCTGCACATCCCCGACGTCTCGCACGTGTTCAATTTCGACTTGCCGCAGAACGCCGAGGATTACGTGCACCGCATCGGCCGCACCGCGCGCGCCGGCGCCAGCGGTGATGCCGTGAGCTTTGCCTGCGAGCGCTACGTGTTTTCGCTGCCGGAGATCGAGGAGTACATCGGCCACAAGCTCCCGACCCACCCGGTGATGCCGGAAATGCTGCCGATACTGCAGCCGCCGGCCCGACGCGAATACCGTCCCCGCCCCGGCGCCGAACGCGGCCGCGGCGGCCGTCCGGACCGGCATGGGGGCCGGGGGCGCGAGGCGCGGCATGGGGAGCGCGGACGCCGTCCGGAACGCGAACGCCACCACGAGCACGAAGCACGGCGCCCGGAACCGGAACCGCGTGAAGCACGACCCCCGGAAGCGGAAGCACGTCCAGCGCGACCACCCGAAACCCGGCCGTCGACACCGCCGCCGACACCGGCTAAACCGGTGCCCAGCTCAGAACGTCCGATCAAACCGCCGGTGCGACGGCCCGGCGGCGACAAGCCGATCATCGGCTAAGCGAAGATCTGATTTATTAGTTTTTAACGCAGAGACGCGGAGGACGCAGAGGGACGCAGAGTTTTTTCTCGTTGAATATCCCTGAATTTTCTCTGCGTCTTTGCGTCTCTGCGTTGAGCAGTTCATTAATCATTAACAAAGGAGAAAACGATCATGGCCCGGATTATTTTTCCCGATGCAAAAGAACTCAAAGACCTGTCCGCGGTCCAGAGCCACCTCGCGCGCCTCGGCATCACGCTGCGCAGCTGGCCCGCACCGGCGGACAAACGCGCGCGAGAACTGATGGAAAAGAAAAGCCTGAATGACGCCGAGAAGGAAGAGCTGCTCGGTTTTGTCCAGAACCGCTTCGAGGAGCTCAAGCGCGAGAAGGGCTATCAGACGCGCGACATGGTGGTGATTCACGAGGACATCCCGGGGCTGGCCGACATGCTCGCCAAGTTCGACAAGATACACACCCACGCCGACAACGAAGTGCGCTATATCCTCGCGGGTACCGGTTACTTCGGCTTCGTCGAGCCCGACGGCGGACAATATCTGCTGGAGGTAAACGGCGGCGACTACATCAACGTGCCGGCCAACGCCGAGCACTGGTTCGAGATGCGCGGCTGCGCCCGCTGCAAGGCGGTACGTTACTTCATCGACACCTCCGGCTGGACGCCGAATTACACCGGGCGCACGCGCGAGTTCGCGGAAGCCGCCGCGACGGCCTGAGCCGATCCTCCTTCAGGAGATCATCGACCTAAATTCACTGGTCGCTATATAACACCGCCTCGCGGGCCAGGCGCGCCGTCGTTACCCCTGGACATCGTCCGCCGCGCTAACCCCTCGTTTGCACAAAACATCCCGCGCCGTCTTTCGACGGCGCGCCTGAAGAAACGCCTTGCACCCCACAAGACCCGTTCGTAGCGCCCGGCGTCCGGCGCGGGGCGATTGAACCGGACTATTTCGTCTTCACGGCCTCGATGTCGGCCTTGACGCCGAGACCGAGCGTGACCGGGAAGGAAACGTGGTGACCGCGGGTGGTGATGTTGTCGTCGTGCACCGCGAATCCGACCGTGTATGCGCCGCCTGCCTTGAGGATCTTGTCGTCCTCGGGGTGGCCGGTGTCTAGTGGACGCGACCAGACCACGGTCCAGGTCCCATTGCTCCAGGTCCCCTTCGTATTGCTGTTGTCGGCGGCCGAATCCTTGGCATCGGCGCGGTTCACGTAGTACTGCGGCAGCAAATCGCCTTCCTTCCAGCCGGCGGCCGGGTCGAACGGGACGGCGCTTTGCCCGGGCACCAGAGCTTGCGGCCCCTTGAGATCGCGCATCTTGTCCGCACCGATCGCCTTGGCCCCGACCTTGGCGGCATCGAACATGTACTTGGGCTGTTTCTTCTCCTTGTCCAGGTTCGAGCTGAACATGTTCTTGCCCTCGTCAAAGTTGCGGTACTCGAGGATGTAACCGTCGTCGGCCATGCCCACGGGATTCGAGCGGTGCGCGCGCCACTGCATGAGATCGACGAACTGGCCGGCGGCCTTGAGTTTGGCGATCTCTTCGGGCGACTTGGTCTTGTCCCAGCTCGCGTTGGCGTCGGTGCGCGTCGAGGGCAGGTACTTGCGCACGTCCGTTTTCTTCAGCGCTTGACCGAGCAGCGGGTTGGCCTTGACGGCATCCTCGCTCGCCACCTTGGCCGTGTCGCGCATGCCGTCGTGACAGGTGAGCCAGCAACCGTGCGCCTTGAAGCGCTCGACCTTGCCGTCGTCGAGCACGATGGTCAAGCGATCCTCGTAGACGGCCGGCTGCTTGCCCTCCTGCACCTCCTTGTCCAGGCGCGGCGCGCCGTACTTTTTCCACTCCTTGCCGTCGAACCGGTAGAACGGGTAGGCGCTGCCGGGATAGTTATTCTTGGTCTTCCACTGGAAGCGCCAGTAAAGATTCTTATTGTCGTAGGCCGCCTGGACCTTGAGATCGATTACCGGTTGTTTACCGTCGAGCTTGTTGGGTTCGAGACGCTGACCGGTCGCGGTCTTTTTGCCGATGTCGGCCTCCTCGCCCTCGTGGCAGGAAAGACAGGCCTCGCCCTGAACGACCTTCTTGTAGGCATTTTTCTTGTGCTCCGGGCCGACCAGCCACTCATAGGTCGATTGCCCGGGATAGAACAGCGTGACCGACTTCGCCGGAACCTTGGACCAGTCGGGCGGTGCCGCCTGTACTCCCGCCACGCTTACCACGGCCGCCAACCCAACCACACCCACGACCGTTTGCCTGATGCATTTACCCATGACCCACCTCCACAATCTTGCAGCAGTTATTGCGGCGGCATAAGACCATTTGAAGCGCAGACCCCGATAAACAGGTCGTGCCTTGAGCCAAGACGCCTTGCCGCCGCAATAACAGGCAATCTTATAAGGGGTTAGGGGTTTCATTATTGATCCGGCGCCACGAAAACCGATGAGAGCTGTTTGCATAGGTTGCCTTCGATTCAATTACACTTTCGCCGGATCGATAATACCCGACCGTTTCGCAATGCGCCCGAAAGCGATCACCCATAGCAAAAACAATCTGTCTCGCGTCATGCCCCGTCCCTCGCCGCGCTCACCCCGGCTTCTTCGGCTCCTTGTGCGCGATGCCCTGGTGACAGTCGATGCAGGTCTCGCCGCTCTTCTTGGCATCCGCATGTAGAACCTGCGCCCGGCGCTTCTGGGTGTCGATCGTCATCGTGGCGAGATCGTGGCAGTTGCGGCACTCGCGCGAGTCCGTGGCCTTCATCGAGGCCCAGACGTGCTCGGCGAGCTCCAGGCGCTTGGCCTCGAACTTCTCCGGCGTGTCGATGGAGCCGAGGATCTTGTGCGGCAGTTCCTTGAAGGTGGCCTGTATCTTGCGCCACAGCTTGGCCTCCCACACCTTGGGCACGTGGCAGTCGGAGCAGATGGCGCGCACGCCGCTGGTGTTCTGGTAGTGAACGGTCTGCTTGTACTCCTCGAAAACAGCGGCGCGCATCTCATGGCACGAGAGGCAGAATTCCATCTTGTTGGTGTATTCCATGAAGGTGTTGAAACCGCCCCAGAAGATGATGCCGCCCACGCCGCCGATCACGAGCAGCGTGCCGGCCGCGTAGCGCGTGCTCGGCGCGCGGAACGCCCGCCACATTTTTTTCAGACGGTCTCCCATGGTCCCTCCTCGTCTGCCGTTCGCTGCCGGTGCTTATACGCCATCGTGCCCATTGTTCTTCTCCTCTTGGGTAATACACGCTTGTTTTTATCCTTGTTGTTACCTCGAAAAAGGGGAAAAAAGGGACGCTACCCTTTTTTATCATCCTTCCTTGGTCGTCCCCGTGGCCGGTACTGTAATGCTCGCCCCGTCAGCTTCTCCAGTCTCTGGATGAATTTTTCCGAGCCGCAGGGCAATCCCTTTTCGGCATTGCGCCGCAAGACTTCCAATTTCTCCGGCGCGTCACCCTGGGCCAGCCAAGCGGACCAATCGCCAATCGATTCGAATAGCTTGCGCCAGCTGGGTTTTTTTGTCAGCACCTCATCTTCCCGGACCCGGCAGTGCGCCGTGGCGCTGGACCAGCGATAGTTTTCCGCTTTGCGCACCATCCGCGCCCGCACCGGATTGCGCTCCACGTAGCGCACGGCCGCCCAGAGATAGGTCTCGTCCAGGGCCGAGGAGAAGAACCGCCCCTGCCACACATGCCCTTTCCAGCCTTTGGCACGATTGACCCGCTGGGCATAGCGCATGTGTAAGGGTTTAAGCGCCTGTTGCAGATTGTCTTCGGTTGCCGGTACCGCGACCAGGTGGATATGATTGGGCATGAGGCAATAAGCCAGAATATCGACCTCGTATTTCTCGGCATATTCCTTTAACCAGCCCAGATAGGCGTGGCGATCGTCATCGGTGAAGAACACTTTCTCGCGACGATTCCCCCGCTGGGTGATGTGATGGGGCACACGGGCGCAAACGGTTCGGGCCAGCCGGGGCATGGGGTGAATCTACCACGGGATATAGAGGTGAAATAAAGGGTAGCGTCCCCTTTATCTTAAGGTTGCATCGGCACAGGACGCCGGCGACGGGCAGGATCAGGGGGGATTGATTTTCCTATCGCTTTCGCTTCGAGCACGCCACCTGACGTCACCCGAATAGCTTGCGGCCTTGCGCGGCCTGCTCGACCGCCGCGATCAGCTTGTCTTTTTCCACCGGCTTGGTCAGATAATCGACCACGTCGTTCTTCTTCATGAAGTCCACGGCGAGCGCGACGTCTGGAAAGCCAGTCAGGATGATCACCGGCGTGGTGGGGTACTCGCGCTGAAAGGTGGTGACCGCCTCGACCCCGCTGATTCCCGGCATTCGCACGTCGCAGATAATGACGTCGATGCTGATGGCATTGTCGCCCAGCAAGCCGATGGCCTGCTGAACATTTTCAGCCTCCAGAATCTCGAAACGCGTGTCCTTGAGCTGCAGTCGGATGGCGGTACGGACGTCTGCCTCATCATCCAGAATCAGAACATGATGTTTCATGGGCGCTCCTCTTCAGCGTTTTTCTGGTCGGCGATTGGAAACCGGATCACAAATCGGGCCCCGCCGCCGGCGGGGTTCTCAACATCTATCGTGCCCCGATATCGGGTGACAATCTGATGGACGATATAAAGCCCGAGCCCTTCACCCTCGTCCGGCCCCTTGGTGGTGAAGAACGGATCGAATACCCGTTTCAGGTGTTCGTTCGGAATTCCTGCCCCGGTATCCTGGATGCGCACCGCCACCCAGTCTCCTTCCTGCGCCGTGTGGATCTCGATCAGCCCCTTGTCGGCGATGGCCTGAATGGCGTTGCGAATGATGTTGAATACCACCTGCCGAATTTCCTCGGGCTTGGCCAGAATGTCCGGCGCGGGGCTCGTCGTGGTCTTGATCTCGATCCGGTCATCGCGCAACGCGCGCCTGGCAAGACGCACGGCGCCGGCTATCGACGCATTGATGTCCACGCGTTGGAGGTCGTGCCGAGCACCTGGCTGAGCGTATTGTGACAGGTTCTTCACGGTCTCGGCAATGTCCTTCGCCTGCTTGAGGATTTCGTGACCGTAAGCGCGACACCGGGCGAGGTCCTCCTCGTCCGTGAGCGCTTCGGCCGTGGCCAAAACCACGTACAGAGGATTGTTGATTTCGTGGCCGATACCACTGACCAACGTGCCCACGGCAGTCATTTTTTCCGCCTGGATGAGGTGTTCCAGGACGCGTTCCTTTTCCCGCTGCGCTTCGCGCAACTCCCATGTGCGTTCCGCAACCAGCTCCTCGAGCCGCTCTTCGTGCTTGCGCAATCGCTCTTCGATGGCCTTTCGCTTCGTGATATCGATCAGCGTTGCGACCACAATCCATCCGGAATAGGTTTGCGCGGGTTGCAACCCGATTTCCACGGGAAACCGCCGGCCGTCTTTGCTGACCCCCTCAAGGTCTCTTCCGGCGCCCATCGGCCGCGGCTCCGGACGGCGTGCGTAGTTTTCGACATGGCGCCGGTGCGCGGCGAGGTGTTGCTCGGGCAGCAGAATTTCAACCGGCTTACCCAAGAGCTCTTCCAAACTATAGCCGAACATGTCCGCGAGCGTTTGATTCACAAACTGGATATCGCCGCGATCGCCGACCACCATGATGCCGCAGGGAGCGGCGTGTAGCGCCAGCTGATATATCTCGGTTCTTGGGTCGCCCGCTTGCGTCATCCGTGGTGGTTTCTATTGGCGCGCCAAAAGGGGACGCTACCCTTATTTCTTCCGACTAAAATTTTAGATGCACAGCAGCCTAGCCCAGCAGGCGGGTTCACACAACTACTGGCCGGTCACGCCGTCGCTATGCAGGCGTGTCGGATTGACCCCTATATTAGGGCCGCCTAATATCTCGCGGATGAACCATCCGGCCGATATTGAAACAACCACCCAATGGCTTTGACATTCGATGATCTGAAACCGCGCTTGGTGTTTCCCGCCGTTGCCGCTAATCCCGGGGGTCAAGTATGCTGAGCGAGCTCGACGTGCTGCGCGATGTCGGCGCCAGGCTGGAGGGCGCCGGTATTGCGTACATGCTCACCGGTTCGATGGCGATGAACTACTACGCCACGCCGCGAATGACGCGGGACATCGATCTCGTCGTGGCGTTGCGCGTGGCGGACAGCGCGCGGATTCGGAGTTTGTTCGAGCCGGTTTATTATGTGCCCGACAACCTTGAGCAGGCGATTGCCTCGATTGGCATTTTCAATCTCGTGCACGTCGAGAGCGTCATCAAGGTGGATATCATCGTGCGTAAGGATGAAGTCTATCGTCGCGCGGAATTCGAGCGCCGTACGGCGGTTGACCTGGAGGGCGCGCGGATTTGGCTCGTGAGCAAGGAAGACCTCATCCTGTCCAAGCTGCTGTGGGCTAAACAGTCGGCCTCGGAGATGCAGCGCCGCGACGTGCAGAATCTGCTCGCGACCGGCGCGGATCGGGCTTATCTTAGTCATTGGGCGCAACGTCTGGGCGTTGCGTCCATGCTGGAGGAATTGCTGCATGAATGATACGACGCCCGAAGTAGCGCGACTGGTGCGCGAGCTATGCGCCCGCAAGACGGGAGCCGAGCGCCTGAGAATGGGCGCGAGCATGTTTGAAACCGCACGGACCCTGGTGTTGGCATCCTTGCCGCCCGGGCTGCCGGAATGGGAAATGCGCCGCCGGTTGTGCGCACGGTTTTATGGGGAACTGGCCGACAGGGTCTACGGTAGCCAAGAAGGAAAATCATTTGGCCGCACTGCTGGATGATCTCCCGCCACGCGCGGCGCTGGTTGAAATCGCGCGCGATTTTCATGCGCGCGGCTGGATGGCGGGCACGGCGGGCAATCTGTCCGCGCGCGAGGACGACAATCATTTCTGGATCACCGCCAGCGGTCGGCCCAAGGGCCGGCTGGATGAACTGGATTTTCTGCTGGTGCGCGTCAAGGACGGCGAGGTCGTCGAGCACGTGCGGCCGGAGAACAAGCCCTCGGCCGAGACCGCCATTCACCGCACGCTCTATACGCTGTTCCCGAACGCGCGCGCCTGCCTGCACGGCCACAGTGTCGATGCCTGTCTCGCCGCCGATCGCGCGAAGCAGGGCGCCAAGCTGCTGCGGC
>Ga0209542_10004797_pt1 | contig 27528 bp, 22 predicted proteins | sample RifCSPhighO2_01_FD_184028 | JGI IMG/M metagenome (GOLD analysis project Ga0209542, IMG submission 184028) | Soil microbial communities from Rifle, Colorado - Rifle CSP2_plank highO2_0.1 (SPAdes) (version 2) | ecosystem: Environmental > Terrestrial > Deep subsurface > Rock core/Sediment ...
AAATTAGAAAAGCGGAGAACATTTTTTTGCGGGACACGCGAGCGGAGCGAGCGGTGGTGGGGCTGATTCATTCGTTCAGCGATTTTGAAAATAAGTGCGAGCTTGGTAAAATAGAGACATCAAACAGGAAATTGCAAGCAAGAGGCAGTCGCCTCGCTTCGCTCGGCGATTAAATCGTAAGGTTTTTTGGGCGAAAAAATCAGTTGGCGATTCTGCAAAATGCAGTCCGAGCCGATATTTTTATCAGGTTCTTTGGTAGTTTTTAAGTTTAGGGTTTCGGTTCGGAATTTTTGGCCAAATCCCCGCCGCCGCAGGCGGCGAAATGCGTCCGAACTACTTTAAGAATAGACCACACATTATCAAAATACCCGCCAACGCGGGTATTTTGATAATTAACAACTCGACTAGTTTTTACCGAGTTGACGCAGGGGTTGTCGTAGCTGTATCACCCCACGCGGCTTTAAGGGCTGTGCGGGCCACTTCCATGGCGTTTTTGAAATCCTGAATTGCCTTTTCTATCGCGGTTTTCTTTGCCTCAATCAATGGTTTTGTCGCATCCTTCTTTTTTTCTATTATTTTTATGTCGCTTGCGAGTTTCTCCTTAGCCGCCTTCAGGCTTGCCTGAAGTGTTGCGCGTACGGTTGCTGGTGCGACATCGCTTGCGCAGTCGGTCCGGGCTTTTTCAAAAGCCGCTTTTCCTGCGTCGGTAAATGTTTTTATGGCCGCATCAACCGACGACTTTCGCGCGTCCAGGGCGTTTTTGACGCCGGTGCGGAAAGCTTGAATTGCGGCGTCAATCGCCGCTTTCCTAGTTGTTATGGCCGCTTCCACCGTCAATTTAAATTCCGCTACAGCTTGCTTTTGTGTGTCTGTGTTTGCTTTGGCTTCTAATCCGGCGTATTGTCTATTGCGGTTTTCATCCCAATTTGCGCGGTTGTCGGCAAGCTGCTTATCGCGGTCGGTTACGCGGGATTCCAGATTTTTTTCCGTCTCGCTTCTTTTGTCGCCAAGTTTCGACAGTCGGCCGGTGATATTTTGGTCAATCTGCCCGGATAGGCCGCCTAAACGCGCGCAGAATCCTTTTTCGGCTGAGGTTGCCTGCCCCGAGCTCGTCCGCGGTAAGTCGGTCGAGGTGGTTTGCTCTGCGGCCGCGAGCGGCGCAAGCATACTTGCAATCAAAACAGTTCCGACTAAAGCCGTATAATATTTAGAATGTATTTTCGTCATAAGATTGACCAAAGTCACCGATCGCTTGGATGTCGGCCGTGAGCGGTGAAACGTCTGCGGCTTCTGCATCAAGTATTGGTTGTTCGTTTGCCGAACCGTCGAGTATCGCATTTACCGCATCATCCGGATTTCCGGTTGCTGCCGGCAAACTTTCAACTTGGGTCCCGCCCTGTTCCGCCATGGGTACGTTATACGATTCATACGCGTACTGCTGTAGCGTGTTAGCCTGGAGCCAAGTTATGAGATATATACCGACCAAAAATGCCACTGCAATTACGATGGCTATTTTCCAATCAAGGTTCATGAATTTGTGGCTTTGATTTAAATATTTATCGACCTTTGCTTATTTATCTTCCATTATATTAAATGACGGTAATATTCGCAAAAACTTGCCCCTCGCTGTTTTTACTCTGTTACAACAGAGATTTTTTAAACCCCGCGTCTTCGCGGGGTTTAAGTGCTATGACAGATGCACTTTAAGTCTTTTCTTTTTGTCCTTACTTACTTTTGGCAATTTTATCGTGAGAATTCCGTTTTTGAAAGCTGCCGTCGAGTTATCGGAGTCTATTTCTTGCGGCAATATGATGGAACGCGCAAAACGTCCCCAGTAGCATTCCTGATAAATATAGTCCCCCTCCTCCACGCGCTCTTCTTTTTCTCTTTTGCCGCGTATTGTAACCGATTCACTTGAGATGTCTATGTCGATGTCTTCCGGTTTTACACCTGCGATAGTGGACTCAACGACTATGTTATCGGCCGTTTGGTATACGTCTATAGTAAGCTGCCCCTCTATTTCACTGTCAAAACTTACTTCACCGTCCCTTTTTTTGGGTGATGCCTTGGCGAGCTCGATCTCAAATCCGTCGTTCTGATCCGCGAGATCGTCCGGCAACTCTTTATAATAATCTTCCATTTTGTAGGTCATCTAATATTATATCACAACGGGTTCAAATTGCCCTGTGGATTACTTAATTCGTGGTCGCCTCGTTGATTTTCAGTTTCTCAAAGTCGTTTATAACAAAGAATGCCACTATAACCAGAAGTATGACCGGGTATATCACCGCGTCCTCGTATTTTATGACAAGAAAATTAAAGAAGGCGTGAAGTAGCGTCCCCGCGAGGAGGCCAAGTGCTATAAAACCGAAAAGACGGCCCTTGATTATGCCGCGCGCCCAGTAATAACCGACAGTCGCCGAACTTAAAGTGTGCAAAAGAGTGGCGCCTACGAATCTAAGCATGGTGGTTGAGACTATGTCGCTCACTAAAGTGCCTTGCCTCAGCTGACCGCTCAAGGCGCCGATGTTTTCAACCGTTGCGAATCCCAAGGCGACAACTATCATGTAGATCATGGCGTCCAAGGGGATGTCAAAATATTTGCTGCGGCTAACCGCGAGAAACGCGGCGCTGAATTTAAAAAATTCTTCTATGGCCGCGAGGATAAAAAGAAACAGCACGGACCAGAGCGCGCATGCTTGGGGCTGGCACTGGTTGACGCTTACCCATTTAGCGGCGTCGCTTAAGAGATATTCGAAACCGAGCGCGATAAAAGTTATGCCGCTGCCCGCGAGGAAGACATAGAAGATTTCCTTTTTAGGTTCGTGGTCAATGTCTTCGCGCAGATAAAATAAAAGCCACACGAAGCCGGGCAAGATGCCTAAAATGAGAACCAGAATATTCATCCTCTTTCATTATAACACGTGTGAGCTTTTTGCTGTCTTTTGGCGGGTTACCACTTCTCAACCATCAAAAGTTTGTCCGGCTCCAGTTTTTGCCAGGTTTCTTCGGTGATAAAAGGCATAAAGGGATGGATGAGTTTAAGGCAGGTTCCCAATATTTCAAGAAGGGTATATTGGGCCGATGCTTTCCCTGCGGCATCGGGATTTGTTAATTTGGACTTGCTTGCTTCAATTATTTTATCGGCGAAAGTATGCCAGAAATAGTGGTACAACTTTTCACCCGCAAGATAAAACCGGTATTGCTCCATGTCTTGAGTCACGTCCGCTTTAACTTTTGTGAGCTCGGCGAGAAATTCGCTATCTTTCGGAGCGAGCTCCGGCTTTGAGTCTTTGTTAAAATCCTGCGTATTCATGAGCACGAAGCGCGCAGCATTCCAGATTTTGTTCGCGAAGTGCTGGTAAGCCTTGACTTTGTTCAAGTCAAAATTTACGTCGCTTCCGGGAGCTATCCCCACAACAAGTGACATGCGGAGGGCATCCGTGCCATATTTGTTGATAACCTCAAGCGGGTCAATTCCGGTGTTCGCGGATTTGCTGAATTTCTTCCCGTCTTTATCCCGCACCATGCCGTGGAAGCATACGAGGCGGAAAGGAATCTCTCCCAGAAGATACCCCGACATTAAAATCATGCGGGCAACCCAGGTGAAAAGGATTTCATATCCGGGGTTAATAACCGTGGTAGGGTGGTAGTTTTTCAAGTCCTCGGTTGCGTCCGGCCATCCCAAGGTTGAGAAAGTCCAAAGCGCGGAAGAAAACCACGTGTCCAGGGTATCTTCGTCCTGCGTCCAGCCGTTTTCTTTGGGCGCCGCAATGCCGCAGTATGTTTCTTTTTCCTTGTACCAAACCGGAATCCGGTGTCCATATAAGATTTGCCGGCTGATGCACCAATCTCTTAGGTCTTCTATCCAGTGCTCGTAGATTTTCTTAAAGTGGTCCGGCATAATCGTCACATCGCCCTCTTCCACCGTTTTGCGCATTACGTCTTTTAAAGTTACCGAACTTCCGCTTTTCACGCCCTTCATCTTTGAGCGCTTTAAAACAAAGGGCTTGTTTACGTCAACAAACCACTGAAGTTTTGGTAACGGCTCAACAATGCCTCCCGTGCGCTCCGCTTTCCCGATGTTGTTTTTTATTTTTTCTTCTTTTTCCAAAAGCCCCGCGCTCCGCAGTTTTTCCATGATAATTTCACGCGCTTCCAGTGTTTTTTTGCCGTTAAGTTCGTCCGAGGCGTTTTCCATCCGCGCGAATTCGTTCACGACTTTTTTGAAGGGAAGTTTGTGGCGTTCGGCTATTTCCCAGTCAACCATTGAATGAGCCGGAGTGATGCCCACCGCGCCTGTGCCGTATGCGGGGTCAATTTCCTTGTCCGCGATGATTTTTATTTCAAGCGGCACGCCGACAAAATCTATATTATAAGTTTTCCCTATATATTTTTTGTACCGCGCGTCATCTGGATGTACCGCGACCGCCACATCGCCGACTTTCGTCTCGGGGCGCGTGGTGGCGACCGGAATGGGAAATTCTTTGGAATAACGGAAAGTGTAGAGCATTCCCTCGGCTTCTTCGTGCATAATTTCGTCGTCGGAAATCGTAGTTTGCCCTTTTGGGTCCCAGTTCACGATTCTATAGCCGCGGTAAATCAAGCCGTCGTCATACATGGTTTTGAAAGCGGTGTGTACCGCGAGTTTTCGCTTTTCGTCCAGGGTGAAGGCCAGACGTGACCAGTCTATGGACAAGCCCAATTTTTTGAGCTGGCTTAAAATTTGGCTCTGATTTTTTAACGCGAATTCGTGGATTTGGCTGAAAAAGTCTTCGCGGCTGAAGTCATGCCGGCTCTTTTTATCGTTTTTGTAAAGTTCTTTTTCATATTTCGCCTGCGTGGCGATGGCCGCGTGGTCGGTGCCGGGAACCCATAGCGTCCGCTCTCCTTTCATCCGGTGGTACCGCGTCATAATATCCTGGAGCGTGTGCTCAAAAGCATGGCCCAAATGTAAAGTGCCCGTAACGTTTGGCGGTGGGAGGGCAATTGAAAATGTTTTGGCGTCTTTTTTTGCCACGCCTTTTTTAATGCACACATCCGGATTAAAAACCCCCGACCCCTCCCAGAGTTTGTAAATTTTGTCTTCTACCTCTTTTGGATTGTATTGAGGGGGCAGTTCTTTGGTTGACATATTGAGGAGTGTTAACTATAAAGATTGTAGTAAATATCGGGCGTTTTGACAATTGAAAAGGAGAGAACCGTGGGTAAATGGCGTATAGAGGAAGTAATGCCGGTCATTGACGCGGTCGCGTCAATTATAATGGAAGATCCGCGTTTTGTGAGCATTGCCGTGACCGGCTCCGTCGCACGTAACGAATTTCCGGTAAACGATATTGACCTTATCGTTTTTCACGACGGCCGGCTTAGTGACGGATCATGGAGCGACCCGCCCAAGCCCACGTTAGATTTGCATGCCAGAAATATATCACCGTTCGCGCAGGGCTTTGTCCCGAGCGTCAGGGCCGCGAGGAGGGACATTCCTGTTGACTTTCTCGTGGTAAACCAAAAAGCTCTTTGGGATTGTGAGTATCTTCAGTCGTTGAAGTCCATTGAGCAGTTTGCCGATTTCTATTTGCGGGTCTTTTGCGATCCGGCGTTATCGCTGGTTTTATGGAAGCCGCTGGACACAAAGGCATTGTTTCACGAGGCAATTATGAAAAACCGTTCATGGTGGTCATATGCTCCGGATTTTCTGGTATCCTCTCTTTCGTTATGCCTTAGACTGAAACACGTTTGCGACAATCCATTGTGCAAACCAAAACAAACATGGCAAGAGGCCAAAAAAGAAATGATGAAAAGAAAAGCCAGAAGTACACGGTGGGGATCTAGTTGGTAATTTTGATTTTAGCCCTAAAATTGAGAATGTCTACAGGCGTGTGTTCGCGTCCGCTCCGGCCACCGTCGGGGCTTTTTTCTTGCCCGCAAAACAGGCAACCCGCCCCCTTGGGGCGAGACTCGCCCACTTAACGTGGGCGGCGAACGCTATCATAAGCGCATTATCTTGCGGCGGTTGGTGATCCATGCTACATTACAGCCAGCAATTTCCCGATATTTACCAAAGAAGAAGGACGTGAGGAAACTAGCGATCTTTTTGTGCGCGTTATTGATGATTGCCGCTTCATCCGAAGTTTTTGGCGCAGACAGGACTAGTTTACTCAAAGACTACGGCTCGGGCGCGAGTGAGGTTGTATATGCGGTAACTCCGCCCACCCTATTGGCGATTAAAGACGGAAGGGATTTATGCGTACAAACCAGTTCTGTTCTTTACTGTTACAGATTCAGTAACGTGGCTGTTATTTTTGATGCTGGTGTAGCCACCGATGCCCCGCGCTTGATTTCAACGGTGCAAAAAGAAGTTTCGCTCTTGGTGTTTAAGAACAGAAAAGAGTACGAAAATCTTGTTCCCGCCATTATAAGAGCAGGTATCAAGGTTTTGAAGTCTCTACGCGACTGGAAGTAGCCTCAGCCACTTTTGAGAATTGCATTCGCGTCCGCTCCGACCACCGTCGGGGCTTTTTTCTTGCCCGCAAAGACTGCGGCGAGTGCGATCATAAGAGCGTTATCGCCGGTCAGGGCATGAGTGGGCAGGAAAAGTTTCGCTCCTGGTAGCTCACCATTTATTTTTTTCTCCAGTTCTTCGCGCAGTTTTTTGTTTGCCGCGACGCCGCCGCCCAGAAGTATTGTCTTCGCTCCGAAGTTTTTTGCGGCGCGGATAGTTTTTGTGACGAGGCAATCTACAGCCGCCTGCTCAAAGGAAGCGGCTACGTCTACCTCGTCGCAATTTTTATTATCGCGCAGGTAGTAAAGCACTGAGGTTTTTAATCCGGAAAAACTGAAATCGTAGTTTTTCTTATCCAGCATCGGGCGGGGGAAATTTATGGCGCCCGAGTCTCCATCTTCCGCCAGTTTTGAAATTAAAGGTCCCCCGGGATAACCAAGCTCAAGTAACCGCGCGACCTTGTCAAAGGCCTCGCCTGCGGCATCGTCAACTGTTTCGCCGATAATTTTATAGTTTTTTAGCGACTTCATAAGAACGAGTTCCGTGTGGCCGCCCGAGACCAGGAGCGCAATTGCGGGGAATTTATAATTTAGAATTTGTAACTTGGAACTTCTGTTCCATTTGTGATTTGTGATTTGTTTTTTGTTTTTTGTTTTTTCGGCACTGAGCAATGCCGAAAAAAGATGCCCCGCCATATGATTTATGGGCAAAACCGGCAGATTCCACAGCGCGCCCAGCGCTTTCGCGAAGTTTACCCCAGCCCAGAGAGCCGGCGCAAGCCCGGGACCGTAAGTTACGGCAATTATATCAATATCCGGCTTTTTAAGCGGCAGGATGTGCTTTTGGAAATTTTTTAAAAGCACCGGCTCGCGGCTTAAGATAGAATTTAGAACGTTGGAGCTTTTTCTGCTTTTGACTTTAAATTTTGACTTTTGAATTTTGAATTTTGAACTTAGCAATTTAGCTTCCATTAGAGCTTTTATTAAAATAGGAACTAAATTGCGTTCGTGTTCACGCCTTGCGAGGTTCGGCACCACTCCGCCGAATTTGGCATGCAATTTTACCTGCGAGGAAACAATGTTCGCGAGCACGTGAACCGCCGAAGGGCGCTTGTCGCCACATTCTATTATGGCGACCGCGGTCTCGTCGCAGCTTGTTTCTATGGCCAGAATTCTCATGGTTATAAATATGTGATTGCGAGATAAAAAAAGCAAATGCCCGCGCGGGCGGACCTTCGCCTCGCCGTAGCGGCGGGCTTTGGCCTCGCGCAGGCGGGCGCTGGTGAAGATTAGTTCTGGTTATTTTTCTAGAACCTTGGTCCCGGCGGGGAAAAACGCAGTATCCTCTTCTGTGCCGCAGACTCGGCATTTGTAGAATTGATGAGCGAGTTCAGTAACCTCGCGGTGGGGACAATTTTTTCGCAGTTTTATGTATAAATTTGCGACCGTCGTCATTTCATCCGGGGTGCAATTTTTCTCCAGCCAGCGGATATCTTGAAGTATGGCTAGAAACTCTTCTTCGCGTGCCATCGTCGGCCTCTTCTCATGGGGGCACTCAAGTTACTGTGTTTTTAATAACATAAAAAAGTGGACTATGTCAAGATTATTTTTTGATTAACCCGCCCATCCGTTGACTATTTAAGCATTGTCTGTTACTATAGCGCCAGCTACTGAATAAGTAAAAACGGACTTAGTGAGGCTAAGGCGGTTTAGGTCGCCTGTTTAAAGTTGGAACTGGTGACTGTGGAAGATTTACTGAAAAAACAAAGAATTGTACACCCATCAGAAGAAAGGAGACCGAAATGACCACGAAAAGAAGTGCGGCTTGGTTCATGGTTTTGGCGTTGATGTTTCTCGTATCAGGCCCGGTGTGGGCCGGTGTGTCGGGTTACAATCCGACTGGAAAAGAACCGCCGGGCGTAAGCGCGGCAGGGGAGACTAAAGAGGAAACAAATTTTCGTCTCGCGCAACTTGCGGGGGTGTTCGCGAACGAGATTCGCGGACTCAAAATCAAGATCGTGAATTTGGAAAAGAAGGTATTGGCGCTGGCTCTGAACAGCTCCGCGCTGGCAAAGGATAACAAAAAACAGGCAAGTGAACTCACGGCCGCCAATCAAAGAAGCGCGGCTTTGGCTAAGCGCCTCGGCGCTTCGGCGACTGAAAAGAAAATTATGAGTGAGAGGAAGTCGCTTTTGGCGAGCACCATCGTTTTCTTGGCCGTAGCCATCGCCGCGTGCGCGTTTGCCGGCTTTGCTTTCGGACGTATGAAAAAGAAGAGTCTTGCAATGGCCGCGGACAGGGATTCTTTTAAGGCCAAAGAAGCTACAGCAGAAAAGCCGGACAAGGAATTAAGGGAAGCGCTTGCGAAATGCGTGCGCTTGCAAGAGATGAACGAAAATTTGAAGAGATGTTTCGAAGCCGCCAGGAAGCTTTTAGCGGATACCACTGGCACATATATAAGCCACAAGGGTCTACGTCTCGCTGTTGAAAGCGGTCATTTCGTGGTGAGCGATAGCAAAAACGCGAAAACAGGTCTCGAGTTTAAGCTTTACTGCGGCGGGTATGGCAAACACGGACCGACGGAGGTAGAGCTCCAAAATCTCTGGGGGCATATCAAAAAGTGCCATCCCGAGATTCTAGCGGAAGTTGAAAAACCCAAAACAACGGTTGCGGCGTAAGCTGCGCGGTGGCCGCGGAACGTGGAAATTCCCACGTTCCGCGGCATACTCTACGCGGCATAAAGCGCGTGCAACGAAAGGAGGAGTATCATGATTCCAGCTGTGGTGGCGATAGGGGTAGCGGGGGCGATGTTTCTCATGAGTTTGTTTGGCTGGGCACAGGGAGGGAACATTCAGCCTCTCCCGGCTGGTGATGATTCCCAGCAGAATCAAGTGATGGTTTTGCAGCAGCGCATTCAGGATCTGGAACAGAGGGCGCGGGATAGTGAACAGGAGCGCGAACAGGAGCGCGATAAACTGATATCGGGTTTTGAACAGGAAGTCGGGCGCCTTCGCGGGGAACTGGCGAGAGCAAACGACCGGATCGAAGAATTGGAAAAAGACAACGGGGAGTTGCAGTCATCGGCCAACCTTATGGACCACTCGCTTGCGAAGATCGCGGAGTCGGAAAAGGAGGCGCGGGAAAGCGCAGACCGGCTCCAGGGCAAAGTTGACCGGCTTCAGGAGGAACTCGACAAGCACCAAGTGCTGATTGACCTCGGTCAGAAGAATGCGGCAAAGCTGGTTGAGGCACAGCGTCTTCTAGGGAAGGCGTGGGTTACGATCGGCAAACAGAAGGAGCAGTTGGGCGAAAAAGATAAGGCGCTTGCAGTTGCGAGCGAGAACCTTGACGCAGTTAAGGCCAGCCTCGCTGTGAGCGAGGGGAAGCTGGAGAAGGCGCAGTCTGTGGGGAAAGCCCTAGGGCTTGCGCTAGTGGTAGCCCTTGCCTTGATACTGGCGCTTGCGGCGATACTGTGCGGCGATACTGTACAGAAAAGGCTGGAGAAGAATAGAAAGGAAGTGGCGGGCATGCGAAGAGGACTTGCTGCTTTCAAAAGCGAAAGACCGAATCTGACGAAGCCTGGTGAACCTGGTGGCACACAGGAACCGAAAGGATCACCTCCGATGGACGGTGGGCTCAGACCAGGCGAAGTCGTCTGACGACTAACAACTCTGACGTTGTAGAGTCAAAACTTTGATTCCGGTGTCTGAGTTGACTACCTATGTAGAGGTTTGCGCGGAGGAATCCCGCAGGGGATATCCGAAGCAAAGACGCCTGGCGCACAAGGCATTGTGCGCTTGGTCTGCGACGCGGAAAGCTCACCGCAAGGTGATGACTTGAAGCAACGCAGCGGAAAGATGCAAGGGAGAAACCAAAAAAACACGGCCGCACCACGCGGCCGCTTTTGTTTTTTAGTTGGTGCTCTTCCGCAGTCTTGGACTTTACCTATGCAATCGGTATGAGGCTTTTTTGAGGCCTCTTCCTCCTTGGCGAAAAATCAGTGCGCGCCAGCGCGCCAAAAATTCTGAATTCGTTTGGAAAAATGGGGGGAAATCAGTGGGACGCGCTTCGCGCGTCCCGCATGTTGGCTTCAAAAAAGCCGTTGAGTTTGTTGTTGGTGCCCTCGGAGGGAATCGGACCCCCACTTCCTGGTTCGAAGCCAGGTGTTCTATCCATTATACTACGAGGGCAAATTTGGTTATTCGTTATGAGTTATCAGTTATTAGTTTACTTACTAGTCTGTACTTAGTCAAAGAGTTTTGTTATAATATAGCCACAAATTAACTACTTACTATGCGCCCATAGCTCAGTTGGTAGAGCTGCTCCCTCTTAAGGAGAAGGTCGTAGGTTCGAATCCTACTGGGCGCACCAGATAGGAAAAGTCAAAGAGTAAAGCACAATGTTAAAACTAGATACTCTGCTTGCGGCGATAAACGGTATTGCCCCGCGGTTCATAAAAAAACTGGAGGGGATGGAGATTAAAACCGTCCGCGATTTGCTGTGGCACTTCCCCACTCGTTACGAAGATTTTTCACAAATTTATCCGATAGAAACCTTGGGCATCGGCCAGCAGGCGACTGTTCAGGGGGAAATCCAAAAGGTAAACACAAGAAGGTCGTGGCGGAGGAGAATGTACATAACAGAGGCGGAAATCGCGGATAACTCCGGCACTATTCGTGCCATATGGTTCAATCAGCCGTATATAAAAAACGTCTTGCGTGTGGGGACGCTTGCCAATTTAGCGGGTAAAATATACGGAGACGACGGGGACATCTATATGTCCAATCCTGCTTACGAAATAGTAAGAGGCGCGGAGACCCAGCATACGGGACGCATTGTGCCGATATATCACGAAACCCGCGGGCTCACTTCCAAGGGCTTGCGGTTTCTTATAAAACCGATTTTGGAAAATACGGAGCATATTGCCGAGTTTATTCCCAAAGAGATTCTCGGCAATCATAATTTGTTTGAAGTCAACGACGCGTTATGGAAGATCCATTTTCCTGCCGAAATCGAGGAGGCGTTAGAGGCAAAAAAACGGTTTGCTTTTGAGGAATTGTTTTTGTTGCAGCTTTTCAATTTAAGACAAAGGCAAAAAATTGCGGAATGCCGCTCGGCGCCGTTTAAAACGGACATTGAGTCTGTTAAAAACACAATAACCAAACTGCCGTTCGAGCTTACGCACGCTCAGAAAGTGAGTCTCTGGGAAATTATACAGGATTTATCGCGTCCGAGGCCGATGAACCGGCTTCTTCAGGGTGACGTGGGTTCGGGGAAGACGGTCGTGGCGGCCTTGTCCGCGCTCATAGCTGCGCAAAACGGCTACCAGACTGCCTTTATGGCGCCGACGGAGGTTCTTGCGAGACAGCATTTCGAAACCCTTAAAAACCTTTTCCTCTCTTTTAATCAGAGCGTAAATATAGGTTTTATAGCCGCGGGCGGCGCCAAGGTATTTTATAGCGACGATTTGGAATCTGATGTCAAGAAACCGCAACTTGTAAAAAGCATAGGCGCGAACAAACTACAGATTGTAATCGGCACCCACGCGCTTATACAAAAAAATATCAAATTCGGTAATTTGGGGCTTGTCGTTATAGACGAACAGCACCGGTTCGGCGTTGGGCAACGGGCAGCTCTTATGAACCACAAAACAACATCTGCGGGAGAGCCCAAAAATTCTAATTATATGCCCCACCTTCTATCAATGAGCGCGACCCCTATACCGCGCACGCTTACACTTACGATTTTCGGAGATTTGGACTTGTCCATCATAAACGAAATGCCCAAGGGCAGAAAACCAATAATTACCAAAATAGTGGCGCCAACCAACCGGAATAAGGCCTATGCTTTTATAAGGGGAGAGGTCCGTAAAGGCAGACAGATTTTCGTTATTTGTCCCAGGATTGAACCGTCCGAAGAGGAGATTGGCGCTATGGCAGATAATAGGAAACTCGCGTGGGCGGATGTAAAAACCGTAAAAGAAGAATTTGAAAGATTATCCAAAACAGTTTTTCCCGATTTAAGAGTGGCGATGCTTCACGGGAAAATGAAGCCCGGCGAAAAATCATCGGTTATGTCGGACTTTAAAAATCATAAATTTGATATTCTCGTTTCAACTTCGGTAATCGAGGTAGGCGTTGATATTCAAAACGCGACAGTAATGGTTATTGAAGGAGCGGACAGGTTCGGGCTGGCCCAGCTTTATCAGTTCCGGGGACGCGTGGGACGCGGCGAACACCAATCCTACTGTCTTTTATTTACGGATTCGTCATCCAAGACGACTCACGATAGATTAAACGCGCTTCTCACGGCAAAGAACGGCTTTGAGCTTGCCGAGAAGGACCTCGCCATAAGGGGACCGGGGCAATTTTTGGGACAAAGCCAGGCCGGCATGCCGGATATAGCGATGAGGGCTCTAAGCAATATGGAACTTATAAAGGAAGGCCGCGCGGCAGCAGAAAAAACCCTTATTCAAAGTCCCAATCTAAAAAAATATCCGCGCCTTCTTGCGCGGCTCGGCAAATTTAGGGAAGATATACACTTGGAATGATTGCCATCCTACATAACATACGAGGCCAGCATAACGTTGGTTCAATATTCAGGACCTCCGATGCCGTCGGAGTGGAAAAAATTTATTTAAGCGGCATTACGCCATCGCCCGTTGACTTGTTTAACGAGCCGAGGCCCAAAATCAAAAAAGTCGCTCTCGGAGCGGAAAATTTCGTTCCCTGGGAAAGGGCAGGGAATATATATTCTCTGATTAAAAAACTTAAGCGCGATGGGTATAAAATTTTTGCCATTGAACAGGGCAAAAAATCGATTTCCTGTTTTGAGGCCAGAATCCCCAAAGATACCAAAGCGGTTTTGATTGTAGGTAACGAAGTGAAAGGATTGCCTCCCGCTATAGTGCGCCGCGCGCATAAGGTAATTGAAATTCCGATGGGTGGCGGCAAAATGTTGCGAGAGGTGACTCATCCCAAAAATAAACCAGAAGAAAGGCGGAAGGAATCTTTGAATGTGGCGGTGGCGTTCGGGGTAGTCGCATACTCGGTTGTTTTTGGTTCTTGATCGCGGCCCGATATGGATGTTTAATTTGCCGGAGAAAATCAGAAACGGCTCCGCGAGGGAGCCGATTTGGTTTATAACATAGCCCAGCGGACCAGGGAATACACGCCCTTTACAGTTCTCGCGATTCCGTAAATCACAAGAGAGCCGATTGGCAAAGCCACAAAAGCTAAACCAACAAATATCACGAACCAGATAACCCGAAACGGCAGAACAAATACCTGAACCACGGCGTATTTCCAGAAACTGCATCGTAGTCGCAAAAATTCAGACGTGACTGTGGTCTCCCGGGGCGTCCCCGCAATTTTGTTGAGGGAACTATGCGGAAACAGCATCAGCCGCAGTCCCGCAGACATTGACGCGGTTTTGTCTTCTTTGCAGTCCCAGTATTCGGCGACTTCTATGGAAAGACGCGCGACGTGATAGCAGAATACAATATATGCAGTGGCGATAACCATCCAAAGGGTGATGCTTCTCAGGAGTTCCATTTGCTTATCCCATCCGCTACTGTTTTTAATAGCTAACCCTAATTTATCAACTTATAGATTGCTTTGTCAATATCCGCATGTCGTGCCTATTCATAAATCATAGCTATTCTGTTATACTAACAGCATGAGACTCTTTAAAGGGGCTTCTTCTTATAAGATTCTTTTTGTGGCGTCCGAGGCCGCTCCGTTTATGAAAGTGGGCGGCTTGGGGTCGGTTATGGATTCTCTGCCCAGAATGCTGCGTGAACAAGGGCACGACGCGCGCATCATGATTCCCAGATACGCCACTATGGACACTGACAAGTTTCCTTTGAAAACTACCGTTAAGGATTTAAAACTTGCTTCGGCCGAGGTTGACTCTTACGGCCTATGCGTTTCTAACGTTTTGGAGTACGAAGAAAATGGCCGAGTTACCGCGTATTTTCTGGAGAATATGGAATACTACGAAAAACGCGCCAATGTTTACGGCTATGCCGATGACCCCATACGCTGGCTTTTGTTGTGCCGCGGCGTTCTGGAATTCGTAAAAAAATCGGAATGGAAACCCGATGTCATTGTGGCATCAGACTGGCAAACGGGGCTTATTCCAAATATGCTGCACGTTGATTATGCTCACGACCCGGCCCTTTCAAAAATAGCCACCATTTTCTCCATACACAACCTTTCTTATCAGGGTATGTTTGACCATCATTTTGTGAGTGAGATGGATTACGACGAAGGACAGTCGGCCATTCCGGCAATTAACGATGAACGTCTTTTGAAATTAAATTTTATGAGGCGCGGTATAAGATATGCCGACATAGTGAACACCGTTTCGCCGACATACGCCCAGGAAATAACCACGCCGGAGTACGGCGAACTTTTGGATGACCTGCTCCGCGAGCGGCGCTCCAGTCTTTTTGGTATCTTAAACGGCATAGACTGCGATTCCTATAATCCAGAAGTGGACGGTATTATAGAGTTTAAGTATGGAGTTAAAACATTGTACGAACGCGCCAAAAACAAAACGGTTTTGCGCAAGAAATTCAATTTGCCGGACAAGGGGGGCTCTCCAATACTGAGCATAGTTTCGCGGCTTACCGACCAGAAGGGCTTTGGATTATTTATTGACGCAGGAGAGCATCTGCTCAATAATTACGATTTCCAGTTTGTGGTCCTGGGAACGGGCGACGCCGGGCTTATGTCCTTTTTTAGAAGTTTGGGGGAGCGATATCCCGATAAGGTTTCGGTGCACTTATCTTTTGACGAAAAATTGCCCCATTATATATTTGCCGGTTCCGACGCGATACTTATCCCCTCCAAGTATGAGCCCTCCGGGCTTACGCAGATGGAAGCCATGAAATACGGCGCGATTCCCATAGTTAGAAAGACCGGGGGCTTAGCCGACAGTGTCACTGACTATGACCCTAAAACGCAGACCGGTAACGGATTCGTGTTTGAAAAATTTGACAACTATGCTTTATATGGCGCGATTGTCCGGATGCTTGAAACCTACCGCTACCCCAATTTTTGGACAGCGCTTCAAAAACGCGCCATGAACGTGGATTTTTCGTGGGGAAAGTCGGCGGCCGAGTACGTCGGTTTGTTCAAAAAGGCCATTGTGTTTCATAAGGAAGCAAACGATAAAGAAAGCTCACTGCGCCAAAATCTGTAACCTAATATGCGCTGGGCCAACTTCCTTCATATATATCAGCCGGCGGAACAGCAGCCGGACATTCTGGAGGCGATCGTTAATCAATCCTATCGCCCCATTCTTGAAGGTGTGAAAAAACTTAATCGTGTCCGCCTTACTCTGAATATTAACGGTTCGTTAATGGAGCTTTTTGACAAATATGGCTATCGCAAGCTCATTGATGTTTTGAGAGAACTTGGCCGCGAGAAGAGGGTGGAGTTCACCTCATCGGCGAAATATCATCCCATACTGCCGTTTATGGACGAAAAGGAAATAGTGCGCCAAGTGAAGCTAAACGAAGAAACTAATAAATTTTTTCTTGGAGACGCCTACGAGCCACGCGGATTTTTTCCGCCGGAGATGGCTTACACCGAAGAACTCGCTCCTATTATTGCCAGCCTCGGGTTTGACTGGATTATTTTGGATGAAATCGCCTGCAGCGGCGAGGTGGGGAAAGTTGACTATACTAAAATTCATAAAATAGCCGGCACGAATCTCAAAGTTTTTTTCCGAGAAAGGCGACTTTCCAATTTAATAATGAGCGCGGTTGTAAGGTCGCGCGAGTCGCTCTTGGACGCTATGAAAGACGATCTCCAATCGCCCCGCTATGTTGTAACGGCTATGGACGGAGAAACCTTTGGCCATCACAGGCCGGGACTGGAAAAAATGCTTTTTGACGTTTGGGCGGCGCCGGAATTTGAACTGCTACAAATTTCCGATATTCAGAAATATTACAGCGAAACGGTTGAGATTAAGCCGGTAAAATCAACCTGGGCGTCATCAGGGCAGGACATTGAACAAAATACCCAGTTTCTTTCGTGGTCAGATCCGGAAAATCCCATACACAAGTGGCAATGGGAATTTGTGCGCATGGTTGCATCCGGAGTGGATGCTATGGACCACAGCCATCCGCGCTATGATCTGGTACGTGAAAAAATGGATATAGCATTGGCCAGCGACCATATCTGGTGGGCTTCCGCCAAGCCATGGTGGAGCTTGGAGATGGTTGAGGATGGCGCTTGGCGTCTACTGGATACCTTGCGGTACATTCCGGATTTGCCGGAAGAAAAATTAGAGGAAGGCAGGAATTATTATGAAAAAATAGTTTCCACAGCTTTCAAATGGCAGCGTTCGGGAAAAGTGCGCCAGATGATGAAAGAGCAGAGATCAATTCTCCGCATTCCTTTTAAAGAAAGGACGATGGGGAAAGGCGGGGAGGAGAAAGGTGTTTATTACGCGTTTCTGGAGATGATGAAAAAGTTGGAAAAAGATGCCGCCAAAAAAGGAGAATACGAAAAAGCAATTTTATGGCGCGACGCGCAGTATAAATTCAAAAATAAGTTGGATATTTACGACACTATAAATGCCATTGATTTACTGCGTTTGGAAATACCGCACAAAGACGTTGAGGCGATGATTGAAAAATACAAGGCTAAGTATTATGAAATCCGCGGGGGCCAGCCGGAACAGAGAGGGTCTTAACAGAAATTTCTAGTTACCAATTTCTAAACAAATTCCAAATTCTCCCGACATAAAGTCGGGATCCCGACTTCTTTATTTATCAAAATTTATCAAAAATGGAGCGTCGGGACAAATTCAAAATTCGAAGCGTTGGCGCAATTCTTATTGCAGCTATCACCGTCGTGATTATTGGCGGTGTTTTGACTCTTCTCTACTATTATAGTAGTCCGTTAAATAATGAATTGGGTCCTGTATCCGAAACAACGACTTCGAGCACAAGTTTGCCGTTGGCGGCAGAAGCACGCTTTGGCGATATCACGATAGGGGGTAAAAAAATCTCGGTTGAGATTGCGGACACTCCCGATAAAAGAGCGCTTGGCTTATCGTATCGCGATAATATTGATACTGCGGACGGGATGCTGTTTATTTTTGAAAACGCGTCGAGTCCGGGTTTTTGGATGAAGGATATGAAATTTGCTTTGGATATGGTGTGGATTGGAGACGGTAAAGTTCTCGGTATTTCGGAAAATTTGCCGCCTGGCGACCACCGGCCCGCGCAAGTTTATTATCCTCCCGCGCCGGTAAATTATGTTCTGGAACTTACAGCGGGTAAGGTTAAAGAATGGGGGATTAGAGAGAAAATGATTGTGGAGATAAAATTATAAAAACAAGGCTCTCCGGTGGGTCCGCCGAGCTAAGTTCGGCCTGCTGGCATGTGATGCTGGACTTGGCGTATGTCTTCTGTCTAGTAGATGAATTTGATCTGCTTATTTAAGTCTGTGCTCTTAAGGAGACCGGATTGGAACCAAATAATAGCCGATTTGAGACGGTGGAACGGAATAATCACTCACCGGTTTCAAAATTCGGAGGCTGAATGTCGGATCGCTTAGATTTAACTTCTTTAAGCAGCGCTTCGTATGCCAATATGTTTGTATCGAATAAAGAGACGAGCTTAGTGTGGACTTCTTCCTGTGCGCCGTGTTCAATTAGGAATTTTCTCATAGCGTCACGTTCGTCGATGGTGATACCATTCTCGTTGCCATTGAGGTAGTTTTCCCCATTTGTCTTTTGCGGCTTCACGAAACCACCTGCCCAGACTCTCATCATTCTCTTTGTATGGCGGTTTTTGTTTTGGTCCCCCTTCCATAGATAATTGTAGACATGCGTAGTTTATTATAGGTGGTGCTCCCATCGGGATTCGAACCCGAGTTTTAGGCGCGTGCCCCGCACCTTTTAAGAAGTGAAAAATCTTTGTAGCCCCACCGGGAATCGAACCCGGATTTTATCCGTGAAAGGGATACGTCCTAAACCATTAGACGATAGGGCCTCACTGCTTCTTAAAAGGTGCGGGGTGAAAAAGGGCCACGTCCTGACCAACTAGACGATAGGAGCAGTCGGTTACGCTATAATTTATACATTAATTATGTTCAAAAATCAATTAGTTTTAGCGTACTAAGACATTGAAATGATATTGCTCAAATTTGACACTTGGGGCAGAAGTGCGCGGATCGTCCGCCGACCATGAGGCGGCTTATTTTTGTTCCGCATCGCGGACAAGGTTCGCCTTTTCGGCGGTAGACTAAGCGGACCTGCGCGTAACTACCGGGCTTTCCTTCGGTATCGCGGTAGTCGCTGATTGATGAGCCTCGGAGTTTTACGGCTTTTTTCAAAATCTTGCGTGAAGCGTCAAAAATAGCTTTAAGATCCTTTTCTGTGAGGGTGCTCGCGCGTTTTAGCGGATGGATTTTTGCCGTGAAAAGAATTTCATCCGAGTAGATATTTCCGATGCCCGATATCACGTTTTGGTCCATCAAAGTTTTTTTAATCGGTCCGTGTCTTTTCTTTATTAAATTTTTAAATATTTCTGCGTTTAATTCTGCGTCCAGCATGTCCGGCCCAAGCCTACTCATATGTTCCGATGTTTGAAAATCTTTTTTGGGGATGAGCGCCATTTTCCCGAATTTTCTCACATCCGAAAACGACATTATTGTCCCACCGCTTAACCAAAAAACCATGTGAACGTGTTTTGACTTTTCTGCTGCCTCCGCTTTCCTTGTTTCTTGTCCCTTGTTTCTTGTTTCTACTAATAGCTTCCCCGTCATTTTCAAATGCACGAGCATCATCCAGGCTCCCAAATCAAAAATAATATTTTTGCCTAGCCGCTGGACGCCCCTTATTTGTTTGTCGACAATTTCTTTTTTGAAGGCGTTTATGCCTCCTGGAGAATGTTTAAAATGCCCGGGCCAGTCGGCCCAGATGTGCGTAATTTTTTTGCCCACGATTTTTTTGTTTAAATCGCGGACGATTGTTTCAACTTCGGGGAGTTCGGGCATGTGCCAATGTTATCTAAATTTACAAGTAAGCTCAAGGCGCAACGAAGTAAGTTTAGCCATAACATTGAGCATCCCGCCAATTTTTTATAAAAATTTAGGCGGGGAACAAAAACTTATGTATGTTGTTTGTTTCCGGCTTCAGGTTACCGCGAGAGAAACAAACAAAAATCCCCGCTTTGCGGCGGGGGGTCTGCCTACTACTTACTACTTACTACTCACTTCTGCCGGAGCGCCTCTCTCGTGTATCTGTTGCTCGCGTTCCAGAGCATGAATCCGTGGATGCCGAGATCTTCCCCAGCTCTTATTTCGGCTCTTACGTTTTCGTGTCCATATGTTATTTTGGGGCCGCATTTGTAGATATTGGCTATGCTGAAGTCCTGAATCCAGGGCCGGACTTCGCCCTTGAAGCCGAGACCCTCAAGTTCTTTTATCCCGGCGCCTAGCGTCTTCTTATATACAAGATAAGGATTGGTATTCGGGTCATGAACTCCGAACTCGCCGCAACGGTAGTGCGAAGGGTAAGCCATGGGGGAGAGGACGTCAAAGAATTCAGCGATGTCCGAAAGTTTCTGGCCGATTCCGATGTCTGTTTTGTAAACAAATACCTCGCCAAACACGTCAATGGACAATTTCACGTCGGGGTTATGCTTTTTGAGTTCCGTAGTGAGTTCTCGGAAAAATCTGCGCATGACTTGCTGTTTGGACTCTGTGCCGTCCCAAATCGGATAGGCGATGTCTTTCATGTTGCCGTCGGAAGGGAAGCGAATATAATCAAAATTAATTTCGTCAAAACCGATATCAATGCCGCGTTTAGCTATGTCTATGTTGTAGGCGAGAACTTCTGGCGACGCCGGATCAACCCAATAGCGTTTCCAGATTCTTTGTCCGCTAACCCAGAAACTCCCACTTCTCGTTTTTATGGCAAGATGCGGATTTTTCGCGGCAAAGTAAGAGTCCTGCAAAACAACCTGCCTTCCTATCACATACACGTTCTTTTTGTGAAAGCGCTCAATGAGTTTTTTCATATCGGCTCCGATTTCGGGCCGGTAGATTTTGAAATCAATCACCACGGCGTTAAGTTCAGTTGTGTCAAGCAGGCTTTCAATATAGGTGACTTTCTTTGCGTTGCGCAGGTAGTCAACGGAGAGATACGCGGCCTTGACGGCTCGCTTCGGCGTGGCGGGGGCGGTGGCCGCTTGCGGCGCTGGAGGCAGTGCTACTGTCGGTAAGTCTGATTTGGTCGCGCTCACAGGCCGCACTTCGGGATTGCCTCCGGAAGTTTTATTGTATCCGAAATATTCATCAAGCGTGCCGAATCTGTATCCTCGGCTTTGAAAGTAGGGGATGAGCGCGGAGAGAGCCTGAACGGTGTTTGGTAACTCGTGGAAAACCAGCACGTGTTTCGTAGTGCCTCTTTTCTCGCGGTTCGCGATGTATTTCTTCACGTGTTCCACGAGAACGTCGGGCGACCTGTGTTTGGCAAAGTCTTCGTAATCAAGCGAATTAATGTCGGGCTTCTCCAGTTCAACGACTTTATAGCCGGCCTCCGTGGCGATGGCTTTGACCTCGGGCGTGATTGCCCAGTACGGCGGCCGCAAATATTTTGGCCGTCTGCCGGTCGCGGCGAAAATCTCGTCGCTGGTTTTTTGAAGCGTCCGCAAAACGCCGTCTTTGCCTTTGGCTTTGTAGAGTTTTATGAGATTGTCGTGTCCCCAGGTGTGGTTTTCAAAAAAATAAGGGCCGTGCTGGGAAATCGGTTCTACGATGCGATGGCGTGCTTTTAATTCTGCTCCAATCATGAAAAAATGGGCAGGCACCGAAACCCGCGGATTGATTGCGGAAACTTGTAGTATTTCAATCAAACCCGCGCGATTTTCCGCGCCGCCGCCAAAGAGCACACTCTCTCTCGGCCCGTCGTCAAAAGTTAAAACGATGAGTTTGTCCTCGGCAAAAGCCCGCGTTCCGAAAAGAAGCAAAAACAAAAAAGAAAGCGCTATTATGCGTCTCACTTAAGCGCCCCCACGCTGTTTTTTAAAGGTCAGAAAAAACTAAAGTAATTATAACAACTTTTTCCCGGCTGATTTTTGCAGTTATCCACATCCCCCAGTGGCGATTGCTGGAACTGAATAACGGATTTGTTATGAGTTGGAAAATACATTGTACGCGGACGATTTTTTTTCCGCTACAATAAGCGAAAAATGTTTTCGCGGTAACCGTCGCCGTAAAACATCTAAAATTCACCCTGTTAGAAATAGCTTGCTCCCTAATGTCTTCCGGGTGCGCAGTGTGGGCGCGATTTCTAACGGGGTTCATTCGCGAATGGCGTTATCTGCTTTTCCTCAGTTATCCCGCCTAGGCGGGATAACTGAGGAAAAGCAGATTTATAATGATTATTATAATATATCGCTGTAATGATACATTATAATTTTGACCGTGATTTTTATATATCAAAACTTAAACACCGAAATGGTGTTTAAGTTTCTTTTCTCCTTCAAATCGGCTGACATATAAAACAAGAATATACCGACGTACATCAAAAATTGAGGCAATGAAATCGATTTCGTTCTCGCACGGATACGGAGTAATAAATGCGCTTTTCTGGATTGGATAAAAATTCAGATTTTGCAATTTACTTCTTAATGCGTCGCGAGCGTTTTTTTGGGAATTGGGAATATCAAATATAATAAGACGCCATTTTTTGTCCCATCTGGCTGGCTTATTCAAATTCATCTCGTCCAGTTTATACAAAAGGACTTTTTTGCGACCATGCGTCGTTAGCGCAAGCTTAACATTTCCATCGTTTAGTTCTTTATAGTCAAGCAATTCCCGCTCTTGTAAATTTTTTAGGTCGCGCAAGAAGCGGTCTCGCTCAAAGTGTTTTTTGCGCACGTAAGATTTTATGCCTGCTTTGATCAAGTGTGCGCCGGCCGCTGGTGATAATGTTGAAATAACCAAAACGCCAGCGGCTGCGGCTAGATATTTTAAAATTTGATAAGGGCGTCCATTGCGGCGGACTACATTCTTCGGCCTCATATTATGTAGGGCGAGGATTTAGCCGCGCTCTCTGACCGCCGAGCGTAGGTTTGGGGAGTTTCAAATAACGATAGTAGTAACATGAATACAATATTAATATCTTTTTCCTCAGTTATCAAGCCTAGGCTTGATAACTGAGGAAAAACTGCACTGAGGAAAAACTGCGGGGGATGAGCTGGAGAATGAGCTGGGGGATGAACTGGGGAATGAGCTTTTGCTGGCCCCCTCGCTCATGGCTTGTGCATGTGGATTCTAACTTGAAATGCAACGACCGTTGAACACCTCCCGCTGGGTTAGGTATCCGCCGCTTGCGCGGTCGGTTATTGAGAAGACGAACAACCTTTTCACAATTTTTGCCAGATATCTGCAAACGTGTTGTAGTTAAAAATTACTTGACGGGCGGCGGATTATTTTATAAACTGCGATTGTTTTTAATTTAGTTTGCTGTATTTTGCCGGTTTTTGCCGAACGTGAAAACGGATCTTGCGGACATAAGCCGGCGGAGTAATTCAATTTTTATCTATGAATGGCACGCAAGAAGAGACTGGTCTTCCTATGGTGAGCCAAAAAAATTACCGGATTTTCGCCGCTGTTTTTTTGATTCTCGTGATTTTGCTCGGAGCTTATTTCGTCTGGAGTAGATATTTCAGTCCCGAGGCAAAGAGGCGTGAGGAGGCCGCGCAAAACGTTGAGAAGTTCATGAAAGCGAACGCGGATTTTGAGGCCGCGATGCGGGCCGACACTTACGGCGGGAAAACCCCGCAGGAAACTCTGGACATGTTTATAGACGCTCTTAAAAAAGGTGATATTGACTTGGCGGCGAAATATTTTGAATTGGAAACAAATATGAACGATAAGAATTATCTCACGAGAAAAAAGTGGGAGGATGCGCTGAAAGCCACAGAAGACGCGGGGAGATTGGAGGGGGTAATTTCCACTTTAGAAAAAGCAAAACCAGCCGGTTCATCCATGGAGGGACTGTTTGGATTCGAAGTTAAAAACGAAACCGATAATTCTGTGGCCACGGATATCAATTTGCATCTGGATAAATATTCAAACGTATGGAAAATAGAAAGTATGTAAAATTTATAGTCCCGGCAATCCTGCTGGGATTTTTTGTGCCGGCGGGCAATATTTTTGCCTACGGTATTGATACTCACGCGTATCTTACGCAAGAGGTATTGGATTTTTACAACAAGAATTTTTCCGGCCAGCGGATACCCGAAAATCTCAAAAATTATCTGGTTGACGGCTCAAGGAGGGAGGATGACACGCCTCGCTGGATGAACCATTTTTATGACCCCGTGAATGACCGCGGCTTGGAGTCGGTATATGGGAACGGGTACAAATCAAAGGAATGGGCGCAAAGTTCCGATAAGCAAAACGACGTCAAATACAAAGTGTACACGGCGATGGCTTCAATTCTTACCGCGATTGAACAGCAGAAAATAAGCGCCATTACAGCCGAAACCGACTACACTTGGCAGGGGGCGATTCGTTTTTACGTGAACGGCGACAAAGAAAAGGCGATGTTTCTTTTGGGTCACGTCCTGCACTTGATAGAAGATGCTTCCGTGCCCGAACACACAAGAAATGACCCGCATCCGGGCGGGTATGATTACAGCCCATACGAAAATTTTACACGCAAATTTACGCTAACCAGTTCCGACGGCAACCTAATCAATCGTTTGGGAGGGAGGAGTCCTGTTATATTGGATAACTTGGGTTCTTATTTTGATGGCTTGGCTGGTTATTCAAATAATAACTTTTATAGCCAAGACACTATAGGAATCCAAAGTGGTTACGGCAGCCCTGTTCCAGACTACGATGAAAAAACTGACGGTTATTTATATGGAATAAAAAAGGACGGAGAAAGCGGAGATTATAAATTATTTGTTAGGACGAAGTTAACAACACTAGATTATGCCGTTACTAATACTGACAACGTATCTTTGGTTTTAAACAAGGAGGGCGGAGACTTAGTGCTTCAAGACTATTGGTCCCGTCTTTCTACTAAATCTGTTCAATATGGCGCGGGCGTGATCAATCTTTTTTTTCAGGAAGTGGAAAAAGCCAAAAACGACCCGAATTTTGTAAAAACAGACCCCACGTTTTACGGCAAATTAATTAGGGCGGCGACAAGTTTAGGAAATAAAATCAGTGATAGAACCGCCGCGGTGATAAACGCCTTTTCATCTTTTGGCGGCTGGGTATCCAGTTGGTTCTGGAACGGCAGTATTTTTGTTGAAGAAATAAATATTTCTCCCGATTCGGGTGGAACACAGGACAACATAGGACGGGGCGGCATCGGACAGGCCAATTTGGAAACAACTTTCGCGCAAATGTCCGACACCGCGTCGGATAAGACGGCGGACAGGACAGCGCCCGCGCCGACAAACACGCTTGCGAACGAGTCCAGAAATTCTCCAAAGTCCACGACAACTACCGCCGCGAACACAGCCGCGGCCACGACGACTAAAAAAACGTCAAGCGCCGCCGCGACGACAACTGCTCCTGCGTTAACTACGCCGCAATCTTTGCCGTTGTCAAATTGTAGTTTCATCACCGATAAAACAGCCGCTCACGCGGGAGTTATTATTAACGAAGTGGCTTGGATGGGAACCGAGATGAGCGCTTCAAACGAATGGATTGAGTTGAAAAACATAACAAGCCACGAAATAAATTTGAGCGGTTCGCGTCTTATAGACAAAGGCGAGCAGATTAAAGTTGATTTTGGGAGCGATGCGTCAATTTCGGCCAATAGCTTTTACCTTCTGGAGCGCACGTCGGACGAAACAGTTCCAAATGTTAAGGCTGATGCAATTTATAGCGGCGCCCTTTCCAACATGGACGAGGGGCTTCGTCTTTTTGACAGCGAATGTGATTTGATTGACGAAGCGCTTGCTGCCCCAAACTGGTCGGCGGGAGATAACACAAGTAAAAAAACAATGGAGCGGGATTTGAGCGGATTCGGCTGGCACACCGCAAGCGCCGTGGGCGGTACTCCAAAAATGGGAAATTCCCAGCCGGTAGTCGGTGGCAGTTTCAATAACGCTCCCGCGACGGAATCCAGCACGCCAGCGGATTTGGGTAGCGCGGATTCTGTTGGACACATTGTAATAAGCGAATTTTCCGCGGGTACGGACGGCGGCTCGGATGACGAATTTGTGGAATTGTACAATCCAACGAACACGGTGGTTGACCTTACGGGCTGGGCGCTAAAGAAGAAAACATCGTCCGGAACCGAAAGCAACTTGGTGAGCGCCAGCAAATTTACCGGCAGCATCGCGCCCAAAAGTTTCTTTTTAATCGCGCACCCGAATTATAAAGGTGGTACGGTGTCCGACCTTGCTTACTCGGTGAGCTCCAGCAACTTGGCTTATACGAACAACGCAGTTCTTGTATATGATGCAAGCGGTCAAGTTGTTGACGAAGTTGCCTACGCGAGCGTGGAGAAAAATAAAAGCTTGGAACGCAAAGCGTATAATAGTACTTGTGTATCAGCGCAAGGCGGCGGGGAATTTCTGGGCAACGGCTGCGATACCGACAGTGTCTCCGATTTTGAAACGCGTGAAGCGCCGCTTCCTCAGAACGCCCAGAGTTTGCCCGAGCCGCGAAGCGCGCCAGCCTCGGTTAAAGATTTAAATATTTCAATCAGCTCCAGTTCCATGGAGCTTCTTTTTGACTGGACCGAATCATCTGATGATTCCGGAACTTCAACAGGGGTGACTTACCGGGTGGTTGAGTTAGCTGTGGAGCCAACATCTACTCTTGCTGCTTCCGCCGAAATCTATAATGGCTCGGCCGCGTGCTTTTCCAAAGCCATAGCCGAAGTCGGGCGCGCTTACAGATTTTCCATACAAGCTGTTGATAAGAACGGACTTGGCTCCGAGGTTGTTGAAAAAGAAATTCAAGTCCCCAGTTTTTTAACCGGTCTTTATTTTTATAAAGGCCCAGCGGGGACAATTTACGACGACAAGCCGGTTCTGGAGCTGGATTACAAATCATATCCGTTTTTGCCGAGCATTTACCGTCTCGGCAGTTCAGCCCAGCATCATTATGTGATTTTTTATCTTAATCATGACCCGGAAACCGATACCATGCTTGACGAAAGCCATCGTCTCCTGCCGGCCAAAACAGACAATATCTTAAATACTGAATACGTGACTTGTGGGTTCTCGTTAGAAAGCCAAAGCGCCACGCTCGTTCTTGAGGACGATATTTCCGATGGGGCTAATTGCACGGGCGGAATAAGGCACGACCGGCTGGTTTTTTCTAAAATCGGCACGACTTCTATTATAGTAGCCACCCAAACCAAGCCGGCTCCTTATAACGAAGGCGATTATGTGACGATGGCGTTTTACGGAAGATACAATCCGACGCCGGGCGAACAGTTTAAACTAATAGCCATAGATAAGACTCATCATGCGTATCAGGCCGAACCGCCCAGACACGAAAGCCCGCAGATGGACGGCGCTATAAACACAAGCTTTGACAAAACAGGCGCACTCTTGACCGTTAACTGGAGTCAGGCGGCCGACGTTGATACAAAAAATGATTTATTGACTTATGAGGTTAATTTCTCTACCTCAAGCGAATTCGCGGACGGCGCTTGGCAATCTAACGGTGTCGGTACGGGTTTTACGAAGGGCGTCGCGCCGGATGATTTATGGCTTATCGGAGTGCGGGCGAAAGATGAATTTGGCGGTTACTCTAATATAGCGACTACAACGTGGGCATATCCCACGACTACGTTTTATATTGAACAGCTGGAAGAGGGCTCGTGGAACGGATCGTGGGGAGATAGAAACATTAACTGTTCTGATTGTTACGAAAACGACATTGACACGGCGAGTTATCAGAGCATCGTTCCCATAACCGATTTTGTTTTCAACAAAGTTATTGTGAAAGTCCGCGAGGGTGGTGACGGACGTTTTGCTATTTTGCGACTGGGCGTTTATGAAGATGCTGAAGG
>Ga0209542_10004798_pt1 | contig 27510 bp, 31 predicted proteins | sample RifCSPhighO2_01_FD_184028 | JGI IMG/M metagenome (GOLD analysis project Ga0209542, IMG submission 184028) | Soil microbial communities from Rifle, Colorado - Rifle CSP2_plank highO2_0.1 (SPAdes) (version 2) | ecosystem: Environmental > Terrestrial > Deep subsurface > Rock core/Sediment ...
GCTATGTGGATTACAATTTAGAGTCACAACAATTTCGCTCACTTCTTTGAGTGACGCAAACATCACATCAATTATGAAAGAATCTGAAACAGAACAATGATGATAAAAAACCCAAACTTTTCTTATGAAAGTTTAAATGAGAGCGAGATGGCTTCGTGTCATAAATAGGAATTTCAATGCCACAGTCAATCAAACTATCAACTGATCAAATGCGTCTTATGTCTTTGTTTCAAAATGTAACAGGAGCTACAGCAAGAGATTGTGTTGAAGATGAAAAACAAGATAGAGTTATTTTTGTTGTTAATGAAGGAAAAATGGGTCTAGCAATCGGCAAAGGTGGTTGCCATATTAAAAATCTCCAAAATATTGTTAAACGAAATGTTGAACTTGTAGAATATTCAGATGATCCTACAAAGTTTCTAAAGAATATCCTTAATTCAAAATTAGTGTCAGAAGTTAAAATGAATAAAAGAGATGATGGTAGTTTACAGGCGATAGTTATAGTTGATCCAAAAAAGAAAGGTATTGTTGTTGGCCGAGAGGGGCGTAATGCAGAAAAAGCAAGACTCTTGGCAAAAAGATATTTTGAAATATCAAGTGTCTTAATAAATAGCCCTGAAAGAACAATGGAGTGGTAAAATTATGGCAAAATCTCCTCTTGGTCTGTTTGCTGGAAGAGTTTTAAAAGCAAAAAAGAAACGACAGCGTTGGTCTATTGCAATTTTTAAAAGAAGAAAGCTTGGTTTAGATAAAAAAGCTAATCCATTTGGAGGTTCTCCTCAAGCTAGAGGAATTGTTTTAGAAAAGGTAGGGATAGAAGCTAAACAGCCAAACTCTGCTGTTAGAAAATGTGTTAGAGTTCAATTAATCAAAAATGGAAAAACAGTTACTGCATTTCTTCCACGAGACGGCGCAATGAATTTTATAGATGAACACGATGAAGTGACTCTTGAAGGAATGGGGGCAACTCAAGGTGGTGCCATGGGAGATATTCCAGGTGTCAGATTCAAAGTATTCAAAGTAAATGATACATCACTACGAGAACTAGTCCGTGGCAGGAAAGAAAAACCGAGGAGATAATTTTGGAGCAAACACAGAATTTACTTTTATTTAGAAAATGGGACATGTCAAATATTGAGATAAAAGATCTTGGTCTGAAAAATGCAATTTCTTTAAAAAAAGTAGTAATCCCTATGACCTTTGGTCGTTCTGCTCTAAAACGATTTAACAAAGCAGAAGTTAACATTGCAGAAAGATTAGTTAACAAACTAATGCATTTTGGAAAAAAATATGCCAAAAATACCGGTAGAATGGGAGGAAAGAAAACTCGCAGTATCAATACGGTAAAGACCGCCTTTGAAATCATTCATCTTAAAACCGGTAAAAACCCAGTTGAGGTTTTGGTAAGGGCAATAGAAAACTCTGCACCAAATGAAGACACTACTAGAATAGTATACGGTGGTACCGTTTATCACGTTTCAGTAGATGTAGCTCCCATTAGACGAGTTGACATGGCATTACGATTCATTGCAGAAGGTGTTCGTGATGCTGCATTTTCAAATCCCAAAGCAATTGAGGAATTTTTAGCTGAGCATCTAATTAGTTCCTCAGAAAATGATCCTAATGCTCCCTCTATTAAGAAAAAACACGAACTTGAAAGAGTAGCGCAAGCATCCAGATAATTAATCAAAATTTTACAAGTAGCCCGAGGCAGATTCGAACTGCCGTCCCCGCGTATCCACTCATATGATCCAGAGCGCGGAATCCTTAACCTTGAATTAATTTGGCCACTAGACTATCGGGCTACCAAAGACGGTTTGCATAATGTTAGAATATAATTATTTGGTATATCTAATTTCAAAAGTATTAACTACTCATACTAACTTCATGTATCGCTGTTGCATAATCACAATCCGCTTTTAATCTCATATATGCAATGAGTCTAAAATGAATAGAATAAAGATCATTTTCTTTGATAATAATTCCTTTTTGCAAAAGTGATACCAAACCCCTAGATGTTGTAGAAATCTCAACATCCTTGTTTTTACAAACTTCATCTCGTTTTTTTTGGTATTGTTTTAATGTAAATGAAACATCATTGGCTTTTAATATTAATGGCCATACAATTTCATGCCACACAAATCTCCTGTTTTCAGTAGCAGATGCGTATTTGCCCTTATCTCTCAACATTAATAACAACTTTAGATGTGGTTATAATTGAATAGTTGTCTCAAAAAGAAATTGAAGAATCTCTGACCCTTTTGGAAAAAGATTGGGAGATAGATCCTGTACTTCGTGATTTTGTTTTAGGAAATTGTTCTGATATTGCAGATCATACTGTAAAAGTCAAGGATGTGATATTTCATATTCCATTTTTAATAAATGAAAAAAAATTTGTCTTGTGGAAATGTTACTGGCCTGATTGTCATAATTGTTGTGATAGACAAGGCAGACTTCCTTTGACTTCTGAAGATTTGATTACCATAGGTAAGGGATTAAAGTACGAACAAATCTCTGATTTTATAAAAAAAGAAACCCTAGTTGCTTCTTGGAATGAAAAAGGACCCACAGGAGATACAACTTCTATGACTACAATTAATCTGAAACGAAAAGAAAACGAAACAGAATCTGATGATGGAACACATATTTCATGTAGATTCCTAGATGACAAAGGTGGATGCAGCATGCATCCCGCCAGACCTGGCGTTTGTTATCTTTATCCATTTTCTACCTGGCTACAAAACGAAAAAGGCACTGCTCGTGTGCATGCAACATTTCAATTTACTGGAGATTGTCCTGGATTTTATCTTGCAGACTCTATAGATCAGATGAAGGAGGTTTTAGATGACTATTCTAAAATTATTTATGATTACAATATGAAATCTGCTAGAACTATACGTGAAGGTTTTGGTTCAGTTAACTTTGGTTAATTCTTCTTTAGAACAACATAGATTGAATCATCTTTTTCCATTTCAGTAAAGATCTTTATCTCTATAATATCAAAATTATTTCCAATTATCTTCTTCAATACATCAATTTCATAATACATAAAGAGCAGTCCCCTCTTTTTTTCAACTTTATCTCCCTTCCAAAAACAATGAAAGACAATTCCATTTTGGTTTAGTACCTCTTTTTGTCTGGCAAAAGATTTTTTGAGCTCTGTTTTTGTTAAATGATGTAGTACTTTGTTAGAGTAAATGCAATCAAATTGCCTCTCTGTAGGAATGGTTACTGCGTCAAGCTGGAGCAAATCTGCGTTTTTGTTATTTTTTTTGTATCTATCTAGAAAAACTTGCGAACTATCAGAACCTGTAACTATGTAAGTTTTCTTGAGAATGTCAAAATCTCTCCCAGGACCAATTCCAATCTCAAGCAATGTGGATTTTTTGGGCAGATATTTTTTTAAAATCTTGATTAGTTTTGTGCCATCCCAGTCTTCTGACCTCTTGATGTATTCTTTTATGCCTTTTTTTGTATTATAGTATCCCATTTTGCAAAAAATTATGCTTTTGCGACCTTCATTAGATCACGCATATGAATTTCCATTCCAAACCTTTTTTCGTTCTTTTTCATGTAACGGAAAATAGCTAAGACATCAGCTAGTGATTTTATGATAGAGAAGTTTTTGTGGATCTTTTTTCTAACAAACTTGAATACCTTGCCGTAAATCTTATAGTAATCGTCTACTGCTTTTTCATATTTTTTTGGGTCGTTCATGTGTTCAAGAAAGATATCTGCACAAATCATACTTGGGATGATTCCCTCACCTAATAGTGGGTATACAGTTCCAATTGACTCGCCAACTCCTACTACTTTGCCCTGATAGAATGGCTTGCAAAGGTCTGGGGTTGCCAGTCTGATAGGCCTTCCTACAGTTTTTGTTATTTTTCCACCATACTTTTTGAAGAACTTGTCTGTTTCTTCTATGTGCTGTTTATTGTAATCGCCTGCACCAATATGGGCTAGCTTTTCTCCTAGGGGAAAGTACCAAAAATATCCACTCATTCCTGGAAACGGCTTTATTAGAAAATCATCAAAGGGAACCTTGTCTTCGTATTCTATTTTGTATTCATATGTAGGTAGGAAAAAATCTTTTTCTAGCTTTGGTAGATACATTCTGTGAAATCCTGTACAGTCAACGATTAGGTCGTATTCAGCTTCTAGCTGTTCTAGCTTTGGTGCTTCTCCATATCTAACATCACAATCTTTTATGAAATCTTGAATTAATCCAATTTTATTATATGTGCATAATCCATGAAGACCAATATCAAACTCGGTTTTGCTATTCATAATAACATGCATTTTTTTTCCATCATGTATTACGTATTTTGAAAAATCTATTCCTACTTTGTTGCACAGCTCAGTCATTGTACTTTTGATTGTACCCCATGCGCAAATGGAATCATGCCTTTCTTTTTTTGAGCGCTCGTATCCTACAACTTTATGTTCAGAGTTTTTTAGTCTGGCCATAAGATAGCTGCCAGCCACGCCCATACCCATTATTGCAATCTTCAATTTAGCTTTGGTTGGTTTTAGGTGTAATAAATAGGATTTTTCTAAGTTGCTATAGTGGTATAACTATGCAAAACTAGGCAGTTTCTAAAAAATTTGAAAATTCTTAATTCGTAGATTTACTTAGATAATTCATGAAAGGTCAAGATAAGGGGTTTGACTCTGCATACTATCAGAAAAAACGACAAAAAAAGAAACTAAAGAAAGATTAGGTTTATCTAGAATTTAAACATGGAAAAGCTGCATATTGAAAAAAACAAGCATACATGCAAAAACAAAAGAAATGAAAGTTAATCCAGATTACTTTACAGGTCAGGTACTTTTGCAAGAACTATCAAGTATAGTTAAATCTCAAGAACAGAAAATTTTTCATGTTACATTTCAAAACGGAGCTCGAACTAAATTACACACTCACACTGGAGGTCAAATCCTAATTGTTACCAAAGGAAAAGGCAGTCTTCAAATGTATTTAAAATCAGGAAATGGTAAATCAAAATTTCTCATCAAAAAAACAGATAAAATCAATCTTTTCGAAGGAGATATTGTATACATACATGCAAAAAAATTACATACTCATGGTTCTATTGACAAAAAACGAGCATTTTCCCATATTGCAATTAATGCAAATGCCTCTACTAACAAACCCGCAAAAACAACATGGTATGAATCAGATTTTAAAACCAAAGTAACAAAAATACTAGTATAATTTTTAAAAATTAAGCCTTTACCATTTATTTTCTAAAGTGGAATTAAACTGTGATAACATGTTTGCGTAAACCCTCATCATGACTTGGGCATATCTATCAAAAGATTCTATTGCCGAAATCCTCATCTTAACATAAGTATTCAGAGACTGTGTAGATATATCGATTTGTGACGCAATAATATCTCTAAAAGTTTTAGCACAACTATCAAATGATTTGAGAGTATTTTCATCAATTTCTAATTTATCAAAGAACTCTTTTTCTGCAATATAACATGTACCAAAGATTTGATCAAATGAATGTAGATATGCTGTATAAAGATCAGTGTACTGTTGCAAATATGCTGGAACTTGAAATTCCATTTTTTTAATTATGCTTGATGTACTGTTTTTCATAACATCGCACACAGAAATTTTAGTTTGAGGTGATTTTTTGGAAGATTTTTTTATTTGAGGAATGTCTTGAGAAGATTCAGGAATATCTAAATCTGATGGTTTTTGAACAATTGAGGCCATTATCTTAAAATTCAAAAATAGGTATAAAAACTCATGTAGGTAACTTCTGAAAAAATATTCAGATTTTAAATTAAAATTCTTAATTCCTAGTAAAACTCAATCACAACCGGCAAAAAAGCAACTCTATAATCGTTTAAGCAGCTCTACTCATTCAATCAAAATAGCTGGCTTGAAAGGCCTAGCATGTCTAGCTTTGCCTTTAGGATCATAAATTCCTGAATCAGATTCAGAAAACACTTGCACATCAACTCCAAAATCAGCTTTAACTAAACTAATCAGCTCAGACCCAATCAAAGCTTTCTCATCAAACTCTCCTGTCTCTAGCTTACTTTTTCTAATCTCAACTGGTTCAGACAAAATATCCTTGATTGCCTTTTGCACAAAGTCAGGATTCTTTTTAATATCAGCAGTTTCTGGATTTGCAATCAAATCTTTCATTATAGCACCCATGTTAGTTTGTCCTGACATTACCTTTTCTAATATAGCATGATATGCTTTTGATTTGAAAGCATCAGCTGTGTAAATTGTAATTTTTTTTGGCGTCATCTTTGTTACTCTGATAATATTTGAAATATCATCTACAATAGATTTGAGAAGCTCCTCAGATTGTATTGCATTTGCGTCAATAGAATCAGCTAATACAGCAGGCCAGCTGCTCTGAGAAACCATTCCAGGGTTTCCAAGCTTCTCCCACATCTCTTCAGCTATGTGTGGTGCAAATGGAGATAGCATTGCCACTCTTTTTGTGTTAATTTCATGCAAAATCCCTGTATAGTCCGCCCGACCCTTTGCCTTTGCTCGCTTGAGATACCATTGTAAATCCCCCTCAAATGAGAACAAATTGCTGTGTAGTGCCTCTCGCAGCCTCATTTTTTCAATAGAAATAGCAATGTCAGAAATCAAAGACTGTAATTTGGATAAAATCCACTTGTCCTCAGCTTCAAGTTTTCCAGATTTTCCAGGCTTTAGCTCAGAACATTCATCTAACAAAGCTACAAGCTTGTTTTTGATTCCAGATACAGATTCTAAATTAAAATCTGCATCCTGTAACAGCTCTGCTGATATTATTATTGCAAGACGAATTGGATCTGCACCATAATCTCGTATGGCTTGTCGTAGTGGAATGATATTTCCCATACTTTTTGACATTTTTTTGCCATCCATTAGAACAGAGCCATTAACAACAATTTGTTTAGGCCAGTTCTCTTCAGGAAATATTGCAACGTGATTTAAAACAAAAAATGTAAGGTGATTTGGCACCAAATCTCGTCCCGAATGACGAGAATCAACTGGATAAAAGTAAGAAAACTCTTTTCTAATTTCTTCTACGATATTTTTCGGAACAGCTGTTCCATCAGAGCTGCCTTTTCCCAAAAGCACATAATCAAAAAATTCCTTTGATAGCTTGTCAGCTGTTATCTTCCCAGAATTAACAAACTTTGCAAGAATATAGTATGCCATGTAAATTACTGAATCTGATAAGCTTTCAACAATCCAGTCCTTATCCCAAGGAAGCTTTGTCCCCAGTCCATGTTGTCTTGCACAGGCTCGCTCTCGCAACCAACCAATGACATAATCAAACTCTCCCTGAATCTCTTGTGGTAAAATGCTCATAGAGTGAAGACATTTTGTTGCTTTCTCCTTCCAAGCTGCATCGCCGTAATTCAAAAACCATTGATTCGTCAAAATTTTTACAACACATTCAGCTCCACAACGACATCTTACAGGAGAGTTTGTAAGCTCTAGCAAAACATCTGAATGTTTTTTTGCAGCTAACCAGTCTTTTATCAAATCTTTAACTTCAGAAACCTTTTTTCCTGCAAACTGCTCGGTGTTTTGCTTTAGTACGCCGCCGTAGAACTCCTTGCCATACACATCTTGTGTAGCCTCTTCTAATTTTGGATCAGCCTGATCTTTTATTCCAAGTTTTTCTACAGCATCTTTTGCTGAAAACTCTCCAAATCCTTCTGTAGAAATTATTGAAATTGGCTTGATTTTTGAGGCTATTTTATGCCCATTTTTCTTCAAATCCTCCAAAGCCTGATAATCAAATGGAGCATGTGCTGGAACTGACATGACTAGTCCAGTTCCAGTTGCAGATTCTACAAAGCTAGCTTCTAACATTGGAATTGATTCATTTCGGTGTGGAACAATTACCTCTTTTCCTACAAGCTCACTTCCTGCAATCTCGCCATCATACACAATTTTTTTATCTAAAAATTCCAGCTTACGTGCACATTCAGCTGATACAATCCACTTTATCCCATCAACTGTAATTTTTTTGTATACAGTTTTAGGATTTATCCAAAGATTTGTTACCCCAAATAATGTTTCTGGTCGAAGTGTTGCTGTTGGTATGATATATTCCCCAAACTGAAATTTAATTAAAATATATTCTGTAAAGTCTGGCTCTACATCTCCTAACGTATCATGTTGTGAGACAGGATTCTGATCTTTAGGACACCACCCAACTGGATGGCTCCCTTGTATTATCAAATTTTTCTCGCGTAGTGTGTTAACTTGCCATTCAATGAACTTTTGATAAACTGGATCTATTGTTGTAAACTCGCGTCGCCAATCTATTGAATACCCCATCTCTATCATACCAGTTTTTATCTCTTGATGAAAGTAATCTGCAATTTTTATTGGCTCTACAAAGGTTGCAATGTCAGAGTCTGCAACATGGTAAATGTTTTTGAGTCCATCAATAATTTCTGCATCATGAGCCTCAACTCGCTTTGCCATACCAAGTATTGGAGTACCAGTATAATGAAATCCCATTGGAAAAAGCACATTGTATCCCTTCATTCTATAGTACCTTGCATGCACATCAGCTAGTGTGTAGGTTCTGCCATGTCCAATATGTTGAGGTGAGTTTGGATATGGATAAGCTACTGTAATGAATTTTTTTTCCTTCTCATTGGGATCTGTCTCAAAGTCTTTTCCTTGACTCCATTTTTTTCTCCATTTTGTTTCAATTCCAGGCCAATCAATTTTCATACATTACACTATTCCAAAACCATTGATTTTGCTTTCTTGATAGCCTCATCTTTTTTAGACTTGTCCTTTCCTCCACCTTGAGCAAATCTTGCATTTCCTCCACCAGAGCCTCCCAAAATCATGGAAATTTCCTTAGCAATTGTGCCTGCATTTTTGTTCTTAGACTGTTCACCTGCGTAAATTATGGCTCTAACCGTTGAACCTGCATCAAAAATACCACAATACGATGCCTTTGGATCATTTTTGATTAGTTTTTCTCCAAAATTAATGTGAAAAAACTCATCATACTGGTCACTAGTGGTATAACAAAATCGTCCAGCCTCTGTAGTGTATATCTCAATTTCATCTACTTTGGATGTGCCAATTTTACTTTGCATAATTTGCTCAAGCAAGACAGGAATCTTTTCTCTTGCTTGCTCTTTTCGTTCTTCTCTTAGCTTATCTTTTTCTTCTTTTGCAGCTTGCTCTTCTTTTATTTTTTCTTGTTCATTTTCATGTTGTTTAACATAATCTTGAGCTGTTTTTCCTGAAACAAACTCTATTCTTACCACCCCGTCTTGAATTCTTTTTGTCCTAGTTATCTTGATTAATTCAATCTCGCGTGTTTTTTTAACATGTGTTCCACCACATGCTTCAACATCAAAGTCCTTAATTGAAACAATTCGAACAGATTTTACTGGAACAACTCCGCCCTGGTAAATTCTAAATCCATACTTTTGCTCTGCTGTTCCTCTATCAAAATTTTCAATTTTTACTGGGAAGTTTTTTTGAACTATCGAGTTTGCTTTCTTTTCAATCTTTGCAACCTCTTCATCTGTAAGTGCTGAATGATGTGTGATGTCTAGTCTTGCATGATCTGCCTCCTTAAACGCAGAATTTTGCCAGACCCATGAACCTAAAATCTCTCGTGAAGACGAATTTAGAATATGAGTGCTAGTATGATTTTTTGTAATTCCCTCTCTTCTTTGGGAATCTATCATACATGATACAGTCTCTCCTTCTTTTGGTATTCCTCCTTTAAGCTCATGAACTACAATGTTTCCATGTTTTTCTACATCTACTACATCAAAGCCTGCAATTTTTCCATGGTCTGGTTCCTGTCCTCCACCTCTTGCATAAAATGAGGTTCTATCAAGCACTACAAACTTGTCAAATACCTTGAGAACCTTTGCATCAAATTGATGAGGGTCATCTTTATAGTAAAGTAAATCCGTTTCAGGAATATTCTCTAATGGCAGTTTTTCTTTTTCCTTTTTTGTAACCGATTGGTGTAAATCCGATAATCGAGAGTAAAACGTAGAGGGAATTTCAGGAATTACCTCTAATTCCTTCAAGTAATCTGGAGTTATTCCATCTGATTCGTACATTCTGATTAGATCATCAACGTCTGGTGTTTCGGCTTTAGATTTTAGATTGTCTGCAATTTTTTGCATTCTAATTTTTGATTCTTCATATCTTTTTGCTTCAACTTCGATGATAGTCTTTACGTCATCTCGTTTCTCTTTTAGTTCTGGATAGGTTTTTTTAAGATAGTCAATATGCCAATCAATCATTTCATTCAAATCAAGATCAAGTCCTAATCGTTGCATCGTTCCGATAATTCTTCTTAGAACTATTCGGAGATTATACCCACCGCCAACATTACTTGGCAGGGCTCCATCAGATATAGCAAAAATCAAAGTTCTAAGATGGTCTGCAATCAGGTAAATTCCTTCAAGAGGATTGATGCTTTTTGTTACTTGTTGAGGACTTAGGCCTGCATTTTTAATTGCATGTTCTTTTACTTCTAAGAGATTAGAAAATATTCTTTGATTTTTTGCAATTTCGATGAAATATTTTGAAAGTAAATTTGAATCAATATCAATTCCAACTTTTTTGATTAAGTTTTTAGTAATTGGACCAAAACAGCAATCGTATGCAGTTGGTGTACCCATAGTAATCCATGCAAATCTTTCAAGTCCTGCACCCATATCGATTACTTTTTGGTCTAAAGTAGTATGATTTCCCAACTCCCCTTGAAATTCTGTAAAGACTGCATTTCCAAGCTCTAATCCTCGAACATAGTATTCAAGAGATGAACCAAATGAGCCACCCCCTTCCCAAACATCTTCGACAAAAACTATTTCATTTTTGTTTATTCCAAATTGATTAGTAAGTAATCTAAAATCAAGATCAATACACTCGTCCTTCCAATACCCTTGAGAATTTGGAATGCTTAGTTGTCCTATCATACAAAAACTGGAAAAATGTCTACCAGTAACGCCAACATTTTCTAAATCCTTGAATCTGAGACACATTTGTGGAACCACAAGAGGATTTGCAGGAAACTCAAAGACAACTTTCGAGCCCATTACTCTCTGAAAATCAACTACAGATGCAATGGTAAAATATAGATCATCTCGCCACCTGCATACCACTGGATACCTGCTAACAGAAGTATGGCCATTCTTAACAAAGAAAGATTCGACCTCCTTCCAAGCTTGCGTATAATCAAATCTTTTTTTTGTTGGTGGATTTCCAATAAATGAATAGGTATCTTCTGAATCTTCAGGGCAATTACTTCTTCTACTATCCATAGTCCAAAAAAATCTTCCACATATGGTACAAGATTTTCTTTGAAAACCTTGTTCCTCAAATAATTTTACTTTGTAATATTTCTCAGGATCTGCAGAAAATTTTGAAAGTATTTGCCTTTTGTCCATCTTGAAATGTCTCCTATCGACCGATATTAAGAATTTTGTAAATAAAAAAAGCCCAATTTCGCTAAATCAATATCTTAACGAAAAGCGTAGCACTGCTAATAATTATGTAGTTTATGCCTTGAAACATTTTAAATGGTTTTATTAAAATTTAATTAAAAATACGAAAACCCAATTATTTGAGAACCAATCTAACCGTGTTTTCTGTATTTTGCAGCCGCAATACTACCAGCTGCAGTAATTCCTGCTGCTATTACAGCTGCCCATTGGTATAAACCAGAGTTATCTGCTCCCTTTTCTTCTATCACATTAACGGGCGGAGTATCTGGACATCCGTCCGAGTCTTCAAATCCATTCATAGTTTCTGTTTGAGTGGGGCACTTGTCTATTGTATCAATTATGTTATCATCATCTTTATCAGTATCAGGTAATACGTCAGGACATCCATCTGTATCTTGGAAACTGTTGAATGTTTCACCATCTCTGGGGCATTGGTCTTCAGTATTTATTATTCCGTCACCATCAGAGTCTCTTACCGTTACCAGATCAGGACATCCATCTGTATCCTCAACCCCATTGACTGTTTCTTCTTGAGTGGGACACTTGTCTAATGAGTCAGCAATACCGTCTTTATCCAAATCCCCAATAGGAGTTACATCAGGACATCCATCAAGATCTTCAAAACCGTTTACAGTTTCTACCTGTGTTGGACATTTGTCTAATGAATCTGTTATTCCATCACTATCTGTGTCTTTGAGTGGTATAACATCAGGACAACCATCAAGATCTTCAAATCCATTCACAGTCTCTGCTTGAGTAGGACACTCATCACTATCATCAGCTATTGAATCATTATCTGTATCTTGGACTGGTATAACATCAGGACATCCGTCCGAGTCTTCAAACCCATTCATCGTTTCTGCTTGATTGATACATTCGTCAACAACGTCTGCAATTCCGTCACTGTCTGCATCAGGTACAGTATCTGGACATCCATCCTCATCTTGATATCCATTCATGGTTTCTGCTTCATTGATACATTGGTCAGCACTGTCTGCAATTCCGTCACTGTCTGCATCAGGTACAGTATCTGGACATCCATCCTCATCTTGATATCCATTCATGGTTTCTGCTTCATTGATACATTGGTCAACACTGTCTACAATTCCGTCACTGTCTGTGTCGGGTGTGGGTATTTCATTTTCCGTAGTATTCTCTTGTGCAAAGGCTAGATTAGAAAATGACAGAGTCAACAAAAGACCTATAATGATACTACTTTGTTCTACTTTATTCCATCTAGCCAATTCCTTTCATCAGTTTTCAGATGTAAGTTACTATATTAAAAAACTTTGAGATTAGATCATCCAGTAAACTAACCCTTTTGAAACGAAGAAACTATAGTTTATCAGTAAAGTAGATAAGCTTGGAGTGACGGATTGTTTTTTTACTGATTATCGATAAATTCGGTTACTGAAGACTTGTGTACGTTTTCGATAATATTTCTAGGAACTGTCGATTACGATAAATTAAATACAATACTGACAAATTCATTTTGTGTTTGGAAAAAAAAAGGTGTTAAAGGAGGGAGACCACATTTTTTCATCAAAACAAGATGGTGATTATAGGAACTTTATTTTTGGTACAGTTACAGGAGTAAATGAATCCAAAGTTGGAGTAAATGGATTAATAGTTAATCCAGTAGGCCTAAAAAATAAAGTTGAACAAGGAAAAGCCGGTACTCGTTCGACAGAAATTCTTCAAAACCCTACACCTGAAAACTGTATTCATAGCCTTATCTATCGAATCGAACATGAAAATTTTACAGATATTTTAGATTTGAATTCAGACAGACTTGTCCAAATTCCACCAAAGGTATATGGCATTCTAGACGGCTGGGTACGTGAATCACTTCCTGAGTTGCTAAATAATGTTCTTTCACTCCCTCAAGGCTCTGAAAAAGAACAAGCTAAAAGGGTTCTCAAACAAAGAATGGATACTCTATACGATAAAAATTTGAAAAGAAACTTGTATTCGATATGCCGTAGCCTTAAGATACTCAATTAAAAATAAACAAAAATTTCTAACCTAAATTCCTCCATAGTTTTATATTATGCCCTAAGGAAATCTCGAACAATGGAATACGTTTACGCTGCATTGATGTTACATAAACTAAAAAAAGATATCAATGAAGATAATATTTCTAACTTGGTAAAAGCCTCTGGGGTAGAAGTTAACCAAGCCCAAGTTAAAGCACTTGTAGCATCACTAGCTGACGTAAACATTGAAGAAGCAATAAAGGCAGCACCAATAGCAGTAGCAGCTGCACCTGCAGCAGCACATGGTGGAGATGCAAAGAAACCAGATAAGAAAGAAGCAGAAGCAGCAGCTGGAAAATCCGAAGAACAAGCAATGGAAGGACTTTCCGCTTTATTCGGTTAGATTTTTCAATTTTAAATTTTTACGAGAACAACCCCTAACATTAATTACAACTTGATTTAATCAAAATATGGTTTGGTAGATCTTTCTGTCCCTGCTGATACATTCATCTACATTCTAGATCTTTTTGGAACAATGGCATTTGCAGTGACTGGAGCATTCAAAGCTATAGAGCACAAATCAGACATTGTAGGAATTATAATTTTAGCAACTATTACTGGCGTGGCAGGAGGAACGATTCGTGATATAGTGTTGGGAAAATTTCCTCCTAATTCCCTCTTGGATCCAACTTATTTGATAATAACAGTGGTTACTGGAATAATTTTATTTTTTCTTTATTCTGGACTCAAAAAACATTGGAATGTTTTTTTAAAATTTGATGCCATTGGTCTTGGCGTCTTTACAATAATTGGTGCTACTTTTGCCTTTAACATTTTTGGGTTAAACTTCCTTGCAATGGTTTTAGCAGGAATGCTTACTGCTGTTGGAGGCGGAATTCTTCGCGATGTTTTTGTTAACGAAATTCCTATAGTTTTTGTAAAGGAACTTTACGCTTCGGCCAGTTTTGCTGGAGTTGTAGTGTTCTATCTCATGCTTGTAATTGGAGGAGAATTATATTTAGCAACAATAATTGGAATAACCCTTACAACAGGTCTGCGTCTAGTTGCAATGAAGTATAATTGGAATCTTCCAAAAGTTAAAGGAAATCCCTAATTATTTCAATTTATTCTGGTTTGTAGTCTTTAGCCTTTTCAGACAAACTTGTGGCTTGGGAATGACCTTTTTGTAAAATCTGTTCTTTAGTTTCTTCAGTAAGATATCCTGCCTCTACAGATACAGCGCGAGAAGCATGTGCAGCCTTTGCTAGAATCTGTTCTACATTGTCTTTTGTTACATATACTGCCTCAATAGATAATGCCATTGCTTCTTGATGAGCTTGGATAAGTTCATTTCTAAATTTCTCAACATCGATTACAAGATCTTCTTTTGAATAATGAATCCCCTTTTCAAGAGCTGCCCCAAGAGAGATTCCCGCTTCAACTGCCTTTATGTCAAGTTTTCCTAGCAGTGTAGCCAACTTTGGAGAAATAATTCCGCCTTTTTCTACTGGAGTAGTATCTTTAGTAATCCAAATTGTTCCTTGATCAATTTTTGTCGGAACTCCAGCTTCCTTAAAATCAGTAAGAATAGGCCCCGGTGCAACTCCAGTATTTTTTGCTGGAATAACAATATCCTTACTTGCAATATCTCCTGCTCGTGCAAGTAGCAATATCTTATTTTTACCAAGTAATACATTCAGCTTGAAAGGCGACATGTTTGTAAACATGAAAAGGCATTGGCCAGTAAGATCCTCAACAATATTTTTTATTCCTGGAATATCTAGAGTTTCAAGTGCTTTCTTTGCAACCTTGTCTTTAATACTCATTATTTCAACTTCCCCTTTGAATTTCTTTCTAAGAGGTAACAACTGAGAAGATCTGACCTTTTCCATTCGGACAAGTGCTACTACATCATATTTCTTTGGCATTTCTTGAAGCTGTTGATACAACTGTGTTTTTCTTTTAGGATATTTAGTTCTATTTTCGTGCATTCTACTTCTTCACCAGCTGAGGTTGTTTGCTTATCTTACCCATTGTAGTCTTTACCATAATTCTTCTGATATTTTTATCACCATTGGGTAATTTTTTTTCAACTGCACTTACTACAGCATTTGCATTTAATGCCAAGTCAGAATCTTCCATTGTTTCATCTCCAATTTTACAAGACATTGATAATGAATTTTTAACCTTAACTCTAACTGAAGATCTAAATCTTTCAAGAAATGACTCTATGGGAGCATTGAAAGGAACTGGTATGGGCATCTTTCCTCTTGGACCTAGGATTTGACCTAATACCTTACCAACTACTGGCATGAGCTTAGTGTCTGCTAAAAAGAAATCAAAACTATTAATCATTTTTCTAGATTCTCTTTTGTTGGCGGCTAATCGATTTAATTCATCATTGTCTATTACTCTGTCTGCCTTTGCACTTTTTGCCTTTAATCCCATATCTCCAGAGGCCATCACACATACTGCAGCTGGGGAATTTGTTTTTGGCAGCTGAACTGTTTCGTTAAGAGAAAATCCTTTTTTTACATCTATATCTTTGAAAACCATAATCAACTCTAAGGACTGTTTAAATTTACGTTCCTTATCTGCAGATTTTGCTTCCTTTATCATTTCTTTTAGTTGAGCTTCTGTAATCATTACGCCACATTTTCTGGAAAACCTACTTAAAATCGTTTAGGGATATTCTAGGCAAAAATCAAACGTTTTAGAAAAATTTCTTCTTTTCTAATTATAAATTGAAAATTACAGGATCAATATATACAAAACTTACATTTATTACCTATTAGAAAAAATTTCCTAAGCATTGCACCGTTATGATGACTTGGATATGAAAATACTTTTTGAATTGACTAAGGATGCTAGTATCTCTGTTCCAAATCTCTCAAAAAAACTAGGCATTAATGCATCAGTTCTCTATAGCCGAATTAAAAGATTAGTTAAAAAGAAACTCATAAAAAAATTTACCATAGTTATTGATGATTCTCTTTTAGGTATAGATGTAAAGGCTTCTGTTGGAATTAATCGTGATCCTAAATTAAAAGAACAAATTCACAAAGCTTTGATGGAAACAGCAGAAATAGCTTCAATTTCTGAAGTTACTGGAAGATTTGATATTATAGTAAGAGTTTATGCCAAAAACCTAGAAGCATTACACACTATTGTTATTGAGAAAATTGGCAAAATTGATGGAATTCAAAACACTGAAACATTTGTTGAATTACAAAAAACCGACAAAGATCCTGTTTATCTTTCATAAAAATAATTTACTTAAATTTTTCATCCCATTTACCGGCATTAATTTCTGCAGTAAACTCCTTGGGTGATTTTCCTTCTACTTTAATACCTAAACATAAACATGTTCCAACTATCTCTTTTGCTGCGGATTTTAGAGAGTTAGCATAGGATTTTTCAAATTTTGTCTTGGCCACCTTAACGATTCCATCCATCCCAATATCTCCAACCCAGTTAGTTCCTGAAGTACCAGAACCCTTCTGAATTCCAGCTTCTTTAAGAATTAGCGCAGCTGCAGAAGGAATCCCTATTTCAATCTCCCATTTTTTGGTATCAGGATCAACAGAAACTATTACAGGAACCTTCATTCCCTCAAAATCTTTTGTTTTTTCATTTATTGTGTTAATCACTTCCATTATGTTAACTCCCATGGGACCTAAAGATGGACCTAGTGGTGGACCTGCAGATGCTTGTCCTCCAGTTACTAATGCTGAAATTTTCTGTAGTTCTCCCATTATTCATACACTTTATAATGAAAATTTAATCCTTGCTCTACTAAGTGCTAAGCTTCAAGTAGTTTGCATCTACCGTAACTGGTAGCTGATATGGTGCATCTAACAAAATAACTGTAGCTTCCTCTTTATCATGATCTACCCTTGTAACAGTAGCTTTCATTCCTTTGAATGGACCTCCAATAATCTCTACTACCTTATCCACAGCAAGTTCTGAAACCGTAGATTTTTTGACTAAATATCCCTCAATATCTTTGAATTCTAGCTCACCTCTTAATTGTCCGCGAATATGTCTCACTCCTTGAATTGCATTAAAGGCCTCATTTGCATCAATAGCTTCTAGAACTACATATCCTTTCAAATTATCAATTAACAATACTGATTGAATATTGATTTTTTTTGTATTTACTCTATTTTGTAAGAGGTTAAGTACAACTTTTTCTTGACCGCCTGTAGTCCTAATTGCAAAAAGATGAGATTTGGTATCTGTTTCTGAATTTGTTGTAGGTTGTTTTACACTAGGTAATTCTTCATCTGCCTTTACTATCTCATGTGTTTCTTCTGCCAATTTTATCTAACGTCCAAATGTTGCTACAGAAAATACGAATTGAATAATAAATCCAATAGTGCCAATTGAAACCATTCCTAAAAAAACCAATCTTAGATGTTGCATATAGTCATCTTTATCGGATTTTTTGGCAAGTTTCATTGTATTTACCATATTTCGCATGGTATTTCTCGGGTTCAATGCCTGTGATTAATAAAGTGTCCTTATATCTTTTATCTAATGCAATTGCTAGTTGCGTACCGAGATGACCCAGCAGGCCATAACATGGCCAAATTCATATCACAAGAAATGAAAAATGATGGAGAAATCTATCGAGGTAAATATTTTGATCTTCTAATAATCCCAACCCCAGCAATTTACGCTGATTGGCTTGAAGAAAAATTCTCATATGATGGATTTATATTTTTATCAAAACATGCTGCTGAATCTGGTGTTTTAGCTCTTACTTGTCATAGTACCGGTAATTTTTCTGAAGCAAAGTTTGGAGGAAATAATAGGCAAGTTGCCATTCCACACCCACATATCCAAAAATCTTATCTTCAAAAACTATGGCAAAATAGAAATGATTTTTCAAAGTTTCAAATTACTATTGAAGCGACTCATCACGGTCCTACTGATTTGAACAAACCATCCATATTCATAGAAATTGGAACCACAGAAAAACAATGGAATGACTCTATTCTTTGTAATTCTATTGCAAAAATTGTAGTTGAGATAATGAAAAGTGAACAAAAATCAAATCCTGTTGCTATTTGTTTTGGCGGAACCCATTATCCAGACAAATTCACACAGGAAGTCATACACGGTAAATTTGCTTTAGGTACTGTTATTCCAAAACATGCTTTAGATTTTCTAGACGAGGAACTTTTTTCTCACATATTAGATAGAAACAACATGGCAAAAACTGCACTATTAGATTGGGGAGGACTCGGACAAAATAAACAAAAAGTTTTAGATATGCTAAATAATACTAATCTTGAGGTTATCAGACTGTGAATCTTTCTGAACTAGTATACAAAAAACTCACCAAAGTCCCTGAGGGTAACGTTACAACATATTCAGAATTAGCAAAAGCAGTCGGCTTAAAAAATGGTCAAAGAGCAATCGGGCAAATCATGAAAAAAAATCCATTTCCTGTAATAATTCCATGTCATCGCGTTGTAAAATCCGATGGAAAAATCGGTGGTTATGCATATGGGGTAAAAGTTAAAACCAATATGTTAAAAAAAGAAGGAATAAAAATTCAAGACGGGAAAATTTTAGAATGGAATAAAAAGTTCTATAAATTCTAAGATTTACGTTTAGATTTAATGTCTTCGATTAAACTTCTGAGATGTGCACTATTTCTTACAGTATTTCCTCCTACCATTTTGTAGAGAGTCCAAAACTCATTATTTGTAATATCTTTTCTCTCCTTTGCAACCTTTAATCGATAACGTAATGCACGAACTTTGATAATATGAATTTCTTTTCTTGCCATACGTGCCCCTCTCGTTCCTCTCTTTGAACCTGGTTTTGGACCTCTTTTTCTTTTCTGACTTTTCTTAAACTGTGCTCTTCCTCTAGATGTTCCAACAATTGGTTTAATTTTGATAGTATTTGCTGTGATTAGACTTCGGATATTGTCTCTTGTAATTGCATCAGCAATATCGTCAAGACGATCAGAATCAAATCTAACTCTATGGATCCCTACTCCCATAATTCGGGAAACTAGTCTTTTTTTTGCTCTAAGATTTACTACCACTTGCAGACACTCTCGCGTTGAATACTTTGAATTTTTTTTCTATAGCTTTTACAATGATTTCTTTTCTCTTTTTTGTACCTACACTGTGACCTATTCTCAAACCATCAGTTTTAGGATTAAATTTTTCTATATCATTTAGATTAAAAACTAAATTATCTGTATACCCAGATGGATGAAGACCGCGTGCAATTTTAGGACCTCCATAACCTACTTTTACAATTCCTGGTCTTCCACGACGACTTTTCTGTTTTCGTTGATGGCTATCAATGCCTTTTGGTTTTCTCCAATTCGATTCTAATCTCTTATATCGCCAACTTTCTGGTCTAGCAAATTCAGGTCTGTTGTTTGCACTTTTTTCTCGTAGTTCCAGTTTATCCTTATTTATGGGCATCAAGTTGAATCCAGAATTTTTAAATAAATAGGTTCCTGCACGTAATGTCACAAACCAACTTTGAGAGGGATTATAAGGAAATTTAATCAAAGCAATTCCTTATGATTTATTTAGTATTTGTTTACTGCACAGCAATATTAGAAGGCCAATATGACTGAAAACCCAAAATCTACCATCACAAGTAAATTCACAACACAGCTAGAGGACTTTGGCATTACACCATCTACTATACATAGAAATCTTCCTGTGGCAAAACTAGTTGAAATTGCTGTCCAGAAAAACGAGGGAATTCTTACAGCTACTGGATCTCTAGCTGTCAAGACAGGAAAATATACTGGAAGATCTCCAGACGATAGATACATAATATTTGATGACGAAACGCATGAAAATGTAGATTGGGGAAAAGTAAATCATCAATTCCCTCCTGGTAAATTTGATAAAATTTTTGAAAAAATGAAAAATTATGTAGACGGAAAGGATCTTTTTATTTTTGATGGGTTTGTAGGAGCTGATCTAGAAAACAGATTAGCTATACGAGTGATAAATGATCATGCATGGCAAAATATTTTTGCAAGACAGTTATTTGTAAGGCCATCTACTGCAGAATTAGAATCCCACGAACCAGAATTCACGTTGATGTGCATCAATGACTTTGAAACAATTCCAGAAGTAGACGGTACAAGTTCAAATGTATTTATTCTAATTAATTTGTCCAAAAAACTAGTACTGATTGGAGGTACTAGCTATGCCGGTGAGATGAAAAAATCAATGTTTTCTGTTATGAATTACATACTTCCCTCACGTGGAGTCTTTCCAATGCACTGCTCAGCAAATATTGGAAAGGATAGCGATACTGCATTATTCTTTGGCTTATCAGGTACAGGCAAGACAAGTCTTTCCGCTGATACAAGTAGGATGCTAATTGGTGACGATGAGCATGGCTGGTCAGATAAAGGAGTTTTCAATTTTGAAGGAGGATGCTATGCAAAATGTATCAATCTCAATCAGGAATCCGAACCACAAATATGGAATGCCATAAAATCAGGAGCAGTTCTGGAAAATGTGGTCATTGATAAGCATACTTTGAAACCTGATTTCAATGACAGTAGCCTTACTGAAAATACTAGAGCAGCTTATCCACTAGATTACATTCCAGGTTCTATTATCCCAAGTATTGGTGGACATCCTAAGGTGGTAATTTTTCTAACTGCAGATGCATTGGGTGTATTACCACCAGTATCCAAATTGACAAAAGAAGGAGCAATGTTTCATTTCATGTCTGGATACACAAGTAAACTTGCAGGAACAGAAAGAGGAATCAAAGAACCAAAAGCCGTTTTCTCAGAATGCTTTGCTGCTCCCTTTATGCCACGACCAGCTTCTGTTTATGCAAAAATGCTTGGTGAAAAAATAAAAAAACATAACACAATCGTATATCTAATTAATACTGGCTGGTCAGGAGGAGCTTATGGTTCTGGAAATAGGATTAAAATACAATACAGCAGGGCGATGGTCACAGCAGCACTAACTGGAGCACTTGATATTGTCAAGTACAGGCATGATGATCTATTCAATTTAGACATTCCAACAGAATGTCCAAATGTTCCTTCTGAAATATTAGATCCAAAAAATACTTGGATTGACAAAGACTCTTATGATTTATCAGCAAAGAAACTTGCCCAAATGTTTGTTGAAAACTTTAACAAATTCAAAAACGTTCCTCAGGAAATCCGTAACGCAGGACCAAAACTTCCTTAAATAAAATTATCTTCTAATTTTCAATCCTACCAAAGCTATAATGACTACAACTGAAAATATGATTAAAATTGGTTTATCGGGAATTTTTATTAGATGAAAAAGATCTATCCCTTTCGTTTCAGTAGCCGATTTTACTTCAACTATATCATTTGCATCAAATGTTTTTCCATCAATCATAATCTTTGATTCGATCCAATATACTCCAGGATTATAAACAGTTATTGTTGCATCGTTAGTTGGTGTAGCAGAAGTGGTATCTATTACTGAATTATCTTTGTCAATAACTGAAATTTTTGCATAAGACCATTCCTCAGGAGATGAAATTTTAAAATTCATTTCTCCATTTTGTTCAACTACATCTATAGTTACATTAGTCAGATGAGATACAATTGGAATGTTATAGATTACTCCATTCTGTTCAATGAAAACTTTGTCTTGCACTTCACCAAAAAATTCTTTATTTATTGAGGCTGTAATATTTAAACGATCATTTTCCAACTTGTAATCAAAATCTACATAATCATTTCCAATAAAACTAACTTTGATATTTTCATTATTTCCATCAATACTTTTTATTTGTAAAAATTGACTTTGAATATTCTTTTCAGGTGATACATTAAATATCAAATTGGTTGGTTTGATAATCAGATTTGCATCAAAAGCTTGGGTCAAATTAAGACGTCCTGAACCAGCTATTTCAACTGGAAATTGGTTTCCATATGCATCTGAAACAGAATTAGTAGTAGTTACCAAAAGGGATTTTATTTCAATTGGTTGCAAATCTATTTTTTTTTGTAACAAGAGTGCTGCAGCACCTGATACATGGGGTGCTGCAAAACTTGTCCCACTAGTGAAATTGTATTTTCCGTCAATAAGTGTGGTATTAACAAAAGCACCTGGTGCAACAAGATCAGGTTTAATGTAGAATGGAGAAACTGGCCCCCTTGAGCTAAAGTGTGCAACAAAATCTGGATGGTAAAATACATTTAAAGTTCCAGATGTTTTGTTTTGAATAAATTTTTTTAATATCAAACCTTCTTCTCCTGACATTGATATAGCAGGAATAGTTGGTTGATAATCAGGACCTGCTAACTCGTGGGTTAGCTCACCAAAAAATAATCCATGTTCATTATTGTAAACGATTATGGCTTTTGCTCCAAACTTTGCAGCATTATTCTCTTTGTCAGAAAAATACACAATCTCGCCTTCTAGATCACTTCCCCGTTCAACAAGCAAAATAGAATCTTTTATCTCCAAGTCTACAAGATCCCTTTCTCTACCATATTGACCAAAATGAATTTCTGCTGTGATAGGTTTGTCTAATGGACTTGTTCCCACCATTGGTAATACTTGATACTTTTTACCCTCAACTTCCAAAGTTGAGACTAAACTTGCAGTGATATTGTTGTAAGTAGCGCCAACGGTAATCGTATTGGGATTTATTCCAGGACTCCCAATTGTTCCTAAATCAGGTCCATTATTTCCTGCAGCTGCTACTACAATGATTCCTTGTTCTACTGCTTTGTTTACAGTATTATCGATTTTTTTGTTAGTTAAATTCACTCCTAAACTAATGTTAATGATATCTGCTTCATCCAAAATTGCCTGTTCTATTGCTTTAATTATCAAATCTGATGAAACAGATTCACCATTCTCTGAAACCCTATAAGCTAAAATTTTTGATTTTGGTGCAACCCCTTGTAATTGTCCATCAGCTGCAATAATTCCTGCAACCTCTGTTCCATGACCATTTGTATCAATTGGCGAGTTGTCATTGTCTACAAAATCATAACCACCTATGACCTTGCCATCTTTGCCAAATCCAAAAAGATCAGGATGATTATAATCAACCCCTGTATCTATTACAGCAATTTTAATTCCTGTCCCATCAAAGCCTAATTCCATTGGATGCATTGTACCTATGTAGGGCACGCTCTTATCTACGAAAATTTCAAAATTCTTATCCTCTTTAAAAAACTGAAAACTGATTATTGTAAATATTAGAATTACTGCAAAGAAAATAATTTTGTTTGAATATATCATCATTTTTTAGTTATATTGATGTCTAAAAAATACATTCCTTACTAAACTAATAAATTATCTTGATGTAGATGGTTGACTATGACAAAATACGAACTACCAAAATTGCCATATGCATACGATGCTTTAGAACCACACATTGATGCAAAAACTATGGAAATCCATCACTCAAAACATCACCAAGCTTATACCAACGGACTAAATGACGCCTTGGAAAAACTTAAACCAGATCTACAAAATAAGGATCTTTTGGAAATTCTGGGTAATCTAAAGAAAGCTCCTGAAAATCTAAGAGGTGCAATAAACTTCCATGGAGGAGGATATCATAACCATACGCTGTTTTGGAACAACATGAAACCAAATGGTGGTGGAACCCCTGGCGGTGCAATCGCTGACGCCATTAACAAATCGTTTGGAAATTTCTCGGACTTTAAAGAACAATTCTCAAAAAATACTGCAGCAATTCAAGGAAGCGGTTGGGGATGGCTTGTCTATAATAAAAAATCAAAAAAAGTCGAATACAAAGCGATGCCAAACCAAACGAGCCCACTTACTGAGAAACTCATACCACTGTTGGGATTGGATGTATGGGAACATGCATACTATCTAAAATACCAAAACAAACGACCTGACTATATTTCTGCATGGTGGAATGTCGTCAATTGGAACGAAGTAGATGACAGACTTTCTAAAGCAAAATAATCATCCAATTTTTTATTTTGTTTTTTATTATTGAATTTAATTTTAAATTAATTTTTTATATGAATGCATTTATAGCCATCTGGAAAGATTTTGTTGTAAATGAGTGAAGAGCAAGCTCAACAATTGATGTATCAAATGCAAATGCTAGAAAATTATTTTGGTGAATTAACACAAAAAGAAGAATCTCTAATTAGAATTATCGGAGAAGCTTCCTCTGCTATCGAATCAATAAAATCTATTAGCGAAAAACCAGAATCATCTACACTTGTTCCAATTGGCATGGGTTCATTTGTAAAAGCAAACATTTCATCAGATGATAAATTCATATTAAATTTGGGTGCTGGAGTAGCTATAGAAAAAGATAAGAATTCTACAATTAATTTTATCGAAGCGAGAATTAAAGAAATGGAAGTAGCATTAAGAGATACTACTATACAAAAACAACATGTGATGGCGAATCTAGAACAAGGAAAACAAGAAATGAATCGCCTTATTCAAGCATCACGAAGTAAAAATCAGTAAAGGTAACCAAGATGTTTGAAAATTTACGTGATGCTTTTTCAAGCGCAGCTAAAAGTTTAGGTGAAAGGGAACTTAAGGAAAAAGATATTGAAGATGTATTATTCCAGTTAGAAATCTCACTATTGGAATCCGACGTAGCCACAGAAGTTATAGATTCAATAAAATCTGATCTAAAGAAAAAACTGATTGGAACAAAAGTAAATAAAAAAGAAATAGAAAAATTTGTAAAAGACAGTCTTATTCAAACTATTTCTAGCTTGTTTGATTCTGCTGGAAAAATTGATATTTTTTCAAAAATTACTTCAAAAAGAGATTCAGGTCAACCCTACATTATTTTGTTTGTAGGCATTAACGGGACAGGAAAAACAACTACACTAGCAAAACTTGCTTATCTATTGCAGAAATCAAAATTCTCAGTAGTAGTTGCAGCAGCTGATACATTTAGGGCAGGTGCTATTGAACAATTAAAAGAACATACAAGCAGACTAAATCTAAAGATAGTTGCACAAAACTATGGTTCAGACCCTGCTGCTGTTGCAAGAGATGCAGTACTATATGCAAAATCACACAAGATAGATTGTGTTCTAGTTGATACTGCTGGAAGAATGCAGACAAGCAAAAATTTAATGGACCAAATTACTAAAATTATAAATGTTGTAAAGCCCGATTTTAAAATTTTTGTTGGGGATTCTTTAGCAGGAAATGATACTGTTAATCAAGCTAAAGAATTCTATGAACACACAAAATTTGATGCAGCCATCCTAACAAAAAGTGATGCAGATGCACGTGGTGGAGCGGCTCTATCTATTGTTAAAGTTACTTCGACACCGGTTCTTTATGTAGGGGTTGGACAGGAATACAAAGATCTTAAAACTTTTGATAAAGAATTGTTTCTTGAAACTGTGTTTGGTAAACATGACGAAAATGAGATTTCTATTACTAAAGAGAAAGTACATGAAACAGAATCTAAAATAGATTCAAAACAAGTAGAAGAAACTATACCTGAATCACAACCAGAATCTGAATCACAAGCAATTGAAGAGTCTTCAAGGGAGTCACAAATCACCGAAGAATATGATGAAATCAAACCATCAAATGACTCTGATCCTTTTGAAGGACTGGACACAAAAGACATTAATCTTTATGCAGACTTGTTTGATGCTCCACCACCAGAAAATGACCAACAAGCACAAGAACTATCTGTTAAAATAAAGAAATGGATTTCAAATGGTAGACCAAAAGCATATGATAATTCCAAAGAGGTAAATACACAAAAAATGAAAGATGATTCAGAAAAAACTAAAAAGAAACACTCGCTATTTGGTAGGTTTAAGAAATGAAATTAAAAACAAAAGACTTGCTCACTCTTGAGGAACTAAGTGACAATGAACTTTCACACATTATAGATTTTGGAATTAAATTAAAAAAAGAACTAAAAAATGGCAAGACAAAACCTATTCTCAAAAATAAGACATTAGTAATGATTTTTCAAAAGCCCTCAACTAGGACACGAGTAAGTTTTGAAACTGGCATGTTCCAGTTGGGCGGTCATGCCTTGAATTTATCCTCAAATGAGCTTCAGTTATCGCGTGGAGAATCAATTGAAGATACTGCACGCACATTATCACGTTATACAGACATCATTATGGCACGAGTTTACGACCATAAAATGATTGAAATTCTATCAAAAAATTCAACTGTACCAGTGATTAACGGACTATCTAATTCATTTCATCCATGCCAAACTTTGGCAGATCTTATGACCATTAAAGAAAAAAAGAAAAAACTACAAGGACTAAAAATTGCGTGGATTGGAGATGGCAACAACGTTTGTAATTCTCTCATCTACGGATGTTCAAAATCAGGAATCAATATATCTATTGCAACTCCCAAAGGATTTGAACCCGATAGGCAAGTTATCAAAAAATCAAAAATGAATATTGAAATTGAAACTATCACCAATCCTGAAATTGCAATAAAAAATGCAGACGTTGTAATGACTGATACATTTACATCAATTCATAACATAGATACAAAAAGAGAAAAAAAGTTTCTTCCAAAATTTCAGGTAAATACATCTTTAATGAAAAAAGCTAAAACAAATGCAATTTTTATGCACTGCCTTCCTGCTAAAAGAGGACATGAAGTCACAAGTTCTGTTATTGACGGTCCACAATCTGTGGTGTGGGACCAAGCAGAAAATAGATTACATACTCAAAAAGCTCTTTTGGTGTCGCTATTAGGCATCTAACGTTTATAAGAGCAATTTCAAATTTCTGCGTATAGATGCCCTATTCAAAAATATTACGTAGATTGAGAGATGAGAAAACTAACTATCGACGAAGGACAGCTTTACTTAAAAGTAAAAGAGATTTTGTTACTGTTAAAATTTCAAATGAAAATATTCAAGTCCAATTACACAAACCTGAACTATTAGGCGACAAAGTAATTGCATCTGCACATTCTCGATTTTTAATTAAAAAAGGCTGGAATGGCTCACGAAAAAGTATTCCAGCTGCTTATCTTACAGGTTACTTTGCTGGTAAAAAAGCACTGGTAAAAGGCGG
>Ga0209542_10004799_pt1 | contig 27509 bp, 21 predicted proteins | sample RifCSPhighO2_01_FD_184028 | JGI IMG/M metagenome (GOLD analysis project Ga0209542, IMG submission 184028) | Soil microbial communities from Rifle, Colorado - Rifle CSP2_plank highO2_0.1 (SPAdes) (version 2) | ecosystem: Environmental > Terrestrial > Deep subsurface > Rock core/Sediment ...
GCTGTCTTGGTAGATAACATAAGGTAAATGCGATATTGTTGTTTTGTGAGAACGCCGAGGTAGCTGTCTTGGTAGATAACATAAGGTAAATGCGATATTGTTGTTTTGTGAGAACGCCGAGGTAGCTCAGTTGGTAGAGCATTCCCCTGAAGAGGGAAGGGTCACCAGTTCGATTCTGGTCCTCGGCACATGAAGAAATTATATAGAATTCAAAAAGGAAGTGTTTTTGCAGGAGTATTTTCAGGTCTTGGGGAATATTTTTCTGTTGATCCAGTTATATTGAGATTTGCCTATGTTTTTATGACGGTGTTTAGCGCAGTATTCCCGGGCATAATCGTATATATATTAGGGACGATAATTATCCCTAAAAAAGCAGAGTAATCTAAGATTATATTCCCTTAACCTTGAGTCTTGCCTCTTTATGTTTGTCCAACTTCGGGAGTTTTAAAATAAGCAAACCGTATTTTTCTATTGCTTCTGCTTCTTCAATATCAATCTCTTTAGGCAAGACTATGGCTCTGGAAAATGTGCCCCAATAGAGTTCTCTGTGAAAGTAATCATCGCTTGAAACAGTACGGTCCTCTTCACGCTTACCACGAATAGTCACCATTTCGCGCGTTATGGAGACATCCAAATCTTCCGGCTTCACACCTGCCACCATTGTCTTTATCACAATCTCAGTCGGAGTTTCGTATACATCTACAGTAAGTTGACCCTCCTCCGCGCTCTCTTCCATCCACGTCTTTTTTTCTGAAGAAGTCTGTGGCTTTTGATAAGAATCTACCTCTTCGTCAGAGCCCTCATCATCCATACGCACTGAGCCAGTAAGGCGTTCAAAAAAAGATCTTTTGTCTTTATTAAATATCATTCTATTTTATTTACTGCATAAACTCTTTTAACTTTTTCAAAAAGGAGCATAAGGACGATGATAGATATCCACACAAATCCGAAAGCCGCGAATGTTGTCCCTCCGTGCTCTCTCATTATAAATAAGTTGAATGCGGTGTGCAATCCTATTGCCGCCACAAACCCCCAGAAAAGTTCCATAGCCTTTATCTTGCTATTTTTGTAGAAGGAGAGGGCGATTGCCACACCGATTGCGGCTGAAGATATTGTGTGCAGAAGGCTCGCTCCAATAAAGCGAACATTTCCCGTGATAAGGCCTTCAGTAATATTGCCATCAGAAAGGGGGTGAAAAATAAAGACCGTGTTTTCTAGCGCCGCAAAACCAAGTGCCGCTGTCATCATGTAAATTAAGGCATCAATCGGTTCGTTCATTTCCCTTTTTCGTAGCGCGGCATAATAGGCTGCTCCATATTTAAACACCTCTTCTAGGATCGCCCAAACAAAAAATGTAATCTCAGAGCTTGATGGTATGTTTTCAACCCAAAGTTTCTGAAAAGGTATGACGAGAGGCACTGCCAGCATCCCCATGAAAAAAGTAAACATGAGCAATCCTCTTGGTTCAGGACGCCTTCTGTCTTCACCGAGCCAGAAAAGCAGCCATATAAGCGCTGGGATTACTCCGCCTACGATAGATAGAAACAAGGTGCTCGAGTTGCTCATTATACTTTTTTATTTTCAAACCACCTTTCCGCTATCAGCATTTTGCTCTTAGCTTGATGCGGCATGAACGACCAAATCTCTTCAGTAATAAAAGGCATAAAAGGATGTAGTGCTTTTAGCATGTTTATTTCAATCTCAATTAGGGTCCACTTCCTAGATTTTATCTCTTGTTCATTTCCACCAGACAACACAGCTTTGCTCTCCTCAATTATTATATCGGCAAAAGTATGCCAAAAATAGTGATAAAGCTTCTCTCCAGCCATGTAAAATCGGAAATTTTCCATATCGGATGTGATATCGGTAAGCGTTTCCGACATTGCTCGCAGTATCTCATCGTCCCTCTTTACAATTGTCGGGTTACTTTCATAAATGAAGTTTTCTGTGTTTGAGAGCACGAATCTCGTGGCATTCCAAATTTTGTTGGCGAAGTGCTTATATGCTTTTATTTTGTCTTCCGACAAAGCAAGAGAAGTTCCCGGTGTGTTTCCCACGATGAGTGCCATTCTCAAGGCATCCGTGCCAAATTTGGCTGTTAGATCTAATGGATTGATTACGTTTCCTTTGCTTTTGCTCATTTTTTGAGCCTTGGCGTCAAGCACCATGCCGTGAAGATAGACTGTCTTAAAAGGCACTTTTCCCGTGACATATAGACCAAGCATTATCATCCTTGTTACCCAGAAAAATATGATATCTCCAGCGGTTTCTAAGACCTGTGTGGGGTAAAACTCCTTAAAATCAGCTCCGCTGGGGTAACCTAATGATGCAAAAGGCCATTGTCCAGAAGAAAACCAAGTATCAAAAGTATCGTTATCCTTTTCCACGTTGCCACCGCATTTTTCACACTTGGTAATTTTATCTTCCAAATCCACAAAGCCCTCGCCGCATAGAGAGCAGATCTTTGCCGGAATGGGGATTCCCCACACAATTTGCCTGGAAATATTCCAGTCAATAATATTCTCAAGCCAGTGAATACTTATTTTCTCATAATGTTGCGGAATAAATTCCACCTCCATGCTCTGTATTTTTCGGAGAGCCTCTTGGGCAAGGCTTTTCATTTTTATAAACCATTGGCTCCGTATCTGCGGTTCAATAATACTGCCGCACTTGTAACAAGTTCGGACAACATGTTTGTAATCGGAATCTATTTTTTCCAGTAGGCCCTTTTCCTTCAAACGTTCTACTATTTTGGGACGAGCCTCCGCGATTTTCATTCCGGCAAATTCTCCCGCTACAGGAAGAAGTCTTCCTGACTCGTCGATTATCTGTTCTCGCTCTAGATTGTGCCGAAGCGCTATCTCAAAATCGGCGACGTCATGCCAAGGTGTTATTGTCATTGCCCCAGTTCCAAATTCCATGTCAATAGCATCATCTTTGATAACAGTCGCAGTGATAGGTCCGTTAATCCATTCAAGTTCTATTTTGTCTCCATGTTTAAATTTTGAATATCTGTTGTCAGACGGATGCACGACAACATATTTGTCTCCAAATTTAGTTTCAGGTCGCGCTGTAGCAATCGTGAATGGTCCGTATTTCAAATAATACAGAGTATCAATTCTCTCCTCATCATTAATTTCCAAATCAGAAAATGATGTCCTGTGCTTTGGACACCAGCTCACAATTTTCTTTCCGCGATACAAAAGATTGTCATCTGACAGCCTCTTGAATGTTGAATAGACAATTTCTACAATATCCTTGTCTAGGGTAAACTTCTCTCGCGACCAATCACATGAAGCGCCCATGCTTCTTATCTGAGACTTAATGACCTTTGAATTCTCTAAAGTAAAGTTTAGGATTTCGGAATAAAGCTCATCGGGCTTTAGCTCAAAACGAGAGCGCCCTTCTTTTTCTAATTTCTTTTCATATACAACTTGAGTTTCAAATCCAGCATGATCAAGTCCAGGTAGCCAAAGAGTTTTATGGCCAGCCATTCTTTTGTACCGCACAATAACGTCTTCAATAGTAAGTACTAGGCTATGTCCAGCATGAAGCGAACCATTTGCATTGGTAGGTGGCATCAAAATGGCAAAGTTGTCCACAGTGTCATTACCAGCGTTATCAGGGCTAAAATAGCCACTTTCCTCCCAAAGTTTGTATATTCGTCCCTCTGTCTCACTGGGATTGTATGGCTTACTTAATCTATCGTTCATAGTTGCATTGTATCATTTGGGGAGTATTTTTCTATGTCCTTGATGTAAGAGTGTAAAGGACATTATTGGAATGGATTAGCAGATTATTTTGGAAATATATGTCCGATATCTGCATATGGCAGTAATTCAGTTTTGTATGAGCTGTTGGCAAAGAATTTAAAGGTCATTAAATTGTAAAGGTCAAAACAGTAAAATACAGCTAACATTCAGCGTAATTTACCAGTTGTGTGAGAGCGCTAATTTATTGACACTATGAAAAAAAAATGGAGTATGTGAATTACCTAAGGTTTCATGAAAAATCCTATTAAAAGCAACCCTTTTTTCAATAAATTTGCTCCAGTTGGAGTTTTTCTCTTAGCTATAGCCATTTGGAGCTTTTCTTTTGTAGGTTTTGTAAATTCAAGCTCGCTAATTGCTAAAATTGCCGAGGCTGCGAATGTTACATTCAACGATGATCCTGCAGATTTCAGCACTGTTAGATCGTCAAATTACACAGAATTTCCAGACTCAACAACTAATTGGGCAGATACGACAGATGCAGATGCGGGAGAAATAGTAAGCTTTACGGTTTATTATCACAATACTGGCGACGAGATTGCGACCAATGTAATAGCGCAATTATCTGTACCGCAAGCTAGCGGAACTTCCATTGTTGCCTCAGGTGGTGTTTCTGCTGATAACGCTCAAAGTGTGAATGGGCAGACTACAATTAACCTCACGAGTGAGCAAAGCCTTACCTATATTCCAGGTTCGACAAGTTGGTACCCTGATCAATCACAAACACCATCTCCATTTCCATTTGGGCAGACTGGGGATGAATTTGTTACTGGTCAGGGAGTAAATATTGGAGATATTGCATCAGGATGGTCTTCACAAGGATCTGTTGTAGCAAGATTTCAGGTATCAAACAACACCGTCATTCCACCTGAAGAGCCTGTCCCAGATCCGACTGCAGATATTAAAGCAAATACCTCTGATGGTCCTATTACACTTCAGATTGGAGAACAGCTGTCCATTTCATGGATGTCAACGAATGCAGTCGCATGCGCCCTTTCCGGCGGAATTGATTCAGGAGTCGGATTATCTGGCGCTATTGATATCACTCCTTCCCATCCTTCTTATCCGGCGACAACCTCTTCCATATTTACTATCACTTGCGACAATGGTGAGGGAAAAACCGCAACCGATTCTGTAACTGTTAATCCGCCAACTCCACCTGTAAGTTCCTTGGATATTACTGCAAATGGTTCGCAAGGTCCTCTTGTAGTTTCGGGAGAGGCTTTGACTTTAAATTGGATTTCAGAAAATGTTCTTACTTGTTCGCTTGCAATACAAGGAGGTACTGATCTTGGAGGTGTAAGTCCTGTTGGTAGCGCAGGTCCAATGTCTATAGGACATCCATTCTATCCGACAGCGGATGAAAGCAGGGTGTTTGTAATTACTTGCTCAAAATTAAATGGCGGCACTATTTCCGATAGTGTGGAGGTATCTTTGCTAGTTACCCCAGAACCTCCAGTGGCTCCGGTAATTATCTCTGCAAATGCATCAGGTACCTGCGGAGGAGTCATTGATCTTCAGTGGTCAGTAGTGGCAAATGCCGAGTACTATAAGGTATTTCGAGATGGAGCATTGATTGCGACCACGACCGCAACTTCTGTCAGCGACTCCGGTCTCGTACCTCTTTCTTCTCATATTTATACTGTCAGAGCTGTAAATTCGGTAGGGGAATCGGCATATTCAAATGCTATGAGTGCAAACGCTTCAGGAGCGTGCGTTATTCCACCGGTAGCTCCAACCATTACCGCTACAACTGGTTCGCAGTGTGGAGGATCAATTTTGATTACTTGGAATACAGTTTCAAACGCTTCTTATTATAAAATTACCAGAGATGGAGCTGAGATAGCTACTACGTCTGCCACTACCTACACTGACAGTGGGCTGACTCCAGGCTCTGGCTATGCTTATTCCGTTAAAGCTGTTAATTCTGCCGGCCAATCCGCATCCTCAAATACTGCAACAGCAGTGGCCTCTGCGGCCTGTGTAGAAGAACCTGAAGTTCCTTCAGCACCAACTCTTACTGCGACTACGAGTCCTGTTTGCGGAGGTTCTGTGTCCTTGAGTTGGACGGCATCGACTGGCGCTACATTTTACAAGATCTTTCGCAATCATAGCCAAATCGCAACAACAACTTCTACTGCATACACAGATTCAGATTTGAGTCCAAACACGCTCTTTACCTATAAGGTAAAAGCAACCAATTCTGTGGGAGATTCCATGTTTTCAAATTCTGTGTCTGCACGTTCATCAGATTCATGTCCTCCACCTGCATCTTCGCCAACAGTATCTTTGACTGCTAATCCACCTTCAATCAACTTAGGGTCAAGCTCAGTTCTCTCTTGGACATCAACCAATGCAGTCTCCTGCGCTTCCGTGTGGACCACAGCTACTTCAACGTCAGGGGCGCAAGCTGTCTCTCCTGCTACAACCACAGTGTATTCAATTACATGTAGTGGAGCGGGAGGAGTTGCTTCATCTACAGCAAGAGTCACGGTCAATTTGGTACCTCCACCTTGTTTTGCGCCAGTAATTGTGAGTGATCTAACTGCTAATGGCAAAGTCGACCAAAGCTTCTCATACACAATTGTCTCTACAACGACAAATGCGACTACGACAACTGTTTATTCAGTGTCCATTGATGACCTTCCCCCAGGCCTCACCTTTTCTGGTAGCACAATATCTGGAACACCTACCCAGTCGGGCACATTTGAGGTTCAAATCACTGCAAGCAATGGATGCGGCTCTGATTCTGAAGTTCTATTGGTCACAATTGCCCAAAAGGACAATAATGGGGGTGACCACCGTCCTTCTGTCAGCTTATCGGCCTTACCGCAAACAATCTTTAAAGGACAAAATTCAACCCTCTCATGGACATCTAGCAATGTTACCGCATGTTCTGCTCCTTGGACCTCTGCAACGACAACTTCTGGAAGCTTTGTGGTGAGTCCCGCAACAACTACCACTTATGAAATAGCGTGTACTGGGCCAAATGGAAATGCTACAAGTTCCACGACGGTTCTAGTGACTACCGATGGAGAAGGAGATGAGTTAGACGTGTCCTTGACGGCAAATCCCCAAACTTTGACTATAGGACAAATCTCAACTTCAACGCTTACCTGGACATCAACAGGCGCGACATCCTGCTCTGCTTTGTGGACAACTGCTACCTCTACATCTGGGAGTCAAGTAGTCTCTCCTGCAACGACTACGACATATTCAATTACATGTGTGGATAACTCACACAGCGACACGGCATCTACTACGATTACTGTTCTCGGCGCTCCTCAAGAACCGTCTTGCGCTCTGCCATCAATAGATAGCTCACTTACTCCAAGTGGAAAAGTAGGAGTAGCGTTTAGCTATCAATTGACTGGAACTACAAGCGTGGCCACAACTACCACCATTCAATTTAACGTATCGACGACAAGTCTTCCGGCTTGGCTTTCATATTCCACTATAACCAATACTTTCTCTGGAACGCCTACGGCGGCTGGGACATTTACAATTCAGGTTAGTGCGACAAATACTTGCGGGACTGATACGGAGAATATTGTAATCTCAATTGCCCCAGCTGATACCCCAAGTGGAGGAGGCGACACCCCAAGTGGAGGAGGTAGCTCACGCAGTGGCGAGCGTATACGCTCTGTTCCACTTGTGTTGGGGACTGTGGCAAGTTGTGATTATTTGAAAGATTATCTCCGAATTGACTTTGATAATGATCCTGTTGAGATGATTAAGCTCCAGGTATTTCTACGAGAGCTTGAAGGATTCAAGGATCTGCCAATAACTGCTGTATTTGATCAGCAGACATTTAATGCTGTGGCGGTATTCCAAGAGAGATATTTTGACGACATATTGAAACCTTGGGGACACGATAAATACACTGGATATGTTTATATTCTTACCAAAAAGAAAGTAAATGAAATTGTCTGCGAAAGAGCGTTTCCTTTAACAGAGAGCCAGGAGAATGAAATTGCACAATTTAAGGCGTTCTTGGAAAGTCTTAAGGCGCAAGGAGTCCCGTCAGATCAGATTCCGTCTTATCAGGAGCCAACTAGAAGTGAAACAGGATCTATACTTTCTCCCAACGGGGTGGGGCTCATTGAGGGTGGAATATTTGGAGAAGGGGAAGATCAAAGTGGCGCAATCACTACGGGTACAACTTCAGCGACCAGCACAGCGCTCAATAGAAACTTGAGGAATGTTGCGGCGGCAGTATTTGCCGGTCCGCAGGATTGGGATGAATCGGTGAATGCGGTCCTCGTATTTTTGGTAATACTGCTCGCGCTCTACCTGCTTTCACGTTCAATCGTGTCATCCCAGGCAAAAAAGTCGGATCTAAGCATTGATAGGCAGAAAATCAGAAAAATGTTCCTCTTTATTGTTGGACTGGTGCTTGCAACGATTATATGCTTGGTACTCTCATATTATGAGATTGTCCTCCCTCTGCTTGTACTCATAATCATCATGTCAGTGTGGTTACTCTCGCTCTCTTTAGGTAAAAAAGAGGTAAGAGCAGTGCTAGTACCACCGGGAACTCCAGTTCATCCTAAGGAGATGGATAAAATGTTTGCTAAGGAAGTAAAAAATCCTCCTCCTCTTGCTCCATTTACCGAGCCGATTGAACCTCCTGTTAATCCAAATCAAAGCAAGAGGAGTGATAATTTTTTCTAGAGATTTTTTAAGAAGAGAGACGCAGATTTCCACGAGCGGAGAATGCGCCTTTTTTCTTTGACCTTTTCGGTCCTAACATTAGGTGTATATATGCAGTTACACCGATCATCTTACTGTTATCTGTGGAAAGCTCTCTTGTTGGTATGAGGAGTTTTGTGTTTGGCAGATTTTTGACGAGATCTTTTAGAGATTCTCTGATGTGAGAATTTGCTATAACACCGCCTCCCACGACTAATGTTTTTGCATGTTTAGACAGTAGAGCTAGCTGAGTCTTTCTCAGCAACACTTCGGTAACCGCATCCTCAAATTCTCTTGCTATTTCCATTTTTTTCCGTCGAGATAACTTCCTACCATCTATGAAGTAGAGCACCGAAGTTTTTAAACCAGAGAAAGAGAAATCCAGGTCTTTAGAATTTATCATTGGTCGTGGAAATTTTAGTTTTGTGTCTTGGATTCCGAGCTTGCGAGCTTCTTCTGCAAGTCGAGAGACCTCAGGCCCGCCGGGATAGGGAAGATCAAGCATTCGAGCCACTTTGTCGTAAGCTTCGCCAACCGCATCGTCCCGTGTCTGTCCCAGTGACTTATATTTGAGCGGCTTTTGTGCATAGACGAGCTCTGTATGCCCTCCTGAAATTAGGAGTGCTATTAGTGGATAATTTATTCGAATTTCGTTTCTTCCCTTTGCTTTATCTGCCTCAAATAATACAGACATGATGTGGCCTTCCATGTGATTGATTGGAATTACTGGAATGTTCCAGTAATTCCCGAGAGCTTTTGCAAAACTAATTCCCACCCATAAGGCTGGCTCTAGCCCTGGCCCTGTTGTGACGGCGATGGCATCAATTTTTGGTTTCCTTATTGTGGGTAAGAAATCTAAGAACTGTCTTAGTAGTTCAGGCTCACGCTCAAGAATTTTCTTGGTCTTTGCGGAGACGACGATTTTTTTCTGCGATGATTTTAATGATTTTGACTCAGTCAAGACGCTCCTAAAGAGTGGAATTAGATTTTTTTGATGCTCTCTTTTTGCCAAGTTTGGATAGACTCCGCCGTATTGTGCATGCAAATTTACCTGTGAGAACAAAGCATTGCCAAGCGTCTTTATCCCCGGGGAATTAGCATCTCCTGCTATGGATAGCAGGGAAACTGCCGTTTCGTCACAGCTTGTTTCTATTGATAGAATTCTCATTGGTGACCCTACCGGGAGTCGAACCCGGCTTCCAAGCTTGAAAAGCTTGTGTCCTAACCGATAGACGATAGGGCCAAAATAACTGCGAAATTCTAACACTTTTTGTGTAAAAATCAAAAAATGCTAGCATTCATTTACGGAAAGGTGGCTGAGTGGTTGAAGGCACTGGTTTCGAAAACCAGCAAGGGTGAAAGCTCTTCGAGAGTTCGAATCTCTCCCTTTCCGCAGAAAATATAAAAGAAAAAGGCGGCGCGAGGATACGCGCCGCCCATTGGTGCTCTACTCATGTTCTGACTGTCAAGAGACACGCATGTGCTGACTGAAGAATTGTAACTGTCGGGAGGACTGTCTCACGGCCACTTCCTTGGGGTGAAGAGACAATGTTTAGCGGTCCACCCCACTTCAAGTTTCGTCTTTCAAGTTCATTAAGCGTGGTGTGGCGCGCCTGAGCCTCCGCCTCATTGACGAGCTTCTCAAAGAGATCTCTGTCAAAGGCAGCCAGACTTTGGCGAACAAGCGTTACTCGTCGTCTCGCATTTACCGCATTGTTTGAATGCAGTGTTAGGGGATCTTCCACTACTGTGACAGGAAACTGTCTGACAGCCCATTCGCGCGCCTTGCTATATCCACCAGGAGCGCAAACGTAAGTGATTCCATCGTACTGTTCCGCGGTGAAATGGTGCGGACGTCTATCCTTCATTGCGATAATTTGCCTGACCTCCTTGCTAGGCATTTCACCGCACAGGATCCTCATTGTGTCCTTGACTCTTTTCTCAAGAGTTGGCCAACGTTCAGATTCCACCATGGCGACTATATTGAGTGCATCAGTCGCAACCACTTCTTGCCGCATTTCAAAAAGCTCGGGATACAGCGTAATTGCTTCATGCGCTCCATGACGATCTAGCGCTCCCACCATCGCGACAAGTATTTTGTCTACTCGGTCAATTTGACCTTGAAGTCGCAGTGTGATGATTGCCATCGCCGCCAGAGCATCCTTGTCGGAGCGCTCTGTTACAAGCTTTGAACCTCTTGGTGGGAGATGGTACATGATGGCTTCTTCAGCCGCTGACGATGATCTCCCTTGAGTGTGCTGAGGGTCAATGTTTCCCAAACCGCATCTTTTTGCATGGATAATCGATGTAACCTCAATGCCAAGAGTGTTTGGCCCAAGCCACCCATTGTTATGTTCTCGTGCCCAACCCGAAATATTCGGATTGAGCAGGCCATATAAATAAGGCATGACTCCTCCGAGTAGATGTCAAATATTTTCCAAATGCAATATATCACGGCCACTCAATCAAGTCAATTTTTTGCTAATGACCACCTTCCTTATACAATATGATATTCTTATTCTAATGTTCTCAAGAACATTAGAATAAGAATATGAGAAAACTAAAATATTTGGAAAAAATAATAAAAGGATTTTCAAATCACAGAAGGATACAGATTATGGACTTGTTAAGCCAGAGACCCGATCTCTCCATTTTTGAAATAGCGGATGTCTTAAAGGTGAATTTTAAGACAGTTTCGGAGCACGTCAGAAGACTTGCGATTTCAGGTATAGTGGTAAAAAGAAATGACGGAAGTTCGGTTCGGCACATGCTTTCTCGCACTGGAAAATCTATTCTAATGTTCTTGAGAACATTAGAATAGATTCTAGGCGGGGCAGAAGAGAGGGAAGGAGTTGTTTTTGGAGTTTTTTCTAGTAGAATTTCGTGATGCGCGGTTAGCTGTTTTGGTAGTTAAATAAGTTTGCGCGGTTAGCTCAGTTGGTAGAGCATCTCATTGACGTTGAGAGGGTCAGAGGTTCGAGTCCTCTATCGCGCACAAGCAACATTAAAGTAATAATTATGGATCTAAAATCTACATACAATCGAATAGCGGAGGATTGGGCCAAAGATCACAAAGATGATATTTGGTGGAAAAAAGGGACAGACAAATTTGCTTCACTGCTAATGCCAGGAGCCTCTTTGCTGGATGTTGGATGTGGTGCAGGTATTAAGTCAAAATATTTTGCTGAAAAGGGCTTCAAGGTTACTGGTGTAGATTTTTCTGAAGGAATGCTCAAAATTGCTAAGAGAGAGGTGCCTAGCGCTCATTTTTTCGTAAAGGGTATTTTGGAAATAGAAACACTGGAAAATGAGTTTGATGCAATATATGTTCAGGCAGTTCTATTACATGTTCCTAAAGAAAGAGTTGAGTTCGTGCTGGAAAAGCTAAAAAATAAATTAACTCCAAATGGGATATTGTATCTCGGTGTTAAGGAAGTCAGGCCGAATGCTCCGGATGAGGAGGTGGTGAGAGAAGATGACTACGGGTACGATTATGAGAGATTTTTTAGTTATTTCACAAAGGCTGAAATGGAAGATTATGTTAATAAAATTGGTCTCGAGCTGGTGTGGACCAATATTTCAAGTTCCGGGAAGACAAATTGGATAGAAATGATTGTGAGGAACACGTGAAGAGATTCCTCTATCGCGCACAATTTGAGCGCCTGATTCTAGTGCATTGAGAAGGTTTTGTTTCTCCTTTGTTTCGTACGTGAGACTTGAAACAGAAATGCTGCAAACACGATTGAATGGTTGGGATTAATCACCTTCGCCAGCACTTTCTTAATTGCCTGTGCGATTACGCGCCACCATGGAGTCTTGCTTTGGGGCTCGGGATCAGGGGAAAGAACAGGAAGATCCGCATTCTCAATTATTTTCTCCCGAGTTATAACTGGAGGCGCTTCCATTGTTTCAGTAAACACTCCCGCAACCTCTGGCTGTATTGGGACCTCCGGCAATGTTAATGCCAGTTCTGGCAATATTATGATGCCTGCTTCCGCGACGGCTGATGAGCCGTTGTCACTTACCACCTGGGCGTAATTTTTGTATATGCCTGGCTTGACGTCTTTGCTAAATTCAATGGCATATTCAATATTTACTTCCTCCATCAAATATATTGTGTCTAGAACCCACTCCCTTTCTGACACAACATTCCCGTACTGGTCTTTGATTGTGTCTTTCAGAATAGAATTTTGGGCATCCTTTCCGTTGTTGTTTATTGTAATTTTATAATTTACCGTGCCTCCCGGAAGTATTGTTTCCACGTCCGCGGTCTTCTTTATTTGAAAAGCGGAAAGGGGACTTGGTATCTGCTCCGCGGTTACGGCTGGGATGTGGTTTATGGCCGTTACGACAATAGAGTCAGTATTGTCTTCTTCGTGCGCGTCTGGCTGATCTCCTGTGACTTTGAAAGTGCCGAGTATTTGGGAATCTCCTTCTGGCAGACCGTTTACTATATATCCATCATAGAATACTTCTGTTGCAGACCTTGCCGGCAAGTCGCCGAGGGATATGGAGATATCAGACTGGCCCAATATGCTGGTGAATCTGATTAGATCTTTATCAAAATGGCTTTTGAGAACAACATTGTGAGCGGGAGCATCTCCTCTATTTACGATAGTAAATCTATATCTGATATTCTGGCCTGCAACGAGGGTATCAGCTCCTTCTGCCACGGCTCCAACCCACAAGTCCGGCTCCCCAAATGTTAGATATCCATCCCAGTCTCCAAAGACGTTTACAATTGCTCTAAGCCAATTTTGGCTGAAGATGTTTGTGTTTATTATGTTCACCAAGTTTGTTGCTGCGTACGCATCTCCCGTAATGATCTGCGAGCCATCTGCGCTAGCAGAGTTTCCTCCCGTAGTCGCGCTTGTTGAAATATTGTTTGCTACATTTGCTGAGTTGGAATTTAACACGGAGATGGGCGGGGTGTTGGGGCCTCCTCCTCCCATGTTTGCGGAAAGCAGGAAACCTCCGTCAAAGAATTCAAACGTCAGCCCTTCCGGAAGGTTATATACAGTCTTGTTCCAGTTGCCGTAAATGTTTACAAGAAGAGAGAAGACGCTTCCTCCTGTGTGGTTGGCATTGACTATGTTTAAACTGTTGGTTGTTGCTTGCGCATCTCCAGTCGCGATAATGCCTTCTCCTCCGGTTGAAGAGTTATCTCCTGTATTTGCCTCTGTGGAGATTTCGTTAGATATCACAGCAGTATTTTCATTTAAGATTGATGTTGGCGCGGAGATGCCACCTGCTCCTTCATCAGCTTCATCTGGGTTTGTAATAGAGAGTAGCCAATTCATAAAGGCCTCGCCAGGGAAAATCAAATTCCCGTCCCAATTTCCAAAATGGTTAAAGATGAAGAAAATAAGATCGGATTCGGTAATATTTGTATTGACGACGTTTACCACATTTGCCACTGCGTATGCATCACCGGTTATTATCAGCGCGGTGTCAGAAGATGTGGCGCTGTTTGCGCCTGTGTCTGCAGAAACCACAATGTCGTTTACTACCGTTGCTTCATTTTCATTTGTCACGTTGTAGCCGGAAGCAGAAAGGCACTCTTGCGTGCAGGAGCTCGCGCTATCAGCGCCTTCTCCCATAGATTCCGTGGCGGGTCTTATATCAATATCGCCAACTTCGCCCCCCTCCGCGTTTACAATCGTGAGATTGAGCTCGGAGTTTACGACGTTAGTATTTACCACATTTACCGTGTCGGAAACCGCCACAGCATCACCCGTATCAATGGCGGCATTCTCTGAGTCGGCAATTTCATTGCTACCCGTCCCTGCGTCAGTGCCAGAGTCGTTTAAGACCGTGGCGTCATTGCTGTTGGCTATACCAATGGTCGTTGTTGAATTTCCAGCATCAACAGGATTGTCCTCGGGAATTATTTCTAGAGTAGTGCTTGCTGTTGAAGTCGCGGCTTCAGGCAGGATTTCGGTCTGTACAATATTGGTGTTTACCTCGTTTTCATTTGTGCTTTCTGCCTGGGCATCGCCAGTTACAATAGCCGTCGTTTCTTCTTGTGGCGCCGGTTCAGCCACTATCTCTGCGGGTGTTTCTACTACTGCAGGCGTTTCCGCAATCACTTCTTCAATAGGCGCAGGCGCTACTTCCTCGTCGGCTGAAGCGGGTGTGAAGGGGATAGGGGAAAGAATGGTAGCCAGAATAAGAGCAGAGGCAAAAAGCCGTTTGAGATGATCTCTCGCGTCATTTGAAATATTAAATTGTGAAGAGAGATATGACATATTTCCACACATTAGCGAAAAATACTGACATTAAGGAAGGCTTTTCGGTGCTAATCTCAAGCGCGTAATTATCCTCTCCTGTCTCAATGCCAACTTCAGAAACCCCCGCTGTCTCTGTTCTTGCGCCAGACTCTGCTCTGGAGCTAGATGAAGGCAAGATAATTTCCGAACTCTTTTTATGGAGGAGCTTTCTCCAGCAGGAGAGGAGACTGTCTCATTTATGTCTTCCACGATTTCTCCATTTATAACAGTCTTAATTTCCACTTGGCTCGTGGCTTGCCCGTCTCCGCCAGTGGAAGCGCTTGCGCTGACATTATTTCTTATAGAGGCCGTGTCTGCCCACACGCCATAAAGAGGCAATGTTATTGCCATAAACGATAAAAATATCCTTGCGTAATGAAGTTTCATCCCTTCGCACAGACTCTCAAGATTCCTCAAGAGTCTATCCGAAGGCGGGAGTACTCGTATGAATTTATTTAAAATTTATCCGAGATATCCCGTCCTCGTTAAAACAATTAGCGTCGAATGCGAGTGATATTTGAGTTGACCAAATTGGCTACTCCGGAACCTGCTCCAGCGCTTCCGCTGAAAATCATGCCTCCATTTCCACCATCATTGCCAAAACCGCCTCCACCGTTGCCACCATTGGCATCGTTGTATCCAGTCTTAGCTGTAGTATCAACGTAATTCTTAACCATTGCTCTGTTGCTGTTCCCGACAGTAACATCTCCTCTGCAACCGCAAGTAGTCTTTACCTTTGTATCGTTTGTATTGACCACATTCTCAACTGCAGACAAAGCAGCAGCTTCTCCTGTAGCTATAAATCCGCCATTTCCACCATCATTGCCAAAACCGCCTCCACCATTGCCGCCATTGGCGTCATTGCCACCAGTGCTTGCGGTAGTGTCAACGCTATTTTTGACATATGCAGAGTTTGTGTTGCCTACAGTTATGTCACTGCTTGACCAGTGCCATGCAGATGCTGGTGATGCAACTCCAAGAAGAGCGACGATTGCAAACAATGCTAAAATTCTTTTCATTTTCATTTTTCAATTAACACTTGATAATTTTTTGGACATTCTTCTGTCCCTTAAGGGAAAACAGAAGAAGCCAATTTATCGACCGCTTGAACTCTAGAGCTCAAGAGAGAGAAAACAAATAACACACGTGCATCAATGCACTTTCATTTTTTCTCCTTTGGACTCTATTTGTGAAGAACTAAATTAAACAAAACACCAAAAAGCATTTACGCTTTTCGGTGTTTTGACAGAAAATATATTTTTGTCTGGGGAAACTTTTTCATACACAAAACATCTGTGCCTTCTTTGGTTTCCCCTCAAAGAAAGCTAAGTTCTGGTACGACAATTGTAACGCTGGAAACTGCCTAACTGGAAGGAAATAATCAACATTTTCATACCTAGGAATTATGAGAGTAAGAATGTCAATCGTCATGCGTCTACAGCCCTTGTAATTAGCGTTATAACAGAGGGTCAATATAGGAATTATGGCAATCAAACAAAAAAGCCAGAAAGGGGACGCTGAATCCGGGAAACCGGCCCATAAAGCCTAAGCTTCTTGGGCAGGGGATCAGCATCCCTTTCTGGCTTTTTTATGTACACTTGCGATTCTAGCCACTTGCGCTCTGTTGTCAATGTATTTGGGCTATACTCCCACTCTTGGCCTGCAAAAATTTCGTTTGTAAAACCACATAGGTGAAGCCTGTGTGGTTTGTAATACTCTGAGCACTCTCACGGCCTTATAGCCATAGCAGTTAATCTAAATTTTATGAACAAAATAATTGGCATAATTATAGGGATCGTCGTGTTGGTGGGGATTGGGTGGTTTGTTATGGTTCGTGATGATAGTTCTGACACTTCTGACGTTGTCCAAGACAACAATTCAAACACTGGGACAGTTCAGAATCCCACTCAGGCTCGTGCCCCGATAGTCTTAGCTGATCAGAAAGCTATACCTACAGACACAACAGCGGTTGTGACAGGTAAGGTTACACCAAACGGCGCCATCACAAGCTATTGGTATGAATACGGCACAACTCCAGATATGGGTAAGATGACGACAAGGCACATGTTGGGCTCTGGGTTTAGCGCAATTTCTTCGCCTGCCTATATCACTGGGCTTACAAAAGACACTACATACTATTTCCGACTAAATGCTGAAAATCAGTTTGGAAAAGTCTCAAATGGCAAGCACTCCTTTGTAACGTCGAGTGAGTTCACTCCGATTGTTGGAAAAATTTCAACTGCAAAAACACTTCCTGCAACAAGTATAACTAGAACTTCCGCCGATCTTCACGGTGAAGTGTTGCCAAATCAAGCCGATACACAATATTGGTTTGAATACGGTCCAACAGTAAATTTAGGAAACATTAGCTCATTTTCTTCTGCTGGAAAGGGGACAGCAACACTACCTGTGGCGGCTTCTCTCAGTAATCTAAGTCCATCTACTACATACTATTTTCGTATTAACTCACAGAATATCTTCGGTACAGTAAATGGTGTTGTTTTGAACTTCGAGACTAGCGGTCCGTCTAATACAGCAGTACCGACCGCTTCAACAGTGAGTGCAACATCTGTAACAGATTCAACAGCTAATCTACGTGGTATTGTGAATGCTAAAGGTGCCAATACAAATTATTGGTTTGAGTACAGTACAGATTCTGGATTCAAGGCTTCAGCACTAAAGACTACAGAGAAAGCGGCTGTAGGAAGTGGTGAAATAGATGTGCCAGTGAGTGCTATGGCTTCGCCTCTACTCTCAAAGACGACATATTATTTTCGTGTCGTCGCGGAGAATTCTTTAGGGACGACTCGCGGAGATAGTATGAATTTTAAAAGCAAGTAGAGTTTTTATCAGTTCTTGATAGCTATTAATTAAATTTAATCTCAAAATTATGACAGATGATGCAACAAAAAAGGACGAAGTGGCAGTAGAAAAAGATAAACTAGCAAGTGATGCAACAGAGAAAGCTGCAGAAGCCCATGTGGATGCTGCAGAGGCTCATGGAGCAGCGGCAATAGAGCATGTTCAGCAAGCTGAAGATCAGCAAAACAAAGTTAGCTAGTAGATGTTGTGCTGACAGCATGTGGTAGGAGTTGAAGAGCGAGAATAAAATTAATAATAAATCATAAAACCATGGGAGTAATTCTTTGGATTATATTCGGGGCATTGGTAGGGTGGGTAGCATCGCTTATCATGAAGACCGATGCAGAGCAGGGAGCGGTACTCAATATTGTGATTGGTGTGGTGGGTGCGGTGATCGGTGGATGGCTCATGAGTGTATTTGGTGGATCTGGAATGACGGGTTTCAACCTCTATAGCTTTCTGGTTGCACTTGTTGGGGCTGTGGTACTTATAGTTGTGGTCAAGGCTCTTAGGCGCGTCTAATAGATAAGGGAGACCCGTGCATTATGCAGGTTGACTTCTGCGTAATGCACGGGTCTTCATGCCATTTACATTTGTAGAAAATATGATAGCGTGCGATTAGATCCGAACGTGAGGTAGTGGCCATACTTGAAAGCGCAATAGCGCGGGGAGGGTAAAATGAAACGTCTTGTGATGATTCTTTTTGTGTTCTGGGGTCTTGCCATGGAGGGCGCTTGGGTAGAGGCCCAGACACCCACAGGAGATTCATTTGTAAAGGGAGAGATGAAGAGCGGAGACGAGTATGTGGAGCTTCTGCGTCTGCGAAGTTCCCGCGTCGTTCCGACTCCCAGCCAGGTTCTCGCGGCTTTTCAGGCCAGGGATCCGGAGGCGCGGCTCAAGAATCTCTCGGACTTGTACGCATACATCTCCGAGCTTGATACTGTGCCGTGCCCGGCTGGAACGAACCTCATCATGGCAAGATATGTCTTCTCTACTCGGCTTTTGCATACTGACTTTGAAAGAGTGTGCAAACCCGGGGAGATGCTTCTGCGCAATCGACGTACGAAAGAGATCATTGCGTCTCTGGACTGTGGCAACACGGTCGGGTCTCCTCGGTATCTTCCAGGTGACGAGCCTGTCTTGGGGGTGGAAGTGAAGACCGTCATGGTGCCTTCAAAGCCTGACACGGTTAGGTTACCTGCGCCGCCTGCAAGAGTGGAAATGCAGTTCAAGACAGATACGCTCTGGCGAAGTAGGCCTTGGGGATGGCGTGTTGCAGAAGATGGAATATTTGGGGTGATTGGGGGAATTGTCGGATACAATCTGCGTCAGTTTCCCGCATGTCCTGCAATTCCAGGCGGAGGACCTGTGAATCCTCCCAATCAGACGAGCCCAGTTTTCGGGGTATCACTCCGGATCAATAGGTAAAGTGCGGTGTTTTTCAGGGGGCAGGCTTATTCACAGCTTGTCCCCTTTTTCTTATATTTTGATTGAAAACCCCAATACAGAGGCTATACTACTCCCATTGGGTAAGGGTGAGCATTATAAGCTTGACGACCTTGACTTTAAATTGTAGAAGGTATATAATCGCGGCAGCAAGTTCTCTCGACTCTTTTTGTAATTTTCTAGTCAATTAGTTCGGCATTAAACGTAGACTTTAATAGGTTAACTCAATAAATATGGAAAAAACAATTTCACGACAAAGTGGCTGGGCAAAATCTGCTCGTCGCTTCACTAGCGCAACTCTTGCGTTTGTTCTCGTTATACAAGCACTTGGTCCGGGTATTTTTGCAGTACAGACTGCGTTTGCTGTTACACCGACAACAATTTTCTCTGATTCGTTTGGAATAAGCCCTACTGTATTTGATATTCCTGCATGGGAGGAGGAAGGAAACGATGCCGATGACTCAACTCTGGCAAAAGCCCCTACCGACTCCGGAGCAGACACAGCAAGCCCCGATGGAGGACGTTTTGCAAAAATCTTTAAAGGAGAATGGATTTGTAAACAAATTGACGCTTCTGGATATGAATCTCTAGCGCTTTCTTACTATTGGAGAGGAACAGCATCAGCAGAGCCTGATGACTTTGGAATAGTTGAAATTCGCGCTAATGGCGTAAGTGAAGATTCTTGTAATTCAAATGGGAATGGAGGATGGACAAATCTAGCAAGTCATCTTCTGGACGATGCGTCCGGGGAGCAAGGCCAGACTCAGGAACCATGGGTATTGAATTCCGTAAATCTACCTCAAGATGATGACGGTCTTTTCCTACTCAGATTTAGAACTCATTCAAGCGCCGTCACGGAATACTTCCGCGTTGACGGAGTATCAATTACCGGTGAGCCTATTCCTGCTCCAACAGTTACTCTTAGAAAGTCAGTAGCAAATATTTGGTTGACACCTGGGCACCCAGAGTGGGGTACTCACATTACCTACAATATTGACTGGAGCGTGGACGGGGATGTCGCTGACCTTGTGATTACTGATGAATTGGCAGATTGGACATATTTAATTTCAGCAAATCCTACATATCCAATTGTACCTACGCCAGCAGGTTTGGATCCGCTTGTATGGGACTTTGATGATGAAGAAGATGGCGCTTATGGAACTATTGAATACACAATTGAGGTTTCGGATAATAAGGTGTGTTCAGTAGAAAATACTGCAACTGCAAATTATTTATACGGCAATGAACAGAATAGACAGGCTACTTCAAACACAGTTGAAACAGATGTCTTAAATCCATCAGACGAGTGTTTACCTCCTCCGCCAGAGCCAGCACAATGTGTCGCTGACTTGGAACTTATAAAAAATGGAAGCTTTGAAAATCCTTCTGTCACTCACAGTGCTTTGTGGGAAACATTTGACAGCACTACATCAGGACTTGATTGGGTTGTGGATTGGATGTCAAATTCATCTCCTTTTGGAGGCGATACACGTCCAGTAGTAGCAAGCCTTGAACTTCATGGTGGTGTAAATAGCTGGTTGCCTGATCTAGGCGAGCAGTACGCGGAGCTAGATGGTGACTGGGAAGGTCCTAATGGAGATACAAGTGGAGAACCAGCTTCTACACTTGTCTATCAAGATATTCCGACTGTTCCAGGTGAAAACTATGAGCTTAAATTCTCATTCTCACCAAGACCAGACACATCTGCATCTAATAACATATTGGGAATCCTATGGGGTGGTGTAGATGCAATGCCTCAGATTAGTGATGACAATGCTACGAATCAGACAGAATGGACAGATTATACTGTTGCCCTTTCTGCTACTTCAGCACTTACTAGACTTCAGTTTGAAGACAGGGGTACAAGTGATTCTCTAGGAACATTTCTAGATAACGTAAGTTTGAAGTGTGTTCCGGAAGTATGTACTCCTTCAGAAGGGATGATTTCAAGTGACGAGGGTACGACAGTTACAAATGTGGTGATTGGTCCAGATGGAGACTTGGGCACAGATTATGTTCTAATTGATTATTCAGCAGAACTCGTCTCTACAGTGCCTGCGATACAAGCTCTTGGATCAGGTGTCTGGGGAGCTAGCACATCAGACGCAAGTGCAAAGTGGATTTGGTCTGAGGATACAGTGGAGGACTGGACGGTGGACAAATGGTCAACGTTCCAAGAAACATTTAACATCGTAGGAACATCAACTTCAGCCAAACTTGAGATTGCGGCTGACAACTCTTACGAGGTGTGGGTCAACGATCCTACAATGAGCGGCGTGCCCGATTTCTCTGACGCTCTGGAAAATAACCACTCTGTTACGGATGTATACGACAATATTCACGGACTACTACAGGATGGTCAAAACACTCTTACAATAAGAGTAAAGAACTGGGCATTGCCAGGACAGCCATCTACTAATAATCCTGGGGGTCTTCTTTACACCCTTTCATGGGGAGTAACTTGTGGTAATGACAATGGAGGCGGAGAAGAAGAGCCTGACACTCTAAAAGTTCATATCTTGAAGTATCTTGACGGGGAACTTGCAACCACAGAATCGGCAAATGGTTTCCAGTTTCCAATGCATGCCGTCTGGCACTGGATTGACGATGTCGTCAATTCTGGAAATGGAGACTATTTCCTCGGTCCTGTTGGACATGGTGGAGCAGGTCCATACCAAGCAGATACTTCTACGATGACTTGGCCTGCCGAATACCAGACATGGGAGATTACTACCGAGAATGATACAGAAGGTTCTCCAAGCTTAGTCTTACCAGGCAGAAGCTACTGTACTGCAGAAAATGCAGGCGCTTATTATCTAGCTGGCTATAAAGTAGGGGAGACTCTATTGGGGGCAGAAAACTCAGAATTTATTGATGCAGATTATCCTGCGTTTAATAACCTCGGCTCAGACAGATATGTAATCGTCTATAACGAAACATGTCCTCCACCTCCTCAGACCGTGCTGGGAGATGTAACTATGTGTAAATTGGATGATATTGAAGATGGCAATCCGCTTTCCGGATGGCAGCTTCTACTCCTAGGCGCGCAAGTTCAAGCGGGACTTTCAGTAGATTCAGCCTCAATGGCTGGAGCAGACTCCGTCTCACTTGATGCAGGCACATCATATGTTGCAAAGGCAACAGGTACTTGGAATAACCAAGGAGGCGCTAATCCTGTAGATGCTGAATACTCAACTGTTGATGGATGGACGAGCCAAATGGATGGATACACAGGCTATCCAACCGGAATCCTAGAATTGCAAATTGCGCAAAATCCTCTGTTTGGTGATTGGGGAGCATACAATGCAAACCACACTTATTGGCAGGGTTTCTCTCCTTCAGCTACTGGTACTGTAAACTTTCGTATCTTTGATGGAGACGCAAATACTAATATTCAAAATGCCGGCTGGTATGGAGATAACTCAGGAAGCCTGCTCGTAGATATCTATGAAGGATATACAGGTGTTACAGGCCAAAATGGATGTGTGACATTTGAGAATGTTCCTTTTGGAGACTATACGGCTGAAGAGGTACTTCAGGAGGGTTGGTCTAATGTTTCTGGAACAGGTCCAGTTGTAGTAAATGATCCAACAGAGACATTTAATATCGTGAACACTCAGGGCAATGACAGTAACCCGCTCAGATTCACACTTAATGTGTTTATTACCGGTGAGGGAGAGGGTACTGTCGCTGGTGATGGCATTGACTGCTCAAGCAAGCTTGAGGGAGAAGGAGAAGAAGGAGATTGTTCGGAGACCTATGATTCTGGAGAGAATGTAAACCTCACAGCAAACCCAGATGAAGGGTCAAACTTTGATCACTCTTGGTCTAACGCATGTACTGGTAATAATCCACTCTGTTCAATCGTGATGGATAGCGACAAAGATGTTCAGGCGCACTTCGATGTTGAAGGCAACCTCATCATTGATTCAGTAACAAATACTGGGGGAGGTGGCGGAGGCGGATCATCCGGAGACAGAGTTCGTGGGTTTTCACTTGGCGGAGGTAGCGGTGGCGGTAGTAGCCCATCAGGAGAAGTCTTGGGTGCTTCCACCGAGCTTCCTGGCCTTCCTAATACAGGAAATGGCCCAGTGGCGCGAGCAGACTCACAGGCGCAAGCAATTGCGACTATCCTAGTCGGTCTTGCAACTCTAGCATTCTTAAACTTCACTGCAGTAAAGGTATTTAAACTAAACAAAATTAGCAAGTAAATTAGCCATAAAATGGCAAAACAAATAGCCCCACCTTGTTGTGGGGCTATTTGTTTGTTTGGAGTTATAATGAGCAAATGAACTTTAAGAGGGCAATGGTAATACTGGTTTCTCTCTTGTTTATACCAAACTTGGTTTTCGCCATTAGCGCTTCAGAATTGGTGGCGGAGATTAATGCCGAGCGGGCTTCTAGGGGTCTTAGTGTGCTTCTAGAGGATTCGCGTCTGGATAAGGCAGGAGAAAATAAGTCACGCGCTCTTAGAGATAGGGGATTGCTTGAACATACAAAAACCGCAGAAGGTGTACCGTGGAGTTATGTGGCGGAGACAGGGTATGAATATTCAAGCGCGGGAGAAAATTTGGCAGTGGCAGTAGACGGGGATTTCAATGTCTTGGAAGATTGGCTACAGTCTTCCGCGCACAGAGAGAATGTTTTAAATAAAAATTATGTAAATATCGGGGTGGGAATTACGAAAGGCGCTTTCGGTGGCACAAGCGCGGAGTATGTGGTGGCGTACTTTGCCACCCCCAAGCAGTCGGATAATTTACACAAATCTGAAATATCTGGCAATACCGATACGCGAATTGAGATTATGAAAAGGCTCATAACTCTATTAACGGAACTTATCAACCAAATCCTTGCAAACAGAGTATGATATTTTTTGAAAAATACAAAAAGCTAATATTGCTCAACTTAGTCTTTATTCTGCTAGTTGGCCTTGTGTTTAATGTAATATATCGGAATGAGAGACGGAGTGCGGTGACAGTGCCACTCCTTAAGTCGGATATATTTACTGGGGACGTAGCCACTTCTACACCCATAAAAGTGAGCATTCCAGCCTATGGCATTGAAGGAAAAGTGGTGCCGGTAGGCATCGCTAAGAGTGGCAATATGGCTGTGCCAGAGAAGTATGAGGATGTCGGATGGTACAAATATGGTCCTCGCGTGGGCGGGGAGGGCAATGCGGTCCTAGCAGGGCACCTGGACAATGGTAGCGGCAAGCCGGCGGTATTTTACAATCTCAACCAAATGAGAATAGGGGATGAGGTGTTTGTGGAGACAAGCGAGGGAGAGAGACTGCAATTTGTTGTTAGAGAGGTGAGACTTGTAGATTACAAAGATCCCCCACTGGAGGAAATCTTTGGTAAAATGAAAGGGGAGCATTTAAACCTTATAACCTGTGATGGTACATGGGATCCTGTGGCTAAGACGTACAGCGAGCGTCTCGTGGTTTTCACAGATAGGGTAAAATGAGCGCGCGGACGCATCGCCAGAATATGGCTAAGTGAAGGGGTTAAAACAATTGCATTTGAATACGATATATGGTATAATTAGAATAATGTTAAATATCTTGAAAAAGTATTTTATCCCCAACGAGGAGAACGAATACAAGCCTCATTTGCTACGCAGGACCTCTGTTGCAGTAATATCTTTCATATCGGTACTTGTGTTTTTCTTTGGAATTCTTCATGTAGTTGTTATAGAAAATACAAGTCTGCTTTCTGCCGTGATTTCGCGAGCCCTTGTGGAGCTTGCCAATAACAATCGTGTTCAAAATAACCTCACACACCTCGCTACAAGCCCCGTTTTGGAAGAAGCTGCGCAGCTCAAGGCCAACGACATGGCGGCCAAGAGCTATTTTGCCCATGTCTCCCCGGAAGGTACTACACCTTGGTATTGGTTTAAAGAAGCTGGATATGATTTTCAATATGCGGGAGAAAACTTGGCGGTGAACTTCTCAGACTCTTATGATGTAGATCGGGCTTGGATGAATTCTCCTTCGCACAGGGCAAATATCTTGAATGGCAAGTTTACAGAGATTGGCATTGCCACAGCGAAAGGCTATTACAACGGACAGGAGACTATATTTGTAGTGCAGATGTTTGGAAAACCGCTTAGAAATAATCTTGCCAATATTGCCAATACGGTTGTCGGGACACAGACGGCAAATGCTCAAATCCCAGCACCTACCACTTCACCTGTCCAAAGTCCTCAAAACACAGTTGTAGCTAAACCGACTCCAACTTCAACACCTGCCACTGGCCCAGTACTCGCGGCTGAGGCTGAGGGGAATTCTGGCACAGGAGCCAACCCTATCTCCGGGACAGCAGAAACATATATTGAAATTGAGAATGTAGCGGATGTTCCCGAAGGAAACCAAGTCGCGGCAGTTTCGGTAAAGACAAACGATGATGCAAGCAAGGCGGATGTGATACTCTCAAGCCCAAAGAAGACAGTGAGTCTGATTTACTCGGTGATTAGCGTGATTATATTTATTGCAATAGTGCTGATGATATTTATTGAGATCAAAAGACAGCATCCAAAACATATTGGACTTGGAGTGCTTGTGTTGGCTTTGATATGCGCACTTGGGTATGTATTTAGAGAAATTCTTTTCACGGGAGTGGCGGTTATTTAAAAAGTGAGAGATAATATAGTCCTCAATATGACATTTGAAGGATCACAAAATCTTGAAGGCCCAGCTTCTGATGACGCGCTTGAGAGACTGCGCCAAAGAGCAGATGGAGTTTATGATATGTCGGAAGAAGATGAGCTGTCTCCAAGTGATTTAGCTGATGTTGATGATAATTCAAGTTCAAAAACTAGGGGAATTGGAGCTAAATTGAGACGTATGGCTGGTATTGGGGCGATGGGTATGGCAAGCCTAGCGGGAGGAGAGACCATGCTCTCACGCGAAGCTGAAGCGCAGGATAGCTTGCAGAGAGTTGAGCAAGTTGCTGATTCCGCAAAACTGGCAGAAATAAGAGAATCATGGAAGAGAAGAGATTCGTCTGAAGTTGGCAATACAGGCCGACGGGCTCTTGAGCTAATAGAATTTGTGGATGGAGTTACCGAGAGCAGAGTGAAGCCGAGCAGAGAAAAGATGCAAAACATCTTAGCAACTCACTTTCCGGAATTTATTAAAAGGATTCCAGATTTGCTTACAGATGGAGAATATGAGGATGTGAAAAAGGTGTTTATGAAATACAAATATGGAGATTTGGTGGCAATAAATCAGGCGACGGAGCGGATGATGGAAATTGTGAATTATGCGGAACAGTATCGATTTTCTCCAAACATAATGGATAATCTAAAACTAAGCTTGATTAGACTCAAGTTTAATTTCAAATATTTGGTTAGAACTCTGGATGAGATACAGAAGATGGAAGTAAAAAAGGATACAACCAAACCGCCACCTCCTAACTTGGGTTTTCAGAGAGGATAAGAAGAGTAGGTTGAGCAGGCGTCGGAATCCGATTTTGTATCAAAAAGTCTTTAGAAAACAACCGCAAAACAATGTCCTGCGATTGTGTTTTTCGCTATCAGCTAGTTGCCGTAGCCGTTGGAATTGGCTCTGGCAAACCACAGATGTCCTGGTCCGTAGTTTGGGGCGGTTTTTTGATAGATTCCTTATTTCACATGCAAATGCATGTAGATATCCTCAAGTGCGCGCACTGCATCTCCCGCGGCTATGTTGTTTTGATGATATAGAACGTCGGAGCAATCTCCGGCGGCCCATAAACCGGGGATTTCAGTTTGCTGTGTTCTAGGGTCAACAGGAATTTGATTGTATTTATTCAGTTTGACCAGATCTTTTACGAAGTCTGTCGCCGGGATAAGGCCGATTTCCACGAATATTCCCGTAACTGGGATTTCTCTCTGTTCTTTTGTTGTAGCATCCTCATAGACTAATGTGTTTACAAATTTGTCTCCTTTTACCGCAACCGGTAATGCGTTCATAATTGCTTTCATCTTCGAGTTAGAAAGGACTCTCTCCACTGTTACTGGATCTGCCTTAAATTCGGGACCGCGATTAATGAGGGTAACGCTCTTGCAATATGCGAGAAGCTGAGCGGCAGTCTCAAAGCCAGCATTGCCGCCGCCTATGACCGCCACATCCTGATTGGCAAAAATCGGTCCGTCACAGGATGCGCAGTATGTAATCCCCTTGTTCTCAAATTCCACTGCTCCTGGTATTTCAAGCTTCCTGCGAGAACTGCCTGTTGCGACAAGAACAGCTTTAGCCTCGTACTTTCCTCCGCTTGTTTCTATCGTGAACACTTCGCCATTTTTGCCGACTTTGTTTACTCTTTCTCCCTCTTTTACATCCACAACATCTCCAGCATAAGTTAAAAGATGTTTCTTTAGGGCTTCAGCGAGTTCAGGTCCAGGGATTTTCACCGTACCTATCCAGTTTTCAATTCCCATGGAGTCTATGCTCTGGCCACCCCAAGATTCAGTAATAAACACGGTCTTA
>Ga0209542_10004800_pt1 | contig 27504 bp, 31 predicted proteins | sample RifCSPhighO2_01_FD_184028 | JGI IMG/M metagenome (GOLD analysis project Ga0209542, IMG submission 184028) | Soil microbial communities from Rifle, Colorado - Rifle CSP2_plank highO2_0.1 (SPAdes) (version 2) | ecosystem: Environmental > Terrestrial > Deep subsurface > Rock core/Sediment ...
TCTTTGCGCTCAGCTTCGGGGGTATTCATCCACCCCTCAATAACGGATACAGGAGTCTTATAAATAGCGTAGAATTTTTTCATAAAGTTTTTTCTTATTTTTTAATCAGGCTCCCCGGGTAGGATTCGAACCTACGACCCACTCCTTAACAGGGAGTCGCTCTACCGCTGAGCTACCGGGGAATATTTAAGGATTGTATAGCTTATCAAATTTGTTTTCAACCCGAAAGAATCTCTTTCGAGTGCCATTGACAAAAAAGTATAGGCATGATATACTTCCAATACTGAGTTAATTACTCTGCCGTAAAGGCTATACAGGCTTTAGAAAAGCCAGTAGTTTTCTGAAAAATCCAGCACGATTTTAATTTTGGCTGTTCAGATTCTCGGATCCAAACTATTGGTTTTTCTAAGGTTTTTTATTTACCTCCAAGCTTGCGCGGCGGACCACTTCATCCAGATCCCGCCGCCGAGCGCCAAGATTACAAATACCATCTGTATAGCCCAGCCCAAAATCGGGATCATCCCGAGCAAAGAGAAAACAAAAACTCCAAGCAAGATAGTCCTCCAGCTTATTTCGTAGTCCTGCTGTTTCCTGATCGAGCGGTAAATTAAACTGCCGAGAATTATCGGCGCGGTTAAAACCGCGAAAATAATTGCGCCGACGAAAGAGACAAGACCCAAGATGCCAAGCGGAATCCCGATGACTGTTATCAAAAGAATTATCGAGGCTATCGGGAATACAATCAAGAAAATTATTCCTCTCAAAAATTCTTTAAACGTACGGGCGTGGGTATTGCGGACAAGTTCGGACATATACTTCCTGAAAAGAAGTCCCAACGCCATCGCACCGACAAGTAGCATCAAGAATGGGAAGATAACGCTCGCCCAGGAAGTCCCCCGCTCCGCTTTCTTGCGCTCCTCAAAAGTTGTCTGGCCCAAAACTTGCGCGCCATTTTCTATGGTCGCCACTTTTGCAGATTTATATTTCAAATTTCCCCTTATCAATGCGCGCGAACCAAGCGTCAACTTATCCGCGTACACTTCCACGTTTCCTTCGATTGCCGAATTTATAAAAACATCTCCGCCGCCGATTTTAACATCGCCACCAACGGGCGCGTCAATGCGCACCGATCCTCCTCCTATCAAAGCATCCCCGCCGATACGATTTCCGTTTAAACGTATATCGCCTCCGCCCGCAAGAACATCTCCGCCGACAGCACCTTGCACAAGAATCGATCCTCCGCCGACGCGCAGGTCATCCGTAATATTTCCAGATATCGTAACCGTACCTCCGCCGATAACCGCATCCTGCCCGACAGTTCCGCCAACGAAAACTGACCCGCCGCCCGCGTAAAGGTCGCCCAAGATCTCGCCCGCGCTCGTAATCGAGCCGCCGCCCGCGTACACGTCGTCGTTAACCTTCTCATCAACGCGCACGTCCACCCTATCGCCGGAGCGATAATCCGCCGCAAAAAGCAAAGCCGGCGCGGCCAAAACCGCTAAAAGGCCCACCCAAAATATAGATCTTGTCATATGCATATATAATATGACGTATTTCTACCTTCCGCTATACTCCGTGCACACTTCAAGAACCTTTAGTTCTTTAAAGGATTTAGTGAGGTTCTTAGCAATTATTGCGGGGGATCTCCCCCGCTATCGCATCTTCACCTTGAGTTGTTTCATATCCTCCGCGACTTCTTCCATTTCGTCATCGCTTAATTTCTCTTCCGCGTACGGAAGCATGCGCGATTCCTCTTCATGGACGTGATGCTCGACATTTCTTTTTAATTCCTCCATCCCGTCGGAAAATTCATTCTCGGCCGGGTTCATTTCCCGGAGCTGTAAAATTATCTGCTTAACTTTCGCGTGCTCCTCATAACTTTCGCTTACTATATTCGAAATCTCGCTGTCCTCCTCCGCCTTAAGCGAAGGGTAAAAAACTTCCTCTTCCATAATCGCGTGCGCGTCGAGTTCGTCAAAAATCATGGTCGCGATGGCATCGCGGCGCCGTCCGTCGGAATTATCGAACTTCTCGAAAAGGTCCTCGATCCTGCGGTGGTCCTCTGCGATCAATTGTATCGGAGTCTGTGCCATAAGTACTAAGACGGCGGGGCTTAAAAATTATTACGATATGTAATATAATACCGGCATATGAACCCACTCATCACAATAGCCATAGCAATTTTAGTCATAATAATCCTCTCTATCCGCCAGATAAACCAATACGAGCGCGGGGTGCGATTCACGCTTGGGAAGTTCACGGATATCATGGATCCGGGCTGGCGGCTCGTATTCCCTATTTTCCAGACATACCAGAAAGTCGACATGCGCGTGAAGGCTGTGGACGTGCCGGACCAAAACGCGATTACGCGCGACAACGTCTCGGTAACCGTAAATGCGGTAATTTATTACAAAGTTTCTTCCGCGGAAAAAGCCATAATCGAAGTTGAAAACTTTTTCTACGCGATCTCGCAATATGCGCAGACAACGATGCGGAACATCGTGGGCGAAGTTACCCTCGACGAACTTTTGACGGGCCGCGACAGGATCGCGGATCGGATCCGCGAAGTCGTAGACAGGGAAACCGATCCCTGGGGATTAAAAGTTTTGAATGTTGAATTGAAAGATATCCGCCTTCCGGAAAATATGGAGCGCACCATCGCCAAGCAGGCCGAAGCCGAACGCGAAAAGAGGGCCGTCATCATCACCTCCGAAGGGGAACTTGCCGCTTCGAAAAATTTGTCCGAAGCCGCGAAAATTTTATCCTCTTCGGACGGGGCGCTCCACCTGCGGACGCTTCAATCTATAAATGACATCTCTTCGGACCAATCCAACACGGTCGTCTTCACGATACCGATGGAAATCCTGAAAGCGTTTACGTCCTTCAAAAAAGAGGAGAAATAATTTTGTCTAAAAACTTTTTAACTTCTTTCTCGTAATCTTCGAGGGTCCCCTCGTTTGCGATTTTGAAATCCGCTTCCTCGCCGATTTTCGGGATGAATTCTTCGGTGTGGGCTTTTTCTTCTTCCATGAATTGCTCAAAGCTTACCGTATCTTCGCCGGCTTTTTCTTTGGCAATCTTTCCTCTCTCCCAGCGTAGCTCCGGGCTAGCCGTCACATACACCAAGAAATTTTTCTCGAATTTCCTGACCATATCCCGGTCCGCAGGCATCCTCACCCCGTCAAAAATTACGATATCGGACTCGTCGGACATTATTTTTTTATAAACCGCCTGCGTCAAAACTTCTTTGCCGTATTTCGGCTCCATAGCCTGGAAAAGATTTTGCAGGTTGGAGCGCGAAGGCTCCAGGTCCCAAATCTTGAGAGTCTCATACAGGACGTCAACCGAGCGGATGCACCCCACGGTCTTGGGTTTAGCAAATTCGGACAAGAGTTTAACGAAAGTGCCCTTGCCGGCGCGCTTTTCTCCTAATAGCCCTATTACAATTTTCATGCTTTATTATTGTACCAGAAAATAGAAAAATCCCCCGACCTGCGGTCGGGGGATTTTTCAAGCATTACCAGCCAGCGACTTCTTTCGACCAGCAGACTTTGCTTTTAAACCAAGGTCTAGTGCCTTGCTTCTCAAATAAGTAGAGGGCGAAGGCCTCGTTCCCTTCTTCGGAGTAAATATCGTACCCGAGCTTCTTGGCTTCCACGCCCCAGACACCTTTGTTAATCTGGTAGCGTCCGATGTCCCTCGGGTCATAGTTACCCGTAAGAACTTCACCGTTAGCTTTGAAATGCGTGTCGTTAGACTCGCATTTGGCAATCTTCTTCATGATTCCCGGAACAGGGGTCATATTTTTTGACACCTCAATACCGACAGTTTCGGCCTCAAATTCAGCGACTAAAGCTGGTCCGGCTTCGTGGCCGATTTCTGGGAAAATCATAGCAAGACTTATTAGCGCTGCGTAGATTATAGGCATATTTGTAATATAAAATCCCGCATATTCGCGGGAATCTATATTCCCTAAAGGTTAGCATATTTACGCCAGAAAGTCAAGCCCAAAATCGAGATTCCCCATGTCCAAAATATGGCTTAAAATAAGGCGATTTTGGACAAAAATTAATATGAAATTGACAAAAAAGATATGCTCAATAGACCCTAATAAATTCATATATAATGGAATCAATAGGTCGATTACGCCTTAAAAGGTATATAAATTTAAAAAATGAAAGCTTTACACATGATCGCCTTCATCCTCCTAGTGGTGGGAGGGTTGAATTGGCTCCTCGTTGCGTTCGATTATAACCTTGTGGACTCGATTTTGGGCGCTGGCTCCGCCGGTGCGATGATCGTCTACGTCCTCGTAGGTTTATCGGCAATTTGGGAAGTTTTAACCCACAAGAAAAACTGCCGCAACTGCAACCCAAGCGGTATGTAAATTGGATAGTTTTCAAACCTGCAAATCCCCTCCGCCTAGGCGGAGGGGATTTGCTATAATATAGCCATGCCTAAATTAATTTTTGACATAGAAACTATCGGGGAGGATTTTGACATGCTGGACAAAACTTCGCAGGAAGCCTTAACCCGTTGGATCAAGAAAGACTCGGAATCGGAGGAGGACTACCTAAAAGAGCTTGAATCCCTGAAAGACGGGTTGGGCTTCTCCCCTTTTACCGGCGAAGTCGTCGCGATAGGGGTGCTCGATTATGAAAAAAATAAAGTCGTCATAACTTTTCAGGCTCCGGGTTCAGATACCAAGGAATTCGAAGAGGATGGGGTGAAGTATAAGCCCATGACCGAAAAAGAAATGCTCGAGAATTTTTGGAAGGGCGCGGAAAATTACAACGAGTTCGTAACGTTCAACGGAAGATGTTTCGACGTCCCGTTCCTTATGGTCCGCTCCGCGGTGCACAAAATAAAACCGTCCAAAGATTTGATGGCGAACCGATATCTCTCGAGCCAGCGCGACTTAGCCAAGCACGTCGACCTGCAGGACCAGATGACTTTTTACGGGGCGCTCCGCAGGAAGGGCGGGCTCCACATGATCTCGCGCGCCTTCGGGATAAAAAGCCCGAAAGATTCCGGGATCAAGGGCGAGGATGTTGGGCGATTGTTTAAAGAAAAAAGATTTGAAGATATTGCCAGGTACAACGCCGGCGACTTATACGCCACGCGCGACTTATACACGGCCTGGAAAGAATACCTTCACTTTCCTTACGAGAAGTATCAATATTAAATCATGGACAAGATAAACAAAACCGAAGAAGAGTGGCGGAAAGAATTGAGCCCGGAAGAATACCAAGTGCTTCGGGGCAAAGATACGGAAGAGGCGTACTCTGGTTTGTATTGGGACGCGCACGACAAGGGCATATACCGGTGCAAGGCCTGCGGGGCGGAGCTTTTTTCTTCGGAAGATAAATTCACTTCTAAAACCGGGTGGCCGAGTTTCACCCAGCCCGTTAAAGACGGAAAAATAATCCTCGAGGAAGACAAAGCTTACGGCATGGACCGCATCGAAGTTAAATGCGCCAGGTGCCTCTCGCACCTCGGCCACGTTTTCGACGACGGCCCTCCGCCAACCAACAAACGGTACTGCATAAATTCCATCTCGTTAAAACTCGAGAAGGAATAAAAAAGGGCCCGGACGTCGCTTGCGCAACGCCGGGCCCTTGTTCTTGATCAGGGGAAGATTTTCGGAGCACGGATATCTTCAATGCCACCATCCTTATATCTTTCTGGATACAGCGCCACGACATTGAGCGCGTGGGCACGAAACATCATAGAAAGGTCGAGTAAGTGCTTCTTCTGAATCTCTACAACCTCTGCCCCAGAAGGAAATGGCTTGAAAAAAGAACCTTGGTACCCGAGACAAGCCATATGATTTGCTAGGCCTATCCGCGAAAGTTTAAATTTATTGATGATAAAAAAAGCCTTTTCTCTTTCCCACTGAGCACCGCGGCAATCATCATGGAGAAGGCCTGCGCCACCACCATGCAAGATCTCAAACGGCCTTTTCATCCCATAGTCCTCTGCAAAAATCTCGATCGTCCTTCTGTGGTAGTTTTTGTCTCCACAAAGGACTATAAGAGAATCGTAAACGTATCTCTTCTTCTCCATCTACACCTCCCTTGAAAATAAATTACTGCCCAAAACACTATACCAGAATATAGCTAGACACTTCAAGCGCAAGTAGTGGATTAGTACCCTTCCAATTTTTTGGCTTCGCTGTGTTCGCGGATTTTCATTATGGCTTTCGCCTCGATCTGCCGAATTCGCTCGCGGGTCACGCCGAATTCTTTTCCAACCTCTTCGAGCGTGTGGGAAATCCCGTCGTCCAAACCGAAACGCAGGCGCAAGATCTTCTGCTCGCGGGGGGCTAAGTCATTTAAAATCTGGTGGAATTGGTCGCGCAGGAGCCGGCGCGCGGCCTCTTGCGAGGGCGATAATATTTTTTCGTCTTCTATAAAATCACCGAGCAAAGAATCCTCGTCGTCCTCCCCCACCGGCTGTTCTAAGGACACCGTCTCCTGCGAAATTTTTTGGATGTGCCGGATTTTGTCTACATCGATATTCATCTCCGAGGCGATCTCTTCGGCCAAAGGTTCGCGGCCCAAGTCCTGCGTCAAGCGGCGGACAACTTGCTGGTATTTCGAAATAGTCTCGATCATATGCACGGGGATCCGTATTGTTCGCGCCTGGTCCGCGAGCGCGCGGGTTATGGCCTGCCTGATCCACCAAGTCGCGTACGTTGAAAATTTAAACCCTTTTCTCCAATCGAATTTCTCGACAGCCCGGAAAAGCCCGAGGTTCCCTTCCTGTATCAAATCCAAAAGCGTTAAGTTCGGCGAGCGGCCAACATATTTTTTTGCGATAGAGACCACCAATCGCAGGTTCGCCTTGGCCAATTTATTTTTTGCCTCCTGGTCCCCTTTTTCGATTTGCCGCGCAAATTCTTTTTCTTCGTTAGCGTTGATCAAGGAAATTTTTCCTATCTCGCGCAAATACATCTGTACGGAATCCGTGCTGAATTCCTTGCCTTCTTCGGCGACCGGCGTCTTTTCATTTACTTCAAGCTTTTCTCCCTCGAGGACGTAAACTCCGGCTTCTTCCAAGTGCCTGTATAATTCGTCTAAAAATATAATATTGTCCTCGATGTGCGGGAATAAATTTAAAATCTCCGCGTATGTTATAAATCCGCGGCCCTTGCCCTTGTCGATCAGGGTCTGCATTTTTGTATCAGAAAATTCCTCAGAGGCTTTGGTCGCCCTGGGTTTTCGTACTGTTGCCGCCGCCGCAGGTTTCTTGGGCGGAGCCTTCTTTACTTTTTTAACCTTGCTTCTTGCCATAAATTATTTAATTTTTTTGAAGCATCTTGAAATTCTTTTAAATATTCACCCAAGCGATTTTTCTCCCCGGCAATCTCCATTTTCCTTATTTGCTCGGAAAGAAATTCCAGTTTCGATTTGACCGCTTCCTGCTCGAGTTCCGAGACGAGACTTTTAAACTCTGCCCTGATGTCCGGGGCCTCTCCGTACAAAAGTTCCGCTTCTAGCGAAAACTTCGCGAGCAAGCCTTCCAATTCTTTCGGTATTTCCTTCCCTTCCGTAATCGCTTCGAGCGCTTTCAAATTTTCCTCGGAAAAAGCATCCTTGATCCCAAGCGAGACTTCTTTCAGCAATTGGTCCTTCTGCCAGTAGATCATCCCCAAAAGCCTTTCTTCCACCAAATGCCTCCTCGTCTTTGATACGACGTCCGCGCGTTTAGGCTCCTTACCGGGGATTACCTCCCCCTTTTTCGAAAACTTTTTCAGCTCTTCCCACAAAGGCTCCTCCCGAAGCTCGAGCACTTTTGAAGCCTCCTGGATCCAGTGGGCCCGGTCGATCGAGTCCGGCAAACGCGCTATGTACGGAAAAACTGCCGTTTTGGCTTCGTTGCGTAATGAGTATAAATCTCCGGAAAATCTTTTTTTGATATTTTCCAAAAAGAACGCAACAACCGGCTTAGCCTCGCGGACGGCGCTGGACCAAAGGTCGGCATTTTCCTTGATAGTCTCGGCCGGATCCTTGCCTCCTCGAACTTCGATTATATTAACATCAAAACCGGATTCGAGCGAGAGCTCATATCCCCTTCGTGCTGCCATCTCCCCAGCCTCGTCCGTATCGAAGGCCAGGAGCAATCTCCCGGTAAGCCGCTTAATTAAATTAAGGTGCCCGTTGCTCAAGGCCGTTCCGGAAGTCGCGACGACATTTTTTACCCCGGCTTGGTGGGACATCAAGGCGTCCATCTGCCCCTCTACCAAAACGCAGGCGTTTTCTTTTCGCACGTCATTTTTCGCGCGGTCCCAAAGATATAAAATTTTCGACTTATCGTACAAAACCGTCTGCGGGGAATTTATATATTTGCCTTCGCCTGCCTGCCGGCCAGGCAGGTTGGTTTCTTTTCCAAATATCCTTCCCGAAAACCCGACAACCCGTCCGGAAGGGTCGGAAACCGGGAACATTATGCGCGAACGGAAGCGGTCGTAAAATTTCGTGCGCGCATCCGATCGCTGGCTCAAAATCGCGAGCCCGACTTTTTCCGCTTCCTGCGAAGTGTATCCGCTCTGGCCTAAATAATTTAAAACTCCTTCCCAGCCGTCGGGCGCGAACCCCAACCGAAATTCCTTAATGCTTTCATCTTTCACTCCGCGCCCTTTTAAATATTCTAGCGCCGGTTTATTTTTCAAAAGTTCGGCTTGATAAAATTTCGTAGCTTCATCCATTAAATTTAAAAGCCTCTTCCGCTCGTTTGACGCCCGTGGGTCTTCCCTTCTCAAAGTAATCCCCGCGCGCGAGGCCAGCATTTCAAGCGCTTCCGGAAATTCCACGCCCTCGATCATCGAGACGAACCTGAAAACATCCCCTCCGGCGTTGCACCCGAAACAATGAAAAATTTCCCTGGCGGGAGAGACGTAGAAAGACGGCGTTTTTTCGTTATGAAAAGGACAGACCGCCTTGAAGTTCGCGCCTGCCTTGGAAAGCCGGATGTAAGAGCCGATTAAATCGACAATATCCACCCTTTTTTTGATATCTTCTATAGGGGAGGACATTATTTAAGTATTGTATCAGCAAACTATGTTATTGCTAGCCTCTGGCACAGATCAAAAAAATAATTACTTGAAAGTTACGACTTCGATATTATTCCCGTCCGAATCCAAAATGAAAGCGGCGTAATAATCCGGGCTGTATTCCGTGCGAAGTCCCGGCGCGCCGTTATCCTTTCCACCAGCCTCGAGCGCGGCTTTATAAAAAGCATCCACCGCGGATTTGTCTCCGACGAGCATCGCAACGTGCCCGCCTCCGGCGGGCTGTTTCTCCGAGACCCAAAGATCGGGCATTCCCGGAACGCCAAAACCCGCGACTTTGTATTCCGGAAAATCCTTAACGACAACGTAGCTTATGGGCGCGAGAGCCTTAGTATAAAATTCCTTTGCTTTTTCGTAGTTTGAAACGTGTACGCTTACGTGGGATATCATAGTACAATCCTACACTATATATGACGTTAAACAAGCAATTTTTCTTCGACATCCGAAGCCGCCTGGCGGTACGCGCAAAAGTCGCATTCAGATGAAGCTTTTGGTATTTCGTCGGAAATTAGGCACCTATGGAGGTCTTTAATCGTTTCCGAAACCCAAACATCATCGCCTTCGTAGGGAATTATTTTGACATCGAATTCCAATTTAGCGTCAAAGGCTTCCTTGTCCGCGTCGCCGTTGCAATAAACAAAATATCCCGTGTCCGAAACTTTAAAATCATTTTTCCTGAAAATCCACTGATAAACCTCCATCTGCCGCTTATACCCGATCTGCCAATCCGAATCCAAATTCACTTCCCCATCCTTCGACGTCGCCTTGTAATCAACAATGTGCAATTCTTTTTTCGGATTTACCCAAACATCATCAATCGCGCCCGTGATTATTAAATTTGTTTCTTTGTCGTGATACTGCACCCCTCCGCCGAGAGCATCCCTCCACTCCTCCATTTTTTCGTTAGGATAAGGGACCAAATCGAGCCCGTATTTTTTCATCAAAGGATGCGCCGTTTCTTTGGCGCGGTGCGAATCGAATTCTTTTTTCAAAAGTTTATCTACAGCTGAGTTTAGTGAAAAAGGATAACCCGGCGGCTGGCCCACGCCCAAGCGGCGGTCGAGATAAAAACAGCGCGGACAATTTAAAAATAAGTCTATTTTTGATCGGGAGATTTTGAACGGAATTTCCGATTCCGGGTCATACAAATTTTTTTTCCTCTTGGCATTATAAAATTTGGACATTGTTAATATTATATACCCCTGGCCAAAAAACAGCTATAATCAAGGTAATGGATTTCATAGTCGACAGGGAAACAAAAAACCTGCCTAAAAGCCATTATTATGGCGATACGGTTAGGCGCCTCCTCATCGCCGGCGGGACAATAATGATCGTAACCCTGCCATTTTTTGGTGAATTGATCCCCGTGCCTCTGGTGGTGTCGATCCTCGCCATAGTCGTGGTGGGAGTTGTTTCAGGCTTAATAAATCCAAGGCAAAAATGGACGAGTACTCTTGATTTTGCAATCTCTATAATCGGCTTCATATGTTTTGAATATCTCGCGGCAAACACGTATGCTTCCGACGGAGAATATTTTAGAAGTTTGTTTTTCTGGACCAACCAGACACTCGCGATAATATTTTTCATCGCGACTTATTACGGAGTCAAAACTCTTCGCGGTTTTTATATAAACAAAAATAATCTCGATTTGTAGCTAATTTTTCTCGTCCGAAACTATAACGCCGTCTTTCAGCGTTATAACGCGTTTCGCCTTGGAAGCGTATTCTTCTTCGTGCGTGATCATGATTATGGTCTGCCCGTCTTTGTTTAAATCCTGGAACGATTCCATGACCGGGCGCGCGGAAGCCGTGTCGAGGTTTGCGGTCGGCTCGTCCGCAAAAAGTATGTGCGGATCGTGCGCGATGGCGCGGGCGATGGAGACGCGCTGCTGCTGTCCTCCGGAAAGCTCGGCAGGCAGGTTATGGATTTTATCAGAGAGTCCGATCCGGGCCATCGCTTTTTCAGCTTTTTTTACGGCCTTGGAATGCGTCATTCCCTGCATCAGCATCGGCAAGATAACATTTTCGATGGAATTTAAATCCGGCAGGAGGGCGTAATCTTGAAAAACGTACCCGAGCTTGTTCAAGCGCAAAGCGGTTTTTTCAACCTCGCTTAAATCCGAAATCCTCTGCCTGTCTAAATAAATTTCTCCGGAAGTTGGCCCGTCGAGCAAAGAAAGCTGGTATAAAAGGGTGGATTTCCCCGCGCCCGAAGGCCCGATTATCGCGACGAATTCCCCGTCCTTGATTTCCAAATCCAAATTTTTCAGGACCGTAAGTTCGAGCTCGCCTGACCCATATTTTTTTACTAATTTTTCCGCGCGGATCATAAAATTATCTCCCTAAAATCGAGTCCAAAGTATTTTTCCTGATAATCAATTTCGCCGGCAGGTATCCCGCGACCAAAGTCACGATTAACAGAATCGCCACGCGGGTGAACGAGCCCGACCACGTCGCGATCAAGATCCCGTCCGAGAAAGGAAAATCTATAGGGTTCGCGTTGAAGTACGGCTTTAAAATTCCGAAAGTCAGGAACAAGCCGATGGTCGAACCCAAAATCCCATAGAACATCGCTTGGAAAACATAAGAAAATTGGATGGCGGACGGGCTTATGCCGATCCCCTTCATAATCCCGATAAACTTTCTCTTAGTCACAGCGTTTATGAAGATTACGATAAATACCGTGATGGACGCGACAACAAGCGCGATCGAAGAAAGCGCATTTCCCAAAACGTTCATGGTTGATTCAATGTCGCGCAAAAAGGACGGGATGGCTTCGTCCGAAGTTTGTATCCTTGCTTCGTTTGGGCCCATAAAATCTTTCAACTCCTGGACGAGTATCGGCGCGTATTCATAATCTGTTTTGACAGAAATTTCCTGCAGTTCCTCTTTGTTGACGGGGATCATGCGCTTCAATTCCCTGTCCAAGACAAAAACGCGCGTAGAAATTTCGTCTATCTTCGCCTTAGCGATCCCCTTGATTATGAAATCTTTCGAAACAGTCCCGGACTCCCGCGACATCGAAACCCGGACGCGCGAACCGATATCAACATCTTCCAAAAAACTTAATCCGGGAATATTGGCGTCCGCGAAAGAAGAATATTTTTTAATCAAGTTCGAACCGACCACGATATATCCCTCTTCGGATGGGTCTAGATTTTCACCCTTCCAAATAAACCTGGAAAATCCAGTCACGTCTTCCTCGAGTTCCGGATCTATGCCGTTTAACCTCGCGCCAATCGAGTTTGCGCGTTCGTCTTTTGCCGGCAGGTCGTTAAGCGTCCCCAAAATTTGCGCGGAGGCGGTGTGACGCGGAGAAATCGCGTAAACTTTTGGATGATTTTCTAGAAAAGTTACGAGCGCCTGCGAATTTTCGATGTGGTCCCGTCCGTCCGCCGAAGAGATATAAACTTCCCCGGAATATCCCTCGCGATACTGCTCGAAAGATCCCGCGATCAAGCCGACCAGAAGTCCGGAGACAACAACCAAATTCAAAAACGTCAGCACCATTATAAAAATTATCAAAGCGGTAGTGCTTTTGTTGGCGCGCCTAATCTGCCGCAAAGCCAAAAACCACCCCACCCGGAGCGCGTTAAGATATTCTTTTCGCTTTTCGTTTAATTTTTTCATGCCGCCGCAAACCCTCCGGCTTGGATCTCCCAAAGCCTTTGATAAGTCCCTTTTTGCGCCTTTAAAAGCTCTTCGTGCTTGCCTTCCTCTATGATACTCCCTCCGTCGATAACCACTATTCTATCCATTTGCATGATCGTCGAAAGCCTGTGCGCGATGACGATCGTCGTGCGGTCCTGCATTAATTCTTTAAGAGAATCTTGGATATATAATTCGCTTTCGCTGTCGAGAGAAGAAGTCGCTTCGTCCAAAACCAATATCGGCGCATTTTTCAAAATAGCCCGGGCAATCGCGACCCTCTGCCTTTCTCCGCCGGAAAGTTTAACTCCCCGCTCACCCACAAGCGTGTGGTATCCGCCGGGAAAAGAAGAAATAAATTCGTGCGCGTGGGCGAGCCTCGCGGCTTCGGTAACTTCTTCGTTGCTCGCGTCCGGCCTGGCGTAGCGAATATTTTCCATGAGGCTCCTGTGGAATAAAATCGGGTCCTGCGGCACTAGCGCGATTTGGCCCCGGAGAGAACCCTGGGTAACTTCGGTTACGTCCTGCCCGTCGATCAATATTTTTCCATTTCGGACATCGTAAAAACGGAAAAGAAGTTTTGCGATGGTGGACTTGCCTCCGCCCGATGGGCCGATAAGCGCGACGCGTTCCCCCGCTTTAATTTTGAAGTTAAAATTATCCAACACCGCCCCGTCTTCGTGGTACCCGAAAGAAACTTTTTGGAATTCGATTTCTCCCTTGGATATTTTTATCGGCCCTGCGTCTTCCAAATCTTTTATCCCGTGCTCCTCTGAAAGTATTTCCGTCATTTCATTGGCATCCGCCAACGCCTCGTAGATGTGGCGTATGTTACCTCCGGCGTGCCATAACTTATCGAATATCCTATAAAGATAAACTTGAAATAAAGCAATATCTCCCAGCGTTAGAAGCCCTTGTCCCCACATCCTAACGGCAAAATACATAATTATAAATTCTATCGCTAGCGTATAAAAGCTCAGGAGAGTATCGGAAATCGCCCCCAAATCCCAGCTTTTCTTACGTAGCCTAAACTGCTCTTCAACCGTTTCGCTGAATTTATTTTTCTCAAAGCCATAATTCGCGAATAGCTTGACGTTAATATTATTGGTCACTGCATCCGCAAGATGTCCCGTAGTGCGGCTATCCGCTTCCGCCCGGCGAAAATCATACGGCAGTTTGAAGCGGGAATAAAAATACGTGAACAATAGATATACAACTGACCAGGCAACCATGATCAAACCAAAAAATGTGTACTGCCAAAGAAGAATTATGTGTATTATGACCATGTCTAAAAGTGCCCGCCCAAGATCAAAAAGGATCTGATCTGAAATTTGCTCGAATGCGCGTTCGAATCGCCGCACTTTCGTAACCAGGCTTCCAACGAAATTTGACGTAAAAAAACCGTAAGAATGTTCCTGCAGATATTGGTAACAAGTGTTGGTTAAATCGGCCATCACCCGCGCTTCGAAAAAATTGTTCACGAACCCGCTAAACCTAAAACTAGTCAGCTTAATTAAATTGACTACAAAAACTAACATGACGATACCCAAAGCCGCATCCAAATTTCCCGCAGTGAGCGCGTCAATTAAATCCCTATAAAGAAGGGGAACGTAGGCTTGGGCCAACGTATAGATCAAAACGCAGGAGACTATAGCTATAACCTGCCATTTATATTTTTTGCTATGACGCCAAAAAATGGCGAGTGTTTTTTTAGTTAACTTATACATTTTTACTAGTTAGAAATTGAAGTGCCATTGAATTTTTTTCCGTCGAGCAACATGGAGAGATTTTTTAAATCCCGCCCGTTTAATATGACGGCTGTGATTTTTTCTTTTTGCGCGAGCGCGCTTGCTACCGGGTCCACCGGAGAATGCGCTCCCGGCTCCCATTTTCTCGGGATCAATTTCCGGTATTTGGTCCAGCTTAAATTTTCTAAAACCTTTGCGTTTTTATATTTGGCGGGATCTTTGTCATAAACGTGGTCGGGTTTCCCCGCGATGATAACCGTCCCCGCTTTGAAGTCCGCGGCAAGGGCTACGGCAACATAATCCGTAGACCACCCCGGCCTCCAGCCCGAAGCGATCGTCACTTTATGCTTAAGCGCTTTCATTTTATACCTCTCATCGATCACGACCGGATCCGCCACGTCGCGGAAAAGCACGCGCAAGAGATGGGCGTTGGTGCGCGTCGCGTGGATCCCGATCCAATCTTTGTCTTCCGAGGTAACTTTCGCGAATTTGTGCGCCGCTTCTTGGTAAATCCTCGCGACCCGCCCGCCGCCAACCACTATCAAAAAGCGGTTGCCTTTCGCTAACCGCTCCGTAACAAATTTCTTAAAATTTTTCAGAAAGCCGACGTCAATTTTGTCCGGATACATGATCGATCCGCCCAAAGCCATGACGATAGTTTTCCCAAAACGCGGTGAATTCATATATGTTGCTTTATATATGAATAACACGATTTCACCTTTTACGGAAGCGGCGTCTGTTTGAAAATATCAGAACGGAACTGACTGGGCTCGGCGGGAACGAAAAGGACGATTTCAAGTTTTTCCCTGCCTGCAAGCATTGTGCCAAGCATGAAGTCATAAATTTAACTCTTTTTAAAATCCGCCCAAAGCGCTATTGCCACTAAAGCCAGAAAGAGTGTGACTTCCAGCCAGTTTCGTTTCTGAATAGCTTCAATAAGAGCTGTGCCAAAAAGAATTACTATTACTGCTAAGCTTGTAAATTTTAGATCTTTCATGCCTCTATTTTAGCGGAACTCCGCTCTTTTAACCATTGTTCCGCAATGTCACCATGGCGAAAGCTATGATCGCCCCGGAAACTGTGGCCGTGAGAGTAATTTGCGGAAGATTAATCGGCATCCGTAGAATCCAATATCCTAGCAAACCGACTGCGGATATAATCACGAACTCTAGAATGAAATATTGTAAAAATCTTTTCATAAGTTTATTTATAAGAATGAATTATTTTGATTATCTACCTTGTTTATTTCATCAGGTCTCCTATCGGAACTCCTAATGCCTCTGCAATTTTGGCAACCGTCTATAGCGGGCAGGCCAACGACTTCATTTCCTTTCTGCGGAGACGATTGCCGGAACTTTGAACCGATAGGACGGCCCAACCACAGCAGTGTTGATAGAATTATACGAAAATTGAGGCGGATTTACCAAGAAAAGCCTGGCTTATTCGATATCCCTATTTTTGCCCAGAAACAGTATTAACGACTTGCTCCACTTGTTTATTAGAGAGTTTTGAACCCGCAAGACGAGTGGGACGGCGAAGCTCCGCCGGACGTTCTGGCGAGATACCAATATTCTTTTTTGTATGGTTTATTTTTGTCATAGGCATAACTAGCATTACATCCCAATAGCGGATATCTTATCGACAGTTTCCTGTGCCGATAAAGACGTATTATCGATTTTCTCATCAAATACTGTCAGTTTTTCTTCCCATTCATAGATCATTTTAAACTCCTCATCTGTAATTGTAGATGGTCTTTCCTTGAAACGTTTTTGTGCTTCCGCAAAAACGGGCATGAGCAAAATGATTCTTACTTCTCCAAGATTTTTCTTATACAGACTTGCTGTTTCGTCTGTGAGTACATCCAAGATAACAACGTCAATGTTTTGTTGGGAATAATTCTTTGCCAAAAGACAAGTATTTTCTACACCCAATAGTTGTTGAGCCCTGCCTTCTTCGCCATCCCAAGGAGCCTTGTGTGGTTGAACATACATCTGTCTTATCGTATCCACATCAATAACCGCGCACTTTTCTTTTTTCTGTGCGAGGATTTTTGAAATCGTATTTTTCCCAGAAGCAGCTGGGCCGGTTAATATAGTTAAGCTCATAGTTATAGTTCGAATCCCTTCAGGGTTCACTCATTTTATCACTTTTCAGTTTTGAAATGTAGCGCAAAATAAGGGTTATTTACTGCTCATTTTTCAAAACTACTGGCGGGGACGATTGCCGGAACTTTGAACCGATAGGACGGCTTAGTTACAACAATATTGATAAAATTATGCGAAAGTTAAGGCAAATGTACCAATTTCGCGCCATGATCTAAGATTGCGGGTCTCTGTAAGCATAAGATAATTTATTATATTCCTGCGTCGGGTAGGAATAAATACCTTTATCATGCCAAAGTAAAAATTCGGCAATGCCTACATCGAGTGCAAATCTGCTACATACCGTACAATACGGTTCTCCGGATTTTTTAGTATTCCCGTCCTTATCGACCCTCGTGAAGTACAGTTGGGAGTCTTTTAGTTTTTCTGGATTTCGTTTTATGGCGTCAAGAATAGCTCTCCATTCTGCATGCATACAACATGTATGATCATATTTTGGTTTTCCTGAAAAATCGTATTCATCTAAGCATGTACGATTTTTCTCATCATCAACTGGAGGAGCATTGTACCCTCGACCAATGACTTCTCCGTCTTTTACAATAACGCTCCCACACTTTGCTTTGAGGCAAAGAGCTTCACCGGCAACTTTTGCAGCTTCTCCCATCCATTTAATCGCTTTTTGTTCCTCTATATTTTGTAAATATTTCATATTAGTGAATCCCTTCGTTCCTCGTCTTATAAAACGTTGAGAACAAAGATTAAAACTACTTGGCGGAGTATTCTAAAAATAGCTCGAACGGAATTCTGCCCTCGCCGCGCACACTGACAATTTTAAGTTTTTCTTTGGCGGAATACAAATTCGAGCGTGCGGAGCACGCACAAAATAGTTCTTTCAAATCAAAAAAGAAAAGGCGCGACTCCGCGAGGAGAAGCGCTTGTTGCTCCAACACCATGAACGAGGAGCTAGTAGCCCTTTGGCGGAGGAATCACTTCGTCGCCAATGTTGATTACGCCACCCTCGGTGACCTCGGCAAGAAGACCGCCGCGGTCAAAGAATGTCTGCTGGAAGCTCTTTGCCTTGCCGGAGAGCTTGCTCGGTCGCTGGCACGGGTCGCAGTATTTCACACCACGGAAGCGGGCGGTACCAATTTGAAACTCTCGGCCGATGAGCCACATGAGTTCGACCCCTTCGACAAAAAGGTTGCGGCGACTGTCTTTGAACTCGAAGCCGCTTCCTTCAAAGAAGATTGCGTTCATGAGGGTAACTTGGCGACTGCCTTGCTTGCCCTTGTTGAAACTCCCTTCGCCGGTCGAGTAGCGATCGCCCTTAAGTCCTTGACCGGCAACCGCTTCTGCTGACGAGACTTCCTGCATTGGTCCACCCGCTACGGAACCGATACAGATCGCTTTGACGATCCCTTTCATGTGTTTGTCCTCTCATTTCTGAAGATTCTGCCAGAGATGATGAAACTCAAGACAGAGATGACTATCATGAGAATCACTTGCGCCCCGATGTACCAAAGGTGCAGATACTCCACCATGAGGTACAGAAAGAGTGTGTTGCCGATGAGAAAGGAAACGGTCATGGCGACATACAGCGCGAGCTGACGGCCAACCATGTGAGTTTCCTTGTTCTGGAATGTCCAGAATTTCTGAAGTGTGAAGTTCAGCCCTGTGTTCAGGACGAAACCAATCAGCGCAGAAAGAACATACCAGACACCCAGATATTCCGTGAGGCCATACAACGCGGCGTAGTAAGCAATAACGCCGACGGCTCCTGCAACGCAGAACCGCACGACTTGCCTGAGGCGAGACGTTTTGGTTCGCATTGCGAATTTCTCCTTTCAATTTTTGATTTAGAAATGTACTAGTCGACTAATATATAATATTATTTCTAGTGAATTGTCAAACGAAAATGGAAGCCCCTACGAGTTTCTATTTTCAAAAAATCTTTATGAAAAAATTTCTTTTGCCCCTACAAAATATGGTTCGAGTCGATTTGTTTTCAGGTTCTTTGGCAGTTTGGAATGCTCTCAGTTTCCTCTGGCTTACGAAATCCTGACTGGCGGGGACGATGCCCGGAACTGTGAACCGAAAACGTGGCTCAAATTCGATGATCTTGATAAAAGTATACAGAAACTAAGGGATATCTACAAAGTTCACCCTGAATGGTTTGAGGTACCGAAGCCAAAGTCAGATAAGGGGCAAAATGCAGTCGATTATTCTATCTGAGCACCATGACCGTTTTTTGCCTCGTCGTTTTTCTCTTTCACTTTTCTCAAAATTAAGAAAAGTGAGTCCATATATTTCTTTATCCGTTCATGCTCCTGAGAATCAACAGTGTGAGTGATGTCGTCGAGAAAGTCGTATCTAATCTTTATAAAATCTTCTATCAGAATTTCTTGATAATGGGTTGTAGAAATTTTGTACTGTGCAGAACTCTTTTCAACTTTTGAGATACCTACTTCTTGCAAACCAGCATTCCCAAGTGCTTCTGCTATTGCTTGTATGCCATGACCGAGCTTTATCAGGCGATCGTTTAGAGAATGTTTGTCCGTGAAATTTTCCACCATTACTATTCTCGATTTTAGGATAAGCTCAAAGTTGTAGGAGATGAGAATATAGAACGACCTTAGACGAGAGAGGTCAGTTGTATCGCGCATCATATTATTTAAAGAATCTTCCACAAAAGAAAGCCCCGTAGACGCCATACTCGTCAGCGCGTAAGCATATTTATACTTTTCTTTATTTGTCATGTTTATTCATATTCTATAGTGGCAGGGGGCTTTTGAGTAATATCGTAAAGCACTCGATTTACTCCTCTTACTTTGCCGATAATCGCATTTGAGACCTTTTCCAGCAGCTCATTCGGGATTTTGTGCCAGTCAGCACTCATGCCGTCTATCGAATCAACAGCCCGAAGTGCAATGACATATTCGTAGGTTCGACTGTCGCCCATAACACCTACCACCTTAACAGGCAGCAATGCTGCAAACGCTTGCCAGATCTTTTCGTATTCTCCGGCCTTGCGTAATTTCTCAATAAATACCGCATCAGCTTCGCGGAGGATTTGAAGTCGCTCTTCAGTAATTTCCCCGACAATGCGTACAGCAAGTCCTGGGCCTGGAAACGGATGTCTCCAGAGTAGCTCTCTTGGAAGTCCGAGAGTTAGACCTACTCGACGTACTTCGTCTTTATATAAGTCCTTTATCGGTTCAAGAATCTTAAAGCCCATTTTCTCTGGAAGTGTAAGGTTGTGATGACTTTTGATTTTTGCTGCTGTTTTGGATGTCGAAGCGGACTCAACGCGGTCAGGGTAAATTGTTCCTTGGGCTAGATATGCGATCGTGTGCTTCTTAAGCTCGTTCTTGACCGCCTTTTCAAATACTTCAATAAAACTATGTCCGATGATTTTACGCTTTTGTTCTGGGTTGGAGATGCCCTTTAATCGTTTCAAGAAAAGCTGGCTTGCATCTATGACATGCAGTTGTTTGAAGCCATTTTTGCGTAGGTATGAAGCCACTTGCTCAACCTCTCCTTTGCGAAGAAGGCCGGTATCTACAAATACTGCGTGGAGGCGATTGCCGATAGCTTGATAAATGAGTGTCGCGGCAACGAGTGAGTCTACTCCGCCTGAAATACCCACTACAACGTGCTTGTCTCCAACCTCGCTCTTAACCTCCGCGATAATGTTTTCTGCTACCGAGCTAATCTTCCAGTTCTTTTTTGCTTTACAAATCGTGAGTAGAAAGTTTTTGAGTAACTTTTCACCATGCTGGGTATGAGTCACTTCTGGATGGAATTGGATGCCATAAAAATTATTCTTTGAATCAGCAAAAGCTGCATGTTTGCAACCCATAGTAGATGCTGTTGGTTTAAACCCTTTTGGTAAGACTGACACTTGGTCGCCGTGAGAAAACCACACAACCTCCCTTGATGAGAGCGCCTGAAAAATTCCTTTCTTGTCTTTAATATTTAAAATCTCTTTGCCGAACTCTCGATGTCTTCCCTTGATAACCTTTCCACCAAGCATTTGCGCCATAACTTGATGCCCGTAACAGATACCTAGAATTGGAATGCCGAGCTTAAATATAACTTTGTCCGGTCGCGGGCTACCTTTTTCTAATACTGATGCAGGCCCACCAGAGAGAATGATACCAACAGGATTATGTTTCTGTATTTCCGACGCAGGAGTATTAAAAGGCAAAATCTCAGCTTTTACGCCGAGATCCCGCACGCGTCTTGCTATGAGATGGGCAAACTGACTTCCGAAATTGAGGATTATGACCATAGTAAATAATATCACTGATTATTGGCCAAATGAACCTTATTTTACTTCGGTTCAAAGTTGCCAATCTGGCGGAGACGATGCCCGGGACTTTGAACCGAAAGTACGGCTCAAATTCGAGAATCTTGATAAAAGTATACAAAAGTTGAGAGCTATCTACAAAGTTCACCCCGAATAGTTTGAGGTACCTAAACCCAAGTTGTATAAGGGCAGAAACGCAGTAGATTACTCAATCAAGTGATAAAAATATTATTCTCTCTGTAGCTCTACCAAATCTTCCTGGTTAATGTTTTTATCAAAATTCAATAGTCTTGCGTCTGAAAAAAGTTTAATTATTCCAACACTATGCCACATTGCTAGATGTATATTGGGAACTAAAAATTCAAACTGCTGGTCATCTGTTCTGTTGAGATGCAACTTAAAGCTTTCATGATTTGGATGAACAAATCTGCAAATCATCTTATATTTTTCTTCGTGGTCTCCTTTAAAATTCGGAGGCAGAAAACTATCCTTTATTTCGTTCTTAATATCTTTAAGAATCCAATTCTTATTATCGAAAAATTCATCGAGTCTAGATAAAATTTGTCCTTCAGACAATCCTGAAAATATGTAGAAGACTTTTATATATAATTCATAAATATACCTATAAAGATAAATTGATAGAAAAACATCATTGGTCAACAGGCTATTCTCCATTGATACATTTAGAGAATATATCTTATTTAAAATACTTGAAGCGAAATACTCTCTTGGGTTATCTTTCCTCGTTACTGTTCCGAAATTAAAACCTGGTCTGATAATCTGATTGAATAAAATTATTTTATTTTGCAAAGAACTCTTTAAGATAAGATTTTCTCTTTTTGAAAGATTGCGCATAATTTACTGTAGTTCATATCCCCATCCCGGCTTCCAGGATTTAGTTTTTCGCCAATCTTCGGCAAGAGCTTGTTTCCAAGTCTTACCGTTCAGGAGTACGTCGAGCGATAGTTGAGGGGCTTTATGACCAACAATAGCTACATGCTTGCTATCGTAGTTCTTTTTTAGAAATTCGAGGAAGTCAGCAACGCGAACTTTTACATCCTCGTAGCTTTCACCCTCAGGAAACGGCTTCTCAATACATTCTTCCTCCTGCATTGGTTCGACAATATTCGATGAGGCACCGTTTAGAGTTCCGTAATTGCATTCGCGCAGTCTCGCATCGGGAATGATCTGATACGTGCCTTCCCAGGCAAGCTTTGCGGAATCTTGAGCACGCCTTAAATCAGAGCAGAAAACTACATCAAATTTCTGATCCTTGGTCTGATCTTTAAGTGCAATTGATTGTTTTATGCCAAGCTCCGAAAGTTCAACATCTTTCCATCCAGATGAAATATGCTGTTCATTGTCAGTTGTGGTGCCGTGAACGAAATAAGTGATTTTAATTGCCATAGCTAATTGAATTCTAAATATTTACCACCGCCAACATGCTCAACTTTGCCGTCAACAACCTTTAAGGCCGACTGGTCATCCAACACATAAGTCTTCTTTGTGATTTCCTTCATCGCTTCGTTTAGGTTTTCTTCAATCCGTGCAGAGAAATGAGGGTTGTTGAGATGTGGCAAGAAGTAAAAATCCACAAGACCAAGTCCGGGCATTGAATCTTTTTCAGCGTCTTCGCCGTATATGGTCTTGGAGAGTCGAAGATTAAGGTCGGAGCCAGTTATCATGCTTCCTGCGCTCAATCCGACATATACTTTCGTTTTCAGCATGTTAGGCAGAAGCTTTATCAATCCTGAGTCGTTTATCCAACGCATCAGGTGATAGGTATTGCCACCTTCAAAGAACAGAACATCGGCTTCTTCAAGTTGGGGACGCCAGATATTCTCTGGCACGGCAGAAATATCAGTTATGGCAACAGATTTGAAATTTTGCTTTTTAATATTGATAAGGTCGTTAATGAGCCAATCTTTATCACCTGCTTCGACGTTCGAAGCAGTAGGGATGAAGACCAAACTAGCCTCTTCCGCTTTCTTGCCTACTAGGTCAAAGAGCGCGTCGGCGATCGCTTGATTTGAAAACCCGTTTGAGCTTAGAAGTAATTTCATATCTATATTTTAGCAACTTTGACTGAATTAAGCCTTATTTGGCTTAGGTTCAAAGTTGCCAATCTGGCGGAGGGTGAGAGATTCGAACTCTCGAAGGGAATGACCCCTTACACGCTTTCCAAGCGTGCGCACTAGACCGCTATGCGAACCCTCCATCCCTACGAAGATATCACAAAATCGCCTTCGCTATCAAACCTATCGCGAGTATCCCGAGGAAATTAAAACCGAAAGAAATCATGACAAAATATTTTGTTTTAACGTGAGCCGCGCCGAGCATCACAAGGCCTAATTCATCCGGCAGAGGTGAGGCGATCACCAACGCCCCGAGAAACGGCAGGAATCTTCTATATGCCCGGGAATAAAATAAGGCGCGTAATTTTGGGTGCCCCTTTTTTATGAATTCCATCAAATTTTCCGAGAGCCTATCGCGGACAAACCGAAAAATTATTAGGTCACCAACCAATGCTCCAGCCGCTCCGAACAAAGCCGTTATAAAAATAGAGTTTCCCGCGGCGATTTCACCAAGGACAACAATCGAGAGCGCTGTGGTGAAAACGGAAGTAAAAAATATCCCGGCAATAAAACTTCCGATTATGTGAGACTCCGTGCTTTGCAGAATCTCGTGCATGATCCCGCTTTCCACGATAAAAATCGCGACAAAGACCGAAATTATCACGGTCCCAATATCCCTCCCCAGCGGATTTGGTAACTTTTTTTTCGCCATTACATCTCCCGCAAGCGCTTAATGCGATCCTCGATCGGCGGATGCGTCATAAAAATTTTTGCCAACCATGAGACTGTATTTTTCTTCCCTTGATACGGGTCGTCGAGCCATAGGTGCGCGGTTGCGTGATTCGCTTGGCGCATCGGCGTGTTGTCGTGCGCTAATTTTTGTAGCGCTGAAGCAAGCCCTTCCGGATAGCGCGTGAGCAATGCTCCTGAAGCGTCCGCCAAGTATTCTCTTTTTCGCGAGACCGCGAGCTGAATTAAAATCGCGGCGATGGGCGCTAAAATTGCCAGCGCAATCCCTATCAAAAGAAGTATTCCGCCTGCGCTTCCCCGATCGCGGTCGTTGTTTCCTCCTCCCCACCACATCGAACGCAAAAATATATCGGCCAAAAGCTGGACCACCCCAACTAAAACCACGACGACCGTCGAGACCAACATATCGCGATTGCCGATGTGGCTCATCTCGTGCGCTAAAACTCCCTCGAGTTCCGTCCTGTTCATTTTTTCCAAAATTCCTGAAGTAACCGCAACAACTGCATTTTCGGGATTGCGTCCAGTCGCAAACGCATTCGGCTGAGGAGAATCTACTATATAAACTTTCGGCTTAGGAAGCCCCGCCGTAATCGCAAGGTTTTCTATTATATTGTGCACTTCTGGCGCGGCAGAATCCGGAAGCAATTTCGCGCCCGTCGCCGCGATGACGATTTTATGCGAAAACCAGTACGAAAAGACACTCATCAAAATGCTGAGAAGAAAAGCAAAAATAAAAATTCCCGGATTTCCGTAAATCTGCGAAAAAACCCAGCCGACGGTCGTGACGATAACCAAAAACAACGTGATCAAAAACCACGTCTTCCGGATATTTGAATCACGGTGCGTCCAAATAGTTGCCATTAACCGTTTATATCGGAATACTCAATAAATCTGAACGTCGACAGAATTTTCTCCAATATATTTTCTTCTTCTTTTTGTTCATTGATAGTGAGAGTTGGGTTTATGTATATTTCAATTGAACCGCAGTCGCTACCGGAAAACTTTAGCGGGAAAATAATATCAGAAGAAAACAGCATTCCATTTTCAATTTTAGTGTATCCCTCTCCTGGCACACCATTAATTACAACTCTGTCTTTTTTTGCATTCTCGAAATTAGAAAATAATGGATAACAAGAAGTTGGATGCACAAAAAACCCAGAACAATCTTCACATCCATATGGCATTCCTTCATATGCATAATAAGGAGACTTTGTAACCATCCACGATTGCGCTTGATTTTCGCTAGTTGAATACCCACCACTAAGAAAACTTAAGCTCCATTCCTTTGGATATTTGAATTCGAATTTATATTCTAAATTAGTGTATATATTCCAATCTGCAGTTTCAGCACTAACATTATAAATTGGAACGAGCTTGAATGTTGAAAGAAATTTATCTAGAAATGCGTCATCTTCATATGGATTAGCGCTTTGGGGTTCGCACCTACTTATACCAATTCTTAGCGTATTATTGCCTAAAGAAGTGTCATTATATGTTACCCGGCAACCCCCATCTCCCTCTCCATATTCGTACCATTTTATACCCTCGAATTCTCTTATTTCTGGATTTTCTACTTTTGCATAGTTTGTTTGAATATCATTCGGGTCAAACTTTTTTCTTATAACTGAGACTTCAATTCCGTGACTGTATATATCGCCCTCCCTTAAAGAGAGATCAAAAACACTGTCCGGATGGGAGGCGACCTCCTTAAGTTCTTGCGGATATTTAAAGCTAAAACCATATCGAATATTTTCATATGTTTTCCAGGTTGCAGTTCCGTCAGAATTATTCTGAGCAATGTTTTCATTTGCAGATTTATCACTGTAAAAATAAATCCCCGCCCCAATAGCAACGAAAATCAAAACGGCTATCGGAAGTAAAATATTTATAAAACCTTTTTGGTTCATGCTTAGAATGTCACAGCCACCGGTTCGCGTTGCGCCGGGGTTTCGTCGAGATCGAAAAATTCTTCTTTAGAAAAGCCGAGCATCCCCGCGATAACATTCGATGGGAAAACTTCGACAGCGTTGTTGATAGCTAAGACGTTTGAATTGAAAAATCTTCTCGCGGCTTGGATTTTATTTTCCGTGTCCGAGAGTTCTCGCTGGAGCTCAAGAAAATTCGTATTCGCTTTTAAATCCGGATATGCCTCGGCAACCGCGAAAATACTTTTCAAGGCGCCAGAGAGCATATTTTCTTTGGCAGCCTGGTCGTGCGGGTTAGCGCTACCGGAGATTGCGGCGGCGCGGGCTTTTGTTACATTTTCGAACGCCTGCGACTCATGCGCGGCGTATCCCTTAACCGTTTCCACCAAATTCGGGATGAGGTCGTATCTGCGCTTAAGCTGGACCTCAATATCTGCCCAGGCTTCCTTTACACGGTTCCGCAAAGTTACCAAGCGGTTGAACGTGAAAATCAGCCATAAAACTATTAAGGCTGCTACCCCAAGTATTATCCATAAAGTCGTGCTCATGCCTCCTATTATACCATACCCCCGGGGATTAGAAATCCCCGTGAGGCATCTGCGGCATGGCCATAGGCTCGTCTTTCTTTGGCAACTCCGCCACGACAGCTTCCGTGGTGAGCAACATTGCCGAGGCCGAAGCCGAATTTTGCAATGCGAATCTTGTTACTTTTTTCGGATCCACGATTCCAGCCTTAATCAAATCTTCGTATCTTCCCGCGCCGGCATTATAACCGAAATTATTTTCCTGCGATTTCATCACCTCTTCAACAACAACCGCTCCGGAAACTCCGGCATTCTCGGCAATCTGCCATAAAGGTTTAATTATCGCTTGTCTCATAATTTCGATTCCAGTAACTTCGTCGCGCTCCGGTCCGCGGATGTCCCTCTTGGAAAGCATCTCATCCAAAACTTTTGCGGCGCGCGCAAGCGCAACTCCTCCTCCCGGAACGATTCCTTCTTCGATGGCCGCTTTTGTCGCGGAGATCGCGTCTTCGATCCTGTGCTGTTTTTCTTTCTGCTCAACTTCCGTCGCAGCGCCCACGCGTATGACCGCAACTCCGCCGGATAATTTCGCGAGCCTCTCTTCCAATTTTTCGCGTTCGTAATCTGAATCAGTTTTTTCGATCAAAGCCTTGACCTGCTTGGCCCGTTTCTCGATATCTTCCTTGGAGCCGCGTCCGTCAACAATGGTCGTGTTCTCCTTTGCGGAAATAACTTTCCGGGCGTGCCCAAGCATGGAGAGCTCCGCCTTGTCCAATTTTAATCCGGCTTTTTCTGAAATCACTTTTCCGCCGGTAACAACCGCGATATCCTCCAACATTTCTTCCCTGCGGTCTCCGTATCCCGGGGCCTTAACCGCAAGGGCATGGAAAGTTCCGCGGATCTTGTTTACAACCAAAGTCGTAAGCGCGTCCCCCTCCAAATCTTCGGAAATTATGACCAATTCTTTTTTGCCTTTCTGCGCAATTTTTTCCAAGATCGGGAGAATCTCCTGGATGGATGTAATTTTCTTGTCCGTTATCAAAATATCTACGTCCTCGTACACCGCCTCCATCCTTTCCGGGTTCGTAATCATGTAAGGCGAGATGTATCCGCGGTCGAACTGCAATCCCTCGACAACTTCGTACGAAATCCCGAAAGTCTGGGACTCTTCAACCGTAACAACGCCGTCCTTCCCAACTTTATGTATCACTTCTGCAATTTTATCCCCAATGTCCGGGTCTTTCGCGGAAATTGTCGCAACCTGCGCAATGTCTTCTTTTTTCTCGCCGACCGGAATCGCGAGCTTGGCCAAATACTCAACGATGGCCGCCGTAGCTTTTTCTATTCCGCG
>Ga0209542_10004801_pt1 | contig 27504 bp, 26 predicted proteins | sample RifCSPhighO2_01_FD_184028 | JGI IMG/M metagenome (GOLD analysis project Ga0209542, IMG submission 184028) | Soil microbial communities from Rifle, Colorado - Rifle CSP2_plank highO2_0.1 (SPAdes) (version 2) | ecosystem: Environmental > Terrestrial > Deep subsurface > Rock core/Sediment ...
GGTAATCACATCACCGACAGCAATAATGTCTGGCGACGATGGCTGGATAACGATGGCGTTGCTATTCTCGTCAAGAAAAGGGTCCATGGAATTGGTGTCCGTGAAATGGAACCAGGCTGCATTGCTGACGTCGAGGATGACTTTGTCGGAATAGACTCGAATTTGGTCTTCGCGCAGCCAGTCGCTGGGCGAAGCTTGTTCTGGAACGCTGTTTTCTGCGAGGGAAAAGACTCCTAAAGAGAGAGCGCCAAGAGCTAGAAGGACGAGGAGAGAGATCCACCAGTGTTTCATAAAGCAGGTTTTTGGTGGAGTTTATTTAAAAGTTGCGAGAAAAAAATGGATACGGATGATAGCTGACTTATTTTGGATTTCTACATCAGCAAAGCTGCACGTGTTTCAGTCATATTCTAGCATGCCGAAACGTTCATTGGCTTCCTCGTCTTCCAACGGAGGCACTTCTTTGCCGGCATCGTACTCCAGCATGCCAAAGCGTTCACAATCCTCTAGCTTAGAACACAATCCTTGCTCCAATGGTGAACTGGGGGGATGCAAATATTTCTCTATCCAAGCTTTTTCGTCCAGTATACCAGCAGTCTCATAACAATGGATCTCACAAAAATGGTCTTGAAATCTCTCCAGTCGTCCCCAGAGCTCCTGGTATGTTATAGTCGCGTCTTCGTAGGCTTTACGTAGTTTATCGTCTTGGTTAAAACTCTGGAAAATTGCCCTCGGTACAAGTTCCCCATCTAAAGTGCGAGCCCCGATTTCTAAGAATTCATACGACTTTGAGCTGTACAGAGATAAGATGCTCGACGAGCTACTACTAGACATCCCTTCACTGCGCCAAACATAGCCCCACACCACTATATTGGAAAAGCCTTTTTTTGTATAGAACTCTAAGTCTAATTCTGGCAGCTTGCCACTCTTCCAGATCTTCCTGCATTGATCTTTAGAAGAGAGAGACCTCACACCGTAAAACATGACATCTTCTCCTTCCTGATTAAACAGACAGAGCTGAGGCTCATCTTTGCAGGGGTATCCAATTTTTCCAATTTTAAAAGCCATTTTTCTTTCTCCATTTCCGGAAAGCTTTTCCGGGCCTCTTGGCGTAATGAGCATGTGCCTGCATTATCCAAGCGAGGTGTTCGTCGAGATTCATGGTTCAGATGAGTTGCAGCATCCTCTTCGCGATCCACTCGGCTTTTCCTGCCGGCCAGTTGAGATGCGTCTGAACAAGCCGGTGGTGGAGTTCACTGAGTTGCTGTTTTGTTTTTTCGTCCATTACTACCCAAAACTGAGCTCTGGTATTTCAATATGTGTTGTAGAATATTCTACAACTTTTTTATTAGGAGGACCGTGACAATTTCGGACTTTCTTACCGGTTCCCTCCGAGCATAGGTTATGCTTCCGTCTGCCTCTCGAAGGATAGTGTCATATTTCTGTATCTCTTCCCACACTCTATATCCGTCGGAGGGATTATGCCTCGAAAGCTCTAGCCGCTGGTAGAAAAGCTCATCATAGCCGGGCACTCTCGTGTCTATGGCTTTTCTTTCTGGATCAAGGAGTTGTCTAATGGTAACGATAAGAACTCCGCTGGCAGCAAAGCTCAGAGCCGTTTCCAGACGATTACTGAAGCAGACCGCTTTTCCGATGCTCAGAGAACCTTCGTAGGGCAGAAGCATTCCAGTGGTTAGGTAATCTTCATGTGCTTTTGTACTGAGCCCGCGAAAAAGGAATTCTGAAGCAACGCTCTCTTCCGTGATCGTAGCCCCGTTCGTTCCTAGATTCATTGTTTAATGCTCCGGGAGGGGATTATCAAAAGCAGGTTATATGAAATATTGTTGTAGAATAATATACAACAACAGAAAACCTTAAAAAGAAAGCACGCTTTCAGCGAGTGATGGCCGACATCCAAAAAACCTTAGAAAAACTCGGCTTCAGCCCCAACGAGATTAAAGTATACCTGACTTTGAATGATCACGGCTCCACCAAGGCAGGCAAAATTGCCAAGCTGGCCAAGATTGATAGAAGCAGCTGCTATAATTCGCTGAAGTCCTTGCTGGAAAAAGGCTTAGTGAGCTACGTGCTTATTGGAAAAGTCAAATGGTTCCAGGCTACCGGACCAAAGCGGTTGCTGGATTACCTGAAAGAGCAGGAAGAAGAGGTGAAAGAAATACTGCCGGAACTGCATGCCCGCCATAAAATAGCGAAAATTGAGGGGCAGGTGCGGCTGTTTAAAGGCAATAAAGGGGTCAAGTCCATCTTTCTGGATATCGCCAGAAGCGGAGCAGATAATTATGTATTTGGCTCCGAGGGGCAGTTCTCCAAAAGAATGCCCGAATTTGCGCAGCAATTCGAACGACTAAAGAGGGAAAGCAATACTAAAGCCCACCTCATTCTCCGCCAAGGCCGCCAGGAAAAAGACTCAATAACCAGCGAACATCGCTATTTGCCGGTTGCGGAAAGCCCCGCAGTCACGAACATCTATGGTGATAAGATCGCCATCATTATCTGGACGGATGAGCCAGAAGGGATTGTTATTGAGAATGCTGCTGCAGCAAAAGCCTACAAGAGTTACTTTGACTTCATGTGGAAAAGTGCGCAGAAAAAATAATCACGTTTAAACTGCTGTGTTGCATAATTCCGGCGTAGCTTTTGCTACGCCTGTCCATAGCGTTTCATCTTCTGATATGCCCAAAATTTCATTTTTGCTTCCTGAATCATGCCTTTCTCTGATCGAGCATGAATTTTCTCTCCAAATATGCGCTTCACTGCGCTAAAAATCCCTTCCGTTGCTGTCCAGCGATGTCCATACCCATGTTCCCTTGCCCAAAGATCATACCCTAAATCATTTCGCTCTTTTACATTCTTATCTCGTTCTCTACTTCCAGATGGAACTATGGCATTTTTGTCTGGTTTTATAATGGGTTCAATCCCGTTATAGACCAAGCAGTTCCAGAGAGCAATCTCGTCATACGAGCCATCGCCACCAAAATAATCAATGCCGATATGCCTATTCTTCAGCTCGGCAAGCTGTCGCTTTGCCGAGTCTAACTCCGAACTTTGAATCAAATTCACTTCAAAACTGACCGGCTCTTTTGATTCAGGATCGCCTAGAATAATTACTTGTACCCAGCGGCGATTTTTCTTGCCATACTTCTCACGGAGGTATTCGCCGCTTTCTACTACCTGCAAGCCAGTTCCGTCGCTAAACAAAGTAAGATTATTGCCTGCGGGCACAACAAGCTGGTATACCAGCTGGTTAATACGACGATTCGCCGTTGTGTAATCATTGTATTCTGGAACTTTTCCAAGTTCAGATAATTTTCTGGTTATCCCCTCAATCATCCGGCAAGGAATTTTTTTTGCGTGCCACACTGCTTGTAGCTCGATGAGTGAATTTGGGAAAAGATAGGGCGCTCCCCGCTTTCCCAAATTCATAGTGGCAAGTTCTGTTTGCCAATGCTCAACAAAGTTGAGATCAATAAAGAACTCCCCTCTCTTAACGAGCTGTTCGTTGTACGCGCACCAGTTGCGTCGGTCGATAAAAGTATCCCCCCATCTTTTTGTTTTTACCATGATTTGTATGCTAAAGCATACAAATATTTAAATATATCTAAATATATCTTAAAAGTATGAGGCACATTCAATTAAAAGAAGGGGATTTTATCCTGAAAGAAAAAGTGGAAGTGGTGTATGAGAAAGTTGTAACCAAGTTTGGAACTTCTGGAAAATTAGATGCTCCAAAGAAATACATTGGAAAAAGAGCTTACGTGATTATAATCAAAGAATAATTATGCAACACAGCAAGTCTGAACTTCTTTCACCGATGCTCTTCTTCCCTTCTGCCTCTCCGTATCCGGGAAGCTGCCGGCGGCATGTACGAGAACCAGTCCTCTTTCATTATCGGATGGAAGAAATCTGCCTCATCAATGAGAATCTTCGCCGTAGTTTCCTTCATGGCCGCAATTTCCACGCGCACCCCTTCCGACTTTAAATGCCGCACTAAATCCACATAGTCCGAATCGCCGGACATAATGATGATCGTATCCACTTTTGAAGCGAGCTGCGTGGCTTTGATGGAAAGCGGAATATCAGCCGATTTATGGCACGGCACGACGGAGCCATAATACATCTCATACAGGCGCTCTGCCAGCTTGGAAGAAATATTCTTGCCTTCGCGGAAATATATCAGGCGGTTTAATCCCCGGCCGCTGAGCAGCTTGGGAACCAGCGTATCAAAATTGACCATCGTGGCTGAATTTCCGGAAGCCTCATGGATGCTCCGTTCGATGTTATTGCCGTCACAGAGAATCGCCACGGATTGCGTAATCGTAATATTGGTTAAAAGTGTCATAAGCAAAGAAAAAGCATGGGGGTTTTTAAGCGTTTGTGTGTACTCGGGAAAAAAGAGAGAATTATGCTCGAAATCTTTAAAAAAGAATAAAGGGAGCAAGTCTCTGACGCCACCGTCGCATTCTCAAAGGACGGAGTCCTTTGGGCGCAACGTTAGCTCATATATACTCGCCACCGTCGCATAACCTGGTATTGCGCAAGCCTGGAAAGCTTGTTCTCGAAAGGGTGTCCCGGTTCAAATCCGGGCGGTGGCGTTGAATTGTGGTTTATACGCCGGAGGGCCCTTTCACACTGGCGTCAGCTTTTTATAGGAGAACACCTTTATCACTCTTAGAGTTAAAAAAAGAGGTGAGAGTATGCATAACTGCAAAGGAGGTCTGTGCTGGCGGTGCCGGGGCGCCATGAAAGTGTGCTGGGGCGCACTGCTGCTGCTGAACGCCTTTGTCTGGCCTCAGTGGCTAGGAGTCGATGGCTGGGTTTCTTGGGTTGCCGTGTTGCTCATCGTGAGCGGCGTGCTGAAGATGCTGAAGTCCGGCTGTGGCCATTGCGAAATGCCCATGCCCGAAGCAGGCATGAAACGGAAAAAGCGATAAGCGGCTTCTTTATTTTTTTATTATTTTTTAATTCTATTCCCGCCGTCATGTTTATAAAGAAAAAGAAAGAAATTAAGCCTACGCCAGCGTCGCATAACTCGGTAGTGCGGCAGTCTCGAAGCGACAAAAAGCCTGAGAACTGCTCCCTTCGGGGATTCCCAGTTCAAAGTTCCGAAATGCAGAAGCATAACGGAGAGGAAATCTGGGCGCTGGCGCTTATTCAGGACTATCCGTTATCTTTCTTCCAGAAAAGATTTACTGCCCACCATCATCGATACAATTCGCGTACCTGCGCTATAGCTTGTAAAAAAGTTCCCGCCCGAAAAAGAAAGTCATCAAGAGAACTCTCCGCAGCAACAAAATCAATGCGGTAATCTCGACCCTGTGGGGAATCCATATCCGGAATAGAAATGAGTAATGCATAATTAATTTCTTCTGCGCCATCTTTTTCCTCCCGAACTCGCTCGATGGCCCGAGCTCTTTCTGCCTGCCATGCTGCAAATCTCTCTGGGGGATATGACACAATGCGCCGCAGATCCGGATGCAGCTGGATCTCTCTTCCGTGAAGAGAAAAAACCTTTTTAATTTTCATTACTCAGAACTCCCCAAAACAGAAAAAAACCTCACGGAAAACTACCCCTCAATCATCTCTATCTCAATATTCACCCCTTCAGGAATGGGAACCCGCATCACTAAGCGCAACGTCCGCTCGTCAGCAGCAAGGTCAATCAGCCGCTTGTGCACGCGCATTTCATAGCGTTCCCAGGTGGCGGTACCATTGCCACAAGGAGATTTGCGGGTGGTAACTTTCAGCTTTTTAGTGGGCAAAGGAACTGGCCCGCGGATGACTGCTCCAGTCTTATCTGCAATCTCTTTAATGCTCGCACAGATTTGAGAAATCCGTTCCACGTCCGTACTTGCTAATTTGATTCTTGCTTTCTGTGCCATAAGTGTATGCTCACACGATAAACATGCGATTCATCATGCAGGGGGAAAGCCCCCATACGTTTCTGCTCGCACCTTTTTAAGATGCGGGGAAACGGATGAAAAAGGAAAAAGGCGTTTTTACGCCATTCCTCCCCATCCCATCTACATCTGCTTTTTGACCAGGTCCATGCACATGCCTGCAGCAACCGTCGCTCCGGAATCACGGATAGCGAAACGGGACATCTGCGGGATCACCGAGTTTTTCTCGATGACCAGCGGCTGGGTTGGTATTAACTTAACAACGGCAGCATCCCCATTGCGGAGGATGTCTTTATTTTCGGTGATCTCCTGGCCCGTTGCCGGGTTCAGCTTCTTGATGATCTCCGCAAATCGACAGGCAACTTGTGCCGTGTGGATATGGAACACTGGCGTGTAGCCGACCGTAACGACGCTCGGATGGTTCATGATGACCACTTGCGCTGTGAATTCCGTCGCTACCGTGGGCTGGTTGTCCGCTGGACCCAAGACATCACCGCGAGCAATGTCTTTCTTGCCGACGCCCCGCACGGAAAAGCCGACGTTATCGCCGGGCTCAGCCTGCGGAATCTGCTCGTGGTGCATTTCAATGGTCTTGACTTCACCACTGACACCCTTACCTTCGCGGCCAGGAACAATCATGACTTTGTCGCCCACTTTCATGATGCCCGTTTCCACTCTGCCGACGGGAACTACACCGATACCGGTGATGTTATAGACATCCTGCAAAGGTAACCGTAAAGGCAAGTTTAGCGGCTTCTGCGGCACTTCGAATTTGTTCAAAGCATCAAGCAGCGTATCGCCGGTCCACCAGGGCATCTTCTCCGATTTCTTGGTGATGTTTTCACCCGGATAGGAAGCAATGGGGATGAAGCGCAGCTTGTCTGCTTTCCAGCCGGCCTGAACCGCATGCTTCTTGACTTCTTCGATGACTTCTTTAAAGCGGGTCTCTTTGTAATCGACGCCAGAAATGTCCATCTTGTTAATCGCAACGAGCATCTGGCCGACGCCAAAGATCTTGCTCAGGCGCAGGTGTTCAATGGTCTGGGCATTCACGCCGTCATTTGCCGCAACGACCAGAACGGCACAGTCTGCCTGAGAAGCTCCCGTGATCATGTTCTTGATGAAATCCTTGTGCCCGGGAGCGTCGATAATGGTAAAGTAATACTTATCCGTATCAAAGCGCTTGTGCGAAAGGTCGATAGTAACCCCGCGCTCCTGCTCTTCTTTCAGGGTATCCATGACGAAAGCGAACTCGAAGCCCGCTTTTCCGAGCTGCTGGGCTTTCTCTTTCAGCTTCCGCATCGTCAGCTCATCGACGTTCTTGGTATCGAAGAGCAATCTGCCGACCGTGGTCGATTTGCCGTGATCGACATGCCCGATGAAGACGACGTTAATGTGTTCTTTTGCGCGTGCCATTTTTGAATTTCCTCCGTTTTTCTGTTTGGTTAAATGGTATTTTTATGATGAATAGGTGTTGCTTTTTATAAGCGAAACCCCTACCCGTTTCTTGGTGCTTTGTGTTCAGGGTTTATTTATAAAGATTTCGGCGGGAATATGGTTATTTTGCTTTAGCAAAGATCTACTGACCACTCTCTAGCAAAGTGATACGCACCGTCGAGACATTGCGGTAGCTGTATCGTTATACATTTCCCGAATCTGCCTCAAATAAGGAATAGTGGGCGGAAGTAATATAGATGGGTGGTGCTCTCTCTTTCCAGAATAGCGAAAGACATCAATAAGTACTTCTTGTTGACAGGAGGAAAGGCTTCTAAAGAGCTGCGCGGGATCAAGACCCTGCCGTTCAGCAACCCCTAAGAGGTTATAGATATCCACCATGTCTTTCTCTCGAGGAAGATTATCACCCGTAGTAATGCCAAGTTTCATGCAAAGCGCATCAGAGAGCGGAGCAACGCGAAAGGGCACGGAAAAAATCTGGGCTTCTGTTGCTGCAGCGATTCGGGAAACGGTAAAAGATCCATTTCCAACGCGCACACAATCTGGGCGCTGGAGAGGGAGATACACATCGGCTTTGCAGACGACCCCCTCTCTCTTGCAGAGTTGGTCGACATAGTGATCTTGGAGTTCAAACGTTTTTTTATCCGGAAGATTCTGTGATGGGCGATCTGCAACCGCATAAAGCGTATCCAGAAACTTGGCAGCGGGGAGCGAAGCACAAACAATATCTAAGTCATGAGACCCTCTCCAGTGAAGGGCAACATCTTCCCCGCACTCGGCAATCATATGGCCGAGCACGCCGTAGCCGCCGACAAACATATACTGGTCGTGGAAAGCCGGATTTTCTGCAAAATCATGGGAAATCCCCAGAGCTACCAGAAAAACATGACCATGCGGATCAACAGCGAGCCGCGACGCTAATTGTTCAAATCGCTCAAAAGTACCATCATTTCGTTCGATGAGCGCACACGCAAAATCTTCAAGTCCCATATTGCACGCAGAACGAATGGCTATTTATAAATCTTTCTGAGAATACCACTAAAAAGTAGCTACCAGAAAAGAAGCGAAATCCGCCTATGCCCCCAGCATCCCTTCCGTCAAGCCTTTCCGGGAGATGATCTGCTTCCGCACTTTCTCCTGCAAGTCGCCGGGAATTCGTTCGAACATCTGGTCGACGAGCGATGAGTTGCCTCGGCCTTCGGTCGCAGAGCGCAGATCGCTGCTCCAACCGAGCAATTCCGCAACCGGCAACTTCGCCGTCACGACGACCTGATCGCCTTCTTGGTCCATGCCCAGCAGCTGGCCGCGCTTCGACGACACGAGTTTGGAAATGGCACCGGTGTACTCGGTTGGCGCTTCGATACGCATGATCTGCAGTGGCTCAAACATCATGGGGCCGGCCTGCATGATCGCTCCCCGGATACCTTCCCGCACGGCAGGATACATCTGTGCGGGGCCGCGATGGATGGCATCCTCATGCAGCGTACAGTCTGTCAGGCTGACTGTCACGTTGATGCAGGGCTCCCTCGCCAAGGGCCCGGATTTCATCACATCATCGAACATATCAAGCACTAATTCCAGAATCTCGTTGATGTACACCACTCCCCGGGTTTCGTCCATAAAGATATTACCTTCCCGGATGGCTTTTACCATGTTGGCAGTCTTGCTGTCCCAGCCGCACTCGTCGCGGAGGAAAGAGACCACCTGGTCATCTTTCTTCTTTATTCTGCCGAGGGGCAGCCGGCCGTCTTTGATGCCTTTGCTGATGACCGGATCGAGCGGCTCCACTTTGAAATACAATTTGTTATGCTTGTTGGGTGATTTGCCTTCCACTTCCGGGCTCTGCTTGGTAATGGTCTCCCGATACACGACGATGGGCGGCGAGGTCTTCACTTCCAGCCCTTTCTCCGTCACGATCCTATTTTCAATAATTTCTAAATGCAGCTCTCCCATGCCGCTCATGAGATTCTGCCCGGTCTCTTCATTAATTTCAATCTTGATAGACGGATCTTCCCGGCTCACTTTGCGCAGGACTTCGACGAGCTTCGGCAAATCGGCTGATTTCTTGGCTTCTATGGCTTTGGTGATGACCGGCTCAAAGATGTGCTTCAATTCTTCAAAAGGCTGCTCGGGCTCCAGAGTGACCGTCTCGCCAGCAAAGCCCACGACGCCGGAAATTGCGAGAACGTTCCCCGCCGGCAGGGCCTCGATGATCTCCGGCCGGATGCCGTTATAGATATAGACGTTCTGAATGCGCTGCCGCTGCTTGGCATTGTTCAGATAGACTTCCATGCCGCTCCGCAGCGTACCACTGAATAATCTGCCTGCAGAAATGTCTTTCCCGGAACGCGGATCGATGACAATTCTGGTGATGACAAAAGCCGGCTTGCCGTTTGGATTACAACCGATGAGATCTTTTCCAAACTCGGAATCAGCATCGCCATGCCAGATCTTGGGCACCCGGTATGTCTGTGCGAAAATCGGATCGGGAAGGTGCTTGATGACCATGTCCAGGATGACTTCATGCAACGGCGCATTTTCCCAGACCCACGCTTTCCGCGGCTCTTCTTCAAGCTCATAAATGCGAAGAATATCCGAGAACTTGATGCTTTTCTTGGCCATGAACGGAAAAGACAATGCCCAGTTCTCGCGCGCCGAGCCGAAAGCCACGCTGCCGTCCTGCACGTTCACTTTCCACTTTTCTCGATACTGCGGCTCGGCAATTTTTTCTAACAGAACGTTAAAATTGGTCATCAGCGTCATGATGCGCTGCGCGATCTGCTCTGATGATAATTTAAGCTCTTTGACTAAGCGATCAACTTTGTTGATAAACAGCACCGGCTTTACGCGCTCCCGCAAGGCTTGCCGGACGACAGTTTCCGTCTGGGGCATGATGCCTTCGACACCGCAGATCAGGACGACCGTGCCATCGACCGCACGCATGGCTCGCGTCACGTTCCCGCCGAAATCCACGTGCCCGGGCGTGTCGATGAGATTGATCAGATATTCTTTGCCCTGGTAATCGTGTACCATGGATACGTTGGCCGCATCGACGGTCATCAACCGTTCCTGCTCATCCTTATGCTGCCAGGTCATCATGCCGCCTTCAAGTTCTCCAGCGTACTTGGCGGCCATCATGCCCGAAGCGGCGAGAAGGTTGTCGGTAAAAGCGGTATTATGGATAACCATTCCCTCGGCGATGAAGTTTTTATGGTCAGGCACGGAAAAGTCATAAACGATTGGTTCTTCACGTTGTTCTATTCTCAAAATTTCGATGAACGCCAGATCGCCAGTTGTCAGTTTTTCGAGAAGATTTGTTTCTAACTCCAAATCTGCAAATCTTTGTTGCAGCTGAAGAGCAGTTCCCAGAGTGGGAGTAAGTATCTCTTTTTCATATTTATAATAATGATGATCTATTGAAGCCATAGGTACTTTCCGCAGGGTATATAATTGCTTCTGCGAAAGAGGAACTCTGTCCGTTACCTGGTTACCATGCACCCTCCGTACGAGGTCCTGTGCCTTTTTTTTCTTGGTCTCAACGGCAAAACCAATATCCCGCAGATAATTCTGAGCAGAAATTCCCGAAACATAGAGGGTATCATCGTTAATTATACTCGTACAGCCAAAGCGAAGCAGGAGCAACTGTACATCCTTCAGCATCTGCTTGCTAACAGAAGTTATGGAGATGGCCCGCCGAGACTCTTCAACGGTTCCATCACAATCGAAATACGCTTTAAGAAAAGAGGCAATGTAAGGTTGTGGCGCTCTAAAAACAAAATCGTTTAGTTGTATGGAATGGCTTTTTTTCCGGATAGGATATCCAAACAGAGCTTGGAGCAGAGATACAAATGAATTATTAGTCAGTACTTCCGGAGTTCTATTTTTAGGCTGCACAAAGGTAGCATGTACCCCCATTTCTTCACAGAAAGCCATACACCTCTCTTTCAACTCCGGTTTCCCAACGACAAACTTTTTTCCACTCCCATCACCAAAAAAAAGCCCTGCCAAATAGAAAAGCTGGCTAAAATCACGAGGAAGCTTCATCTCACTGGTACTCTTGCTGGTAAAGCGAAAGGAGAGTATATCTATCTGGTCGTAGAGCTCCGACAGAGAGAAGTCAAACTGTTGAGCAAGCTGTAAGAGAATAGACAAGCGGTACCGATACTGCCATATCCCATGATAGAAAGATTTTGCATTCTTCTGGCCGAAAGCAGCAGCGACATTTTTCAGGCCGTTCTGCAACACCAGTTCTTTGAGTTTTTCACCAAAAGCGGCATGTAATCTAACATAACAAGGATATGCTGCCAACTTTGTAAGAACTTCATCGTGAAGAGATCGGTTTTTAGCAACAGCAACTTCTAATTTTCTTGCGCAGACAACTCTGTCGCCCAATTTTAAATCCTGCGCTTCTTTTTCAACAAATTGCATCTCTTCCAAGATGATATACTTATGCTCGGGAGTAGTCGTGATTTCTGAGCCGTTTCTCAGCTTTACCCCAATGGCCGCCCCCCCTTGTAACCTCCACGCATGGCTGACATTTTTTTTTTCTATCTGGCCCGTTTCTTTATTTAAAGAAAAAACTTCAAATGGAGAAGCAGAAAGGTCATACACTGTTTCATTCTCGTCATCACGAACTTTTACTCCTTGTTGTTCTGCTCTTAAATACAACTGCTCAGCGCTAATGGCCAGGCCGTCAGTAAGAAGTAATCGGGTAGCGGGCGCAACACATTTCCCATGATGGATATGGGCAGACGTGCAAATATTGCGGATCTGCTGCGGCGTTTTGGTGATCCGCATCACCCGGTCGACCATTTTTTCTGCCATGGGTAAAGTCTCACTTCTTCTGTTTTTTTCTTATGGGTAAGCCGTATCCGCCAATAACGGTGACCGGAGAGAGACTAATTATTTGGGGCGGGGCATAATGAACAAACCCCACACACTCCCCACTTTTCATAAGACGATCAAGCCAATACCAACTTAGGTCCATAGAGTCTAGGTAGACAGTGGGGACTCTCCCCTCGAAAGACATCAGTTCATACTCCTCTCCCCGGGCGGTATTATATTCTGCCACATTACCGGGGAATCTATCCAACGGCCGAGACCACCCCCAGACTGCTCTAGTTGTTTCATCCAAGATTCTCTCTGTCTCTTCATCACTCTTGGCATCAAGGCGACTTTCCCAATGTCGTTCAAATGCTTCTTCTTTGGGGGTTAGGATTCCAAGCTGTTTTTCTAACGTAATCCTTTGAGCATCGTCACTTTCGGGGTGTTTATCAGCTATATACCAGTGTCTCATGTTCTTTCACCTAAAACGTATGGGCCTCATGCACCGTCTTGTAACTATGCAGTTCTTTCGCTGCGAACCATAAGCTTATTTCTTTCTGGGCTTCCTCGCCATTGCCTGATGCGTGAATTACATTTTCGACGCCTTTATTCTGCGCATCCGCATACGAAAAGCTCATGTGAGTAAAATCCCCCCGTATCGTGCCGGGCGCTGCACTCTTGGGCTCGGTGCTGCCAACCATTTTCCGGACCGTATCGACCGCCTGGATGCCTTCCAGACACAATGCCAACACCGGCCCGGAAGTAATGATTTTGATCATGTGCAGCAACACCTTCTCGCCGCGACGCTTGCCGACTCCACCAATATCATCATAATGTTTCCGAGCCAACTTCTCATCAGCCCAGGCCATCTTGGCCCCCACCACTTTGAAGCCAGCATCTTCAAACCGGGAGAGGATGCGCCCCATCAGCCCCCGCTTTACGGCGTCCGGCTTCAACAAGACAAGCGTGCGCTCGATCATCGTCTAAGAAGCTCCTTTCTTTCCTGCTTGTGCAGCAGCCCCTTTCTTATGCTCTTTCCGAAACTCTTCCGTCCAACGCGTCCGGAGCGGCTTGCGCTTCAGCTTGAGCGTATTTTTCCGGCATTTGCTCGAGCAGAAATAGGATACTTTTCCGGTGGCATAGATAAACATCGTGCCCGTGCCCGGCCGAAGTTCCGTTCCACAAAACGCGCAGCGGGGCATGGCTTATTTCCTCTTCCCCCCGCGCTTTCCGCCGCCTAGGCGTTGCGCATCAATTTCCGTTTCCAGGAGCATCAGCATATCACCGGGGCGTACGGGGCCTTTCACGTTTCTGCGGATCGCTTTGTTCTTGTCCCGCCCATCGAGAATCTGGCACATGACTTGCGTTATTTCTCCTCTGCTCCCGCCACGGCCGACGATCTCGCGGACTTCCGCAGGGATGCCTTCCGGAAAGCGAATCTCGCCTTCCATCCGCTCTTCTTCCTGGGGCTTGCCCGGAACTGTTTTCGGATCAGCTTTTTTGTTCAGTGACATGTTTCAGTTGATTGTATCTGATTTGCTTTGATAGATTATTATTTTTTACTCCCCCTATTTAACGAGATCCTCCAGCATGCCTTTGGCCGTGCCGGGATTAACGACGGCCACGGCGGCAGTTCCTACCGCCAAGCCCGCAGCTGCGCCAAGATCATCTTTCTTTGCTACGGAAACACAGGGAATATTTTTCTCCTTGCAGAGCAGCGGCAAATGGAGGACTATCTCTTTCGGATTGACATCAGCAGCATACACGACGAGCTTCGCCTGCCCTTTTTCTGCAGCTTTCGTCGCTTCGTTCGCTCCTTTGCGGATCTTTCCGCTCGTTCTTGCAATCTCAACAAGTTCTAATACTTTTGCATCATCAGCCATTTTGGACCTCCACGATATTATTTTTTAACCCGGTAACCAGAAGTTACCTCATCGACGAAGTAATGATCGTCAACTCATGGGCGTTGTTGTCCAGAAATGAAAGTGTTTTATAAAGATTGTGGTGGGGTTTGGCAAAAACCAGAGCAGCGGCTTGGTGTTTATGCCTCTGCGTAAAATGAAGACAAAATGTTTATAATGAATTCATGGTACTGCCCGAGAATGGTCCCCCTCCTCACCCTCGAAGGCGTCCACAAGACCTATCCGCTCGACGGAGCAGAGGTACCAGCGATCAACGGCATCTCCCTCACCATCAACACCGGTGAATTTATCGCCGTCATCGGCCCCAGCGGCTCCGGAAAGAGCACCGCCATGAACCTTATCGGCTGCTTAGATACCGCCACCACAGGCCGCATCCTCCTCGAAAAGCAGAACATCCAGCAGCTTTCAGAAAGCGCTCTTGCAAACATTCGCGGCCGGAAAATCGGCTTCGTGTTCCAGACGTTCAATCTTATTCCCACGCTGGATGCGCTGGAGAACGTCGCTTTGCCGATGCTCTTCCAAAAGGTGCCAAAGAAAAAGCGCAAGCAAAAAGCCCGGCAGCTCTTGGAGCAGGTGGGCTTAGGCAACCGGCTGCATCACTTGCCGAACCAGCTCTCCGGCGGGCAGCGGCAACGAGTAGCAATTGCCCGGGCTTTGGCTAATGATCCGGAGATTATCTTAGCTGATGAGCCTACGGGGAATTTAGACACCAAAACTGGAGAAGAAATCATGAAACTGCTGCGGGATTTGAACAGGCAAGGCAAGACGCTCATCGTCGTGACGCATAATCCGGAGCTCACGAAAATGGCGGACAAAGTCATAACGCTCAAAGATGGAAAAGTGGTGGGTGGCTGAGGATGTTGGAAGACACCATGAAAACAATAACCAAGAACACCAGCCGTAATTTACAAGCAAAAGTGCTGAGAGTGCTATTTCTCCTGGCGCTGCTGGCAACGATGCTGCCAGCGGTTACTGCGCAAATCGCCATCGAGTCCTTTGCGGCAACTCCCAGAACCGTCCTGCCGGGAAATGAAGTTGTTTTGAGGCTGACTTTAGAAAATGGGGGCGATGAAGATATCGAAAATGTAGCCGTGGCTTTAGATCTTACTGAAGTCCCCTTTGCGCCCGTTGATTCCTCGACGGAAAAAAACATCGCTGAGATTGATGAAAATGGCCGGGAAACACTCTCTTTTACAATAAAAGCGCTGCCAAATGCAGAACCGGGAACGTACAAAATTCCCATTACCATTGCCCACAATGAAAGCAGCAAGACTTCTCTGCTGGGTGTCGAGGTAAAAGCGCCAGCACGCCTGGAAGCCTTTCTGGAAAAATCTGAATTGCAGATGATAAACGAAGCGGGAGACGTAACTATCAAAATTGTCAACAGCGGGTTAAGCCCAGTAACATTTCTGAAAGTCACGCTTTTGGAGAGCCCCGCTTACCAGATCCTATCGCCGGCACAGCGCTACATCGGCGAGGTCGATGTAGGCGATTTTGAAACAGAAGAATTCGCGCTGCGGGCAAAGGCTGAGAATCCAATCTTAGCATTTGAGCTCGAGTACCGCGATGCGCAGAACCAGCGCTTTACCACAGCAGCTTTGCTGGAAGTGCCCGTCTATTCTGCGGAAGAAGCACAGCATCTCGGTCTCGTCAAAAAGAACACTTTGCTGCCGGCGATTATAGTTATCATCATACTTGTTGGAGCAGTGCTGGTGTACAAAAAGCGGCGAAAAAGAAAAGAGGCAAAGCGGGAGTAATTCTGGAGATTGACCCCCCCATGCTCCATGATTCTTTCTGGCTGACCGTGAACAGCATCCGCCACCGCAAGCTGCGCTCCTGGCTGACTGTCATCGGCATCGTCATCGGAGTAGCAGCCATCATTTCTCTGCTGACACTCTCGCGCAGCCTGGAAAGCACTATCGGTGAGCAATTCGAACAATTTGGAGCAAACCGGATTCTTATCTCTGCCAAAGGGTTCCAGGGGCCAGGAACGGCATCGCAAGGGCTGACGACTGACGACGTAAAGACGATAGAAAAAATCTCGGGCTTCGCATACGTTTTGCCTGCTTTGTTCCGCAGCACAGAAATTGTGTATCGCCAGGAGACGGGCTTTACGCTCCTCAGCGCCTTGCCGGCAGAACAGTTTAAAGCTTTTTATGAAGATATGGGTGTTAATCTCCAAGAAGGAAGAATGGTCAAAGATGGCGAGAAGTATGTGGCACTTATCGGGTCACGAGTCGCGACGGAGATGTTCTCAAAAGAGATTGGTGTGGGAAGCAAAATCATGATAAACAAAAAAGAGTTCAGAGTCCTGGGTATCATCGAAGAGATCGGCAATGCGCAGGATGACAACCAAATCGCCATTCCTTTGGAAGCAGCACGGGATATTTTTCAGGAGCCGGAACGGGTGGACACTATCATTGCGCAAGTAAAATCAAGTGCCAATATCCCCGCGTTACAGGAGAAAGTTGAGCGGGAACTGGAACGCCAGAGGGGAGATACGAATTTTCAGGTGCTCACAGCCAACCAGATACTAGAGCAAATAAATCAGGTATTGGGAGTGCTGCAAGTGGTGTTAGTGGGCATTGGAGCCATCTCATTGCTTGTCGGCGCCATCGGCATCATGAACTCGCTTTACACGAGCGTCTTAGAACGGACTAAAGACATTGGCATCATGAAAGCGATCGGAGCACGAAACCGGGACATCCTCGAGATTTTTCTGGTGGAATCCGGGTTAATTGGCTTGGTCGGCGGGGTCCTGGGCACAGCCTTGGGGACGGGCATTGCGCTGGCCATCGGCCCGCTCTCGAAACACGCGGGATTTTTATTGATTATAAACATAGAAGTATCAGTGCTGCTCTTCGGGCTGGCTTTTGCGTTTATTTTGGGGGTGCTTTCCGGCATCCTGCCGGCGTGGCAGGCATCAAAACTGAAGCCGGTGGAAGCGCTGCGGTATGAGTGAAGACGGGAAAAAGATGCTGTGTTGCATAAATAATTCATAGTTCTATTAGCTCTCTGCTTTTATGATTCCCCATATTGTTTTAGTGTTTTGTAGGCCCAAAACTTTACCGCAGCTTCCTGTAAGATGCCAAATTTCTGAGCGGGCATGAATCTGCTCTCCAAATATCCGCTTTACGGCACTAAAAATACCCTCTGTTGCTGGCCACCTACATCCATATCCTGTTTTTTTTCTCCATTTATCATATCCATTTTTATTACGCCATTTCACTGCCAGATTTCGTAAGACACTCTCAGAGTCTTCACGAGCATTTTTATCTGGTTTAATAAGAGAATAAATATTTTTCCACTCTAACCAATTCCAGAAATCTATCTCGTCAAATGCACCATCACCACCTGCCGCTCTAATATCAACTCCTTTATCGAGTAGTTCTTCAATTTGCTTCTTTGCTGAAGCAATCTCAGATGATTGGACAATGTTAACTTCAAAACTGACTAATTCTTTTGTAACCGGGTCACCCCAGATTACAACTTGTACCCACCGCCTATTTTTCTTGCCATATTTTTCTCGGAGATACTCTCCCCCTTCCACAACTTGTAAAGAGGTGCCATCTGAAAAGAGAGTTAAATTGTTACTTTGCGGAACTGCTATTTTTGTCGACATTCTATTGACCCTGCGGTCAACAGTTGTATAATCATTATAATCGGGCAGTTCAGACATCTCCACTAATCGTACAGTCATGCCTTCAATCATACGGTATGGTATGCTCTTTCCATGCCATACGGCTTGCAGCTGTATTAATGAGTTTGGAAATTTAAAAAGAGCACCAACTTTATTTCTATTCATCTCTGCAAGTTCCCGATTCCACCTTTCAACAAAATCGAGGTCTAATAAGTACTCACCCCTCTTTACAAGCTGCTCTGTGCATTTTTTGAAATCCCGATTATCAATGTATTTCTTCCCCCATCTTTTCTTTTTGACCATTAAAAACACCTCTTTACGTATAAGATATACGTAAAGTTTATATACTTGCTGGTATTTCCTAGCATGATGGACGGAAAAACAATAATATCGTATTCCCTTGGAGGAAGAAAAGATGCTTTAGAGATTACACGTAAAATTTATGGGTTTAAAGATGCATCTAATCGAGGGCAGTATATTTATGAAAGAAAGGGAATACTTACTGATATTCAACATGAGAAATTAGGAAAAGGAGTTTTTATGATTAGTACAAAAGATGCTGACAAAATAATTAAACAACTGGTTTCTCTAAAAATTAAAAGGATTAAAGTGATGGATGTTGTGATTAAGAAAAAAAGTCTTAGGAATTATGCAACACAGCAGGAAAAAGACCAATAAGAAGAAGTTCTACATCGGCAGATCGTACCGCCTCACCACAAACTTTCCGTTCCCGTTCTTAAAGATAACCGCCTGCTCGTGCCGCTGCTTTCTTTCGAGATAGATGAGTGGAAGAACCTGCGGTTCCCCGCCGTACGTGTTAACCGTGTCTTCGCTATCAAGATCGACAAGGCGAAAGCCATGCTCTCGAGCGAGAACCAGAAGGGCTTCCAAAGACTCCTCTTCAAGTAGGTTGTCGTCAGCGAGATAAATGGCACACATAAAAGGCGGGAGAAAGAGTACGTGCTTATAAAATTATATCCGGAGAAAGTTGAGGAGAGAGAATTTTCGTGTGGGCTTCTCTTCGGGGGTCTCATAATCACGGCGAAAAGCATCAAAAACATTGACGGCCCGAGCCAGAGGCTCTTCTTTCAAACACAGCCCATCGCAGAGCATCATTTTTTTATAGCCAATATCGTACAACCAGGAGAGCTCCAAAATATCGGCGCAGTCAGGCACTGAATTTTCAACTAAAGATAATAATAACCGAGAACCTACCCACGCCGTGGGGTCTTTCTCTATGATCAATCGTAAAGCACGAGGGATTTGATGCGGCTTATCAATTTCAACATATAAGTCACCCCGCGCCGCCATGAGCGACAGATTTTCTTTCGGCGTAAATTCCTGTGCCACATACTCTAATCCCCTCTGATTTTCAATCTTTGCTACAATCTCACCATCCCCCACATACTCGCGAAATTCATCAATATCCCGTTGTGACTCCACATAAGACAGAAAAAAATGCGTAAGTCCATACTCTTTGGCTCGTGCTATTTTCTCTTTTTCCTGCTCGGTAAATAGAGACCCCAGAACCTGAAAGGAAGGATGGCGAATATGAAGGGATTCTCCTTCATAAACCGCGTAGTGAGGGCCGCCCCGAAACGTCAGGTGCGTTCCATCAGCAACCGTTTCTAACAATGCAGGATCTTTCGCTTCTTTGAAAAGGACCACAACAGGAGTTTCCACCGAAATCGGATGGTTCAGGATAAGCTCCAAATTCTGTGCATTTGGAATCACTTCTTTGACGCGAAGTTGTCGTCCTTTTATGTCAAAGTACAAAGGAACCGAGTCCGGAATCGCTTTGGCCTTTTCTAACTCTTCGACAAGAGCTCCCCCTTTCACCATCGCACTATTAAGACGGATAGCGCTAAGCCTGCCGTCCCGCGCGAAGCGCTGAAAGTGAGGAAAAGATGGCCATAACGTTACCGAGAGCTCGAGATCCTCAATCATGGCCGCCGCAACACCGATTTGCCGCCTCCCAGCTTTTTCATTGATTTTGGGGGGGGAAGCTCATGGATGGTGTGCAACGTCTTCAGCACTTGTTTTACCTGCTCCGGCGTTTGCCGCCCGGTTAACTCTGTTCTAAAGTAATCTATTCGCGACGTTTCTTTAGCAAGGATCCCAAAGATCACATCAACGACGCGGCCGGCTTGGGGAAGCATGGCGACATGATCCGCACCCAAGTAAGACTCCCACTGCGCCTGAATTCTTTGATCGACGGCACTCGGGGTGTCAGAACCCGTGTCTTGATAGGGCTTTCTCACCAAATAGACGGCATATTTTCGCTTGAGCTCTTCAACAACATCGTGAGAAGAGACCCGCCCTTCTAGAGAAACACCCACGACATCTCTCGCCTGGTCAGGAGAGACAAAATCATACAGCCCTTCGTCTCCAATAAAGACAAAGATGGGCTTTATGGCTTTCGGCATCTGTACATTTCTCGAGTAATAGAGCGCCGCAAGATCGTAACTTTCCTGCGTCTGCCCGCCACCATTGCCTTCAATGACCAACTCTTTGAGCCGCTTTTCAAGGTCAGTTCCTGAAGAAAACTTTCTTACCTGAAGCGGATAGTTGTCCGAGTAGGCATCGCCTACCGCTGCAAAACTGATCTCCATATCATCCCCGAGATACTCTTTCCCTTCGAGATCAAGATAGGGAAGCTTTGAGAAGATAACAGCTGACCATTCACCCATGGATCCCGTCACATCACAAGCCACCACCAAAGGAGCGGTGCTTTCTGTTGCTAAAGACGGTTCAAGAAGGTCTTTTTTCGTTTGGCCCCTCGAAACGGCATCATTGTAACTTCTTCCCACATGGACATCGTACGCTTTCCGAGCGCTCTTAAAATCATAGCCACGCCACGGCCCCGGATCATAGTCTCCTGCTTCTGACATAGTCTCAACCTCCGTCTACGCCCGGTAAGGGCTTCATATTTGAGTGCTTTCTCCCGAAAACCTGCACCCGCAACTGTTGCATGGTCTCCAGCAGATTTTCTTTTTGCCAATTCGGCCGGGAGAGCACATTATAGACAATGCAGCGTTGAATAAAATTGCAAAGCGGATCGGGAACTGCTGAGGGAACTCTTCGGCTTTCGACATCGCCGCCAAGCGCATAAATCATCACCATGCCCAAGCTATAAAAGTCGGATTCCGGAAGCAACGTGCCCGTGCCTTTTTCTTGCTCGGGAGGCGCAAAATAAGGGGTATACCCTTTATTGTTCGTGGTCGTTGAAGGCCTGATGAGAGAAAGCCCATAATCAACCAAGACGACTTGATGATCCTTCGGCTGAATGATAATATTTTGCGGCTTCACGTCGCCATGGACAACCCCGTGGAGATGAAGGTACCATAAAACATTCAACGTGCGTTCAGCAATCCAGGCAACATGCTCCGGGTCTAAACCGCCATGTTTTTCGACAATTTGCTCGAGCGTCGGCCCGGGGACGTAACTCATCACCAATGCGACGCTCCCATCATCAAGATGAACAACGTCCCTCATCGCAGGGATGCCATAATGACGCAATTCCCAAATGGCATCTGCTTCTTGAAGAAGAATTTCCTGATCTTGTGGTGAAATATTATCCCCGCGCTTTATACAAACCGGGAAATGATCTTTACTATGTTCCCCCCGATAGGTTTTTCCGAATCCGCCCTCTGCAATCAACTCTAACGCCTGAAAACTGCCCACCATTTTTCCCACCAGATTACTATAATCTTCAGAATGGCCACCGGAAAAGTGGTCCCGAGGAGATTTTCCTCTTACTTGCTCTTGGTCGTATCGGGCCCTCTCTTTCGGATCTAGTAAAACATCGCGAGCTTCATTCAGGGCTTTGGCACGCCGTTCATCACCATCACTTTTATCGGGATGATACTGTTTTATTAACGCTTTATATGCCGCCTCAATCACTTCAGGCCGTGCCCGAGGGCTCACTTCCAAGAGATCGTAATAAGAAACGTGCCGGCTAGAGAAATCAGCAGCTTTTTTCACCATAATAATGGAGATATATAAAGAACTTATTTTTAAGATTAATTAAACAGCAATTCACCTTTCAAGATAATCTCCACCAGCAAAGAATTCTTTGAAGAAAAATGATACTACGGCGAACCTTCCTTCCCAGAAGCTTCTTCTTTTATCGCTTCCTCTGGGGCTGCAGCTGCCTCTTTCTGTCCTTCCCCCACAGCCATCCCCAGCCGTTTCAGCGACCGGTAGAGCTTGGTCCGTTTAACATTAAGTAAAGCTGCCGCTTGTGTAACGTTTCCCTTGGTCTTTTGCAGTGCCTCTTCGATTTCCCCACGTTCGAGAGGACTAGTCTGCGAACGGAAACTCTTTGGATCAATCCCCAGCTCAGCCATCCGCTCATAGAGAAAGTTTTTTCCGATGCCCTGCTGCTGGGCAGCTCGAGTAACATTGCCTCCCGCTCCTTTCAGCATCTCTTCAAGTCTGGCACTCTGCCCGGCTTTGTCAAGCGTCTTCCATTGTTCCAGCAATTTGCCCTGCCGCCCATCCGCACCAAGCGTTTGCAGCACCTGCTCCAGCCGATCATAGCGGAAATCCGGCCGCTCTAAAGTATTATCGTTGATAAAGTGCCAGGCATGCCAGATAATATCATTAGCCGGATGCCCTTCCGGAGCAACGTTGGAAAGCTTCACAATGGGTCCATATAGCGACGGCTTTACGAGTAAATGCTCCGAATAATCGTTCGGCCCCTGCAGCGGTGGATTGATGGTTATCGCCGTACCATTGGCATAGGCAGCATAGCCTTGGTGGATGTGCCCCGCGAAATATTCGTCGAAGCCGACGCCTTTCGCCAGCAGCTGGTCCAAGGTCCGCGGCATGGCATTCTTTCCTCCTTGCGGCTCATGATAGAAGCCCAGGCTTTTTCCCGTCCGGCGCTTTTCGCCGGCAAAAATAACTTCTTCATCGGCAATGCCGCCTTGTCCGCCAAACTTATGGCCGATGCCATCGGAAAGCAGGAGCGTAACTTTCCGTTCCCTATCGGCAGCACGGACAATATCTGCCAGGCGGCTGGATTCATCCGCTCCTTCCTGGGAACGAGGATGATTTCCGGAGATCAAGATGGCCCGCTGCGGCGCAATCTTTGCGACGAGTTCTTCAATATACGGGCGGATGATCTCATACTGCCGCTCCAAGTTGGGCACGGCATTCTGCGCCAGCGCAGCAGAAAATTCGCCAACAATATGGTCAATAATCTTTGCCAGCTCCTCCGGTGGAACTGCCGCTTTTAGGTTCTGAGCCCGCAAATATTCAGCTGCCTCTCTCCGGAGCTGCGGCAAAGGCTTGCCAAAGAACTTTCGGTCCGTTCCCGTGTGTGGCAGAACGCCATCGGGCAGTTCAGTAAGGATAATGTCATCAAGCTTGCCGGCATAGCGTTCTTCCAGGTAATTCAGCGTTCTTGCCGTTCGTTCATAGTTCGTCGGCGTCCCCGGAAAATTCGCCGCACCAAAATGGGCATCACCTAGGGTGGCACGGAGCTTCAGGGTTTTCGAGCACAGCAGCCGGAGCTGTTCTTCTGCAGCAGTATACGCAGCGCTGCCTTTCTCTGCTTTCGCCACTTCCCGTTTCTGGTCCGCAATACGCAGCAAAGAAGCCGTGTCGATGAATTCATATAGCTCTGAACCATCTTCCAAGACCGTCTGCAAGACTGCGCCTGCGCCATGCACGTGCTGGGCAAAGCGCTTTGTTCCCCACGTTTTGTTCATATGCTTATCGTAGAAGCGCACCAGATTATCCGTCGATTGGAAAACCGGCAAGGTCATCACCGTAGTTACTTCCGGATCCTGGCGGTACGAGCCATCCAGCAACTTAAACTCAGGAGCACTATTCATCCGGGTAACGGCGAAGCCGCCGGACCCATGAACCGCAACGATGGTCTTGGGCACTAAATGCTCTGTTTCATACGTCACTTTTTCCAGCACTTTCCGCCAGAGGATTTCTCTCTGGGCATCGCTCAGGCCGTACAGCGTCGTAGCCGTGCTCCGGAAGCGGGTATTGTGAATAACAAGAATATCACCATACTGCACCACTTCAGCTTCTTCCATCACATCGTCTTTGCCATCGCCAAAGGCCAAGCTCTGCACTTTTGCCGAGCCGCTGATGTGCGTGGTTATTTTTTCCCGCAGCGCTGCCGGAAAAGCACCAAGGATATCCTCTGTGTATTTGTCTTTGACATCTTTGTAAATCCACTCGGCTTCGATGGGGCTGATGTGAGACCGTTTCGTAAATATGGTAATGGCATCCCCCTGCTCGATCTGGCGTTCCAGAGAATCAACATCTTCTTCTAACGAAGTGATGTGTTTCTTAAGCTTCGCGGCTTCTTTTCGGAGGGCCTTTAATTCTTCACTGGAACGATCGGCTGCCTGTCTCTTATCGTCATAAAGCCGGGTAAAAGAAACCTCATCACGTGCGTCCCGCAAGCGGCGGAGCAGCTCTTCACGCTGCCCTTTTGTGTCAAGGCTTTGCAATAATGTATCCGCCTCTTCCTGAAGAATTCCCTGCAAAAACTGGGCAATATTGGGACTCTGTGATTTCAAATGGGACCGTACCCGGGGATTAAGAGCAGTCAATACTTTATACTCCTGCTGGCTGCGATTGTTGTGCTCTTCCAGGGAACGTGCCTGCTTGGCATACTGCTCCTCTTTCTTTTCCTCTTCTTCTAAAGTTTCTTTTCGCCCTTTCAGGTATTTCCGGGCTTCTTTTGCCAGGCGATTGACTTTCAGCTCTTCTTCATAGCGCTGATTGAATTTATCTTCCTCGCCCATGCAGTAATCAATGTGGCCTATCTCCAGACCATCCAGAAGGGTTTCGAGCTGATGGCGGGAAAACTGCTTGCAATCATCCCAGGTATTAATTTTCTGCTCCAGCCACTTCTGCCGATATTCGGAAAAACGGGCCGCTTCTTTCTCTCCTAACACGTGCTCAAGAATCTGCTCAATGCGTGCGGTCGCCGGGGTGCCTTCTTTCTTCGAGTCCGTCCCCAGCATGCGCATCCGCTCGGCATTGGTAACACTATACAGCGGCGGAAATTCCGGAAACAGCCCCCCACCGATCACCAAAGAATCTATTTCCGCTTCATAGCCATTTTGCCGCAAATAGGTATTCAGCCCTTCCGCAATCCGCTCATCATAGAGCCGAGTCCCAAAAGCCAGCTCGCCTAAATAGAGGCGTGTTGTAGCAGTCCCTTCATAGCCTGTCAACTCCCGAAAAATCTGCAGCAAAGACTTGTTGACATTTTCTACGAGTACCATCGGCTCACCTCAACGCTCTTGTTCTGAAAATCCCGCTTGAAAAAAAGTATTGTGAACTCTATAATAGAAAACCTAAAAAAAGGCGTGAACATCAGCAGATGAGAGAGGAGAAACAATGTAGAACAAGGCTTACCGCAGCCAAGATGCATCTTCCGCCCCCCCGTTCAGAATCACCATCTTTCTTAATTCAAAGAAAAGGTGTTTTCCTATATAAACTTTCTGAGAAGGGAGTATATAGGATGGGCAAATCTGCTACTTTGGTGAACTCGTGCGGGGGAGAAACCTAGGGTGAGAAAAAAAACTTCCGTCGCATTCTGATTCTCCCACCCCGTCTGAGGATTCACAAGCTTCTTAAAATGGTTTTTAAATAGAATAGCCATGTGTGGCATCGCCGGCTATATCGGAGAACAGCCCGCCGGAGCACTGCTGCTCAATGCTATCAGGCAGCTGGAATACCGCGGCTATGATTCCGTAGGCATCGCTACCGTGCATGAGAAAATGCTGCACGTCCGCAAAGGCGTCGGCAAAGTCAGCGATGTCAATGCTGCCTTGCGCTTCTCAGATATGCTCGGCACCATCGGCATTTCCCATACCCGCTGGAGCACCCATGGCAAGCCCTGCCAGGAAAATGCCCATCCGTTCCTTGACGAAAAAAAAGAGTTTGCGCTGGTGCATAATGGCATTATTGAAAATTATCTGGAGCTCAAAGAAAGCCTGCGCAAAGAAGGCGTATCATTCTCTTCGGAAACCGATTCTGAAGTCATTGTCCATCTGATTGCCAAGCACTACCGAACCAAAGGATCAGGGCAGGGGAATTTGAAAGAAGCCGTCCTGCAAACCCTCCAGCAACTCCAAGGCGCCTATGCGTTCTGTGTCCTCCATCAGGCGTCGCAGGAGATCATTGCCGTCAGAAATGGCAGCCCCCTCGTCATCGGCTTGGGAGAACGGGAAAACTTTCTGGCTTCCGATGTTTCCGCACTCATCCAGCACACCAAGCGCGTCATCTACGTGAATGACTTCGAGCTGGCCCGTGTGACGAACGATGCCGTAGAGCTCTTTTCGTTTCATGGTGAAAAGCGCCCGCTGCAGGTCAAAGAGATCAAATGGGACCTCGAGCAGGCCCAGAAGCAAGGCTACAAGCATTTCATGCTCAAGGAAATCTTTGAGCAGCCAGAAGTGATTGCGGAAAGCCTGCGCACGCCGCCCAGCGCTTTTGCTCCGTTTGTTCCCCTTTCTTTTGCTTCCGAACCATCGACGTTCGCCACCCAATCTGCACGGCGCTATAAGCACATCACGATCGTCGCCTGCGGCACCGCTAGCCATGCCGGGCTGCTGGGCAAATATCTCATTGAAAGAATTTCTGGAATTCCTGTCATGAACGAAATTGCATCCGAATTCCGCTATCGAAACCCGCTGCTGGAAAACAACTCTTTAGCCATTGCCATTTCGCAGAGCGGGGAAACAGCCGATACGCTGGCAGCCGTGCGCTTGGCCAAAGAAAAAGGCGCCAGAACGCTGGGCATCATTAATGTCGTTGATAGCACCATCACCCGCGAAGTGCATGACGTGCTCTATACCAAAGCCGGCCCGGAAATTGGTGTGGCGTCCACAAAAGCATTCACGGCACAGCTCGTTACCCTCTATCAGCTGGCTTTTGCCCTGGCCGGAAAGCAGCTTCCCCAGAGTGCAGAACTTATTGATATCATGAAGAAAACGCTGGCTTTCAATGAGTATATCAAGCAGCTTGCCCAGAAATATTACCGCTACCAGAATTTCCTGTACATCGGCAGAAACACCAATTTTCCTCTGGCGCTGGAAGGGGCGCTCAAGCTCAAAGAGATATCGTACATCCATGCCGAAGCCTATCCGGCCGGCGAGCTGAAGCATGGGCCCATTGCTTTAGTCTCCGAAGAAATGCCGACCATCGCCATCTGCCCGCAGGATGCCGTGTACCAGAAGACGCTCAGCAATATCGAAGAAATTAAAGCGCGGAACGGCAAAGTTATCGCTTTAGCGACGGAAGGGGACGAAATCCTGAAGAAGCTCTGTGACGACATGATTTTCGTGCCGAAAGTCGAAGAGATATTCTATCCATTACTCCTAGCCATTCCCCTGCAGCTGTTTGCGTACCATATTGCTGACATTAAAGAGTGTGATGTAGACCAGCCCAGGAATTTGGCAAAGGCCGTGACGGTGGAGTAGCGTTGGTGGCGAAGAGTGTGATAGTGCTGTGTTGCATAATTCGGTTTTTGTGGAAAAATCACTAAAAGATTTTAAGTTGTGTTTGCTAACCTATAATCAATGCTTATCTGTTTTGCATTTATGCAACACAGCAGTGTGATAGTGGAATAAAAGAAAGGTATTTGTTTAGCTAATTTTTGACATTCTCAGTCAATCTATATTCTCCAGAAGCGAAAAGTATTTATTTTAGTTAGCTACTTTGTAGCTAATGAAAGAAACCAAGATTCAACTCACTGGTTTTGAAA
>Ga0209542_10004802_pt1 | contig 27503 bp, 22 predicted proteins | sample RifCSPhighO2_01_FD_184028 | JGI IMG/M metagenome (GOLD analysis project Ga0209542, IMG submission 184028) | Soil microbial communities from Rifle, Colorado - Rifle CSP2_plank highO2_0.1 (SPAdes) (version 2) | ecosystem: Environmental > Terrestrial > Deep subsurface > Rock core/Sediment ...
CCTCGTGAGCAAAGTGCGGGGCCTAAGGTAAGCTCGGTGACAGGGAAGAAGTCGTAACAAGGCACGGGTAGCGGAAGCTGCTCGTGAATCAATACAATTAAAACGGTCTCGTTGGTATTCATATCGGCAAGACCTTTAGGTCGGTCTCGATTTATCGGGATTACAAGTTTAGCAGTTCTTACAAAATTGTTTGGCGCTTCGGAAAGACGAAGAAAATGCGAACGGAACAGAAGAAAGAATGGTGTTCTCTACGAAATACGAAATTTGTACGAAAATACGAATTTAAAAACAAAAAACTGCCAAGAAGGCAGTTTTTTGCTATACTAATTTTGTCCTGCCGTGGTGGCGGAACTGGCATACGCGTACGCTTCAGAAGCGTATCCCGCAAGGGTTGAGAGTTCAAATCTCTCCCACGGCACAAGGCAATTTTTTGCTATACTGAATTTATGGAAAAAAAGATGAAAATTTTGGCGATTGTTTTTCTGGTTGTGGCGGCGATTGGGTTTTTGGATGCGACATACCTAACCGCTCAACATTACAGCGGCAATATTCCGCCGTGCTTAATCGCCGGCTGTGAAGTTGTTCTTGTCAGTCCGCAGAGTGTTATCGCCGGCGTGCCGCTTGCGCTTTTGGGCTCGATTTATTATTTAGCACTTCTTATTTTGTCCATTGCTTATCTGGACAGTAAGAAAAAACAATTTATCCGACTGGCTGCATATCTGGCGATCGCCGGCTTCGCCGCTTCTCTTTATTTTGTCTATCTCCAACTTTTCGTGATTAAAGAAATCTGCCAGTATTGCATGCTTTCAGCCGGCACCTCTACGACTCTTTTCATCCTCGGTCTCTTTATTCTTTTTAAAAGCAAAGAAACTCAAGCTCTAAATGTCTAAAAAACTCTTGAAACAATTAGGACTTTTTATTTTACTGATTGCTATTGCTGGCGGAATTTTGCTTGCCTTGGGCAAGCTACCGGTGCAGATTGATCAGGTTGACTTTGTCGCCGAAAGTCCAAGCGAGATCAGGCGAGTCCAAATACTTACCCCTCGTAGCCTTGGCGAAGTGGGGGAGGATTCGATCTTTAACGTTGAACTGGCGCTCTCGCCGGAGGAAAGACGGCAAGGACTGTCGGGCCACAAACCACTGAAAGACAAAGAAGGCATGTTGTTTGTCTTTGAAAAGCCGGATACTTATGGTTTTTGGATGAAAGACATGCTTTTCCCGCTTGATATATTATGGATCACTCCCACCCCCCTCCCCCTTAATAAGGGGGAGGATCAAGGAGGGGGTCCTTTGTCTATTATTCATATCGAAAGAGATGTAAAACCTGAAACTTACCCGAAAGCTTTTGCCCCGTCCGAACCGGCCTTGTATGTTTTAGAGATAAATGCCGGATTGTCCGAGAAAAATAATTTCAAAATAGGGGATTCAGTCAGATTTTTAAAATAACGAATACCGCGAATCTATCCTGCACATAACGAGTTATGTGCAGGACGAATACCACGAATAAACATAAAAAACCCCGAAAGGGGTTTTTTATGTTTTCCGCATTTAGTGGTATTGGTCCCCCGACCCGGGTCGGGGGATAGATTCGCGGTATTCGTGATTATTGATTATCTAGGAAGATTACTCGGGACCGGACCGTTGCCTTTAGCAACTTTTTTTCTTTCCAAATCAACATAGATTTTTCGGCCGAGAAATACCAGGGCGCCGATTACGATTATAAGGATAATCCATTCAGCGATAGTATTTGGCAGGATGCCGCCTTCACCGAAGATTGCAGCAGCGGCCAATTGATTTCCACGGCTGACAATATCTCCGACAACATAGCCTAAGACATCTTCTTTCTCCTTAGTTGTCGGATTAACATAGGAAGCGGTAACGGCGACTATGGCATTCTCGCGGGTCAGGGCATTTTCGTCCACTTGGCCTTGGACGTAGAGTACTCGGCCCTCGCCGGCTTTCAAGGAAACAATCTTAACGCTCAAGGAATTATCAGAGGAGCTAAAGTCTCCGTCGCTTGATTTCAAGAATTTGATTTCTCTCGGCAAAGTTACATTGATCGCAATATCTTTAATTTCTTTGTCAGAATTGTTCTTGTAATTGATGAAGTACTCAACAATTTGGCCCGGAGCGGCTTCGCTATTCTTGGTTTCGATTTCCAAAGAGAGGGCTTTGCCGGCAACGGTTGCAACTATTGCAGGACTTGCGATTGTTGAAGTTGGGCTGGAAGATACAGGTACGCTTGAGACAGTGCCGGACTTACCGGTCTTGAAGACTAAGATTTCGCCCTTAGACTGCCCGCCAGAATTTTCAGCAACTGCGCGGAAGTAATAAATGGTATCTAGAGAGAGACCGGAAACATTTGCTTTGAAAGTCAAGCTTGAGCCGGAACCAAGAGATTGCTTGGAGGTAGAATTGGCAAGACTTAAGGTTGTGCCGTATTCGAACCAAGCAGAAGTTGAAAGACCGTAGCTATTTTTTGCTTCGCCGTTCAATGTGACAGAAGTGCTGGCAACATTGGTTGTGAATTTAGTTGTTGCGATAGGGTATTGGCCGGAGTAAGTAGAGTCTGCGGGGAGGGTGGTAAAGCTGTAGATAGAGCCATCATCCGAACCGCCGTCGTTGTAACCTTGGGCGCGGAAGTAATAAGTGGTATTGGCAGAAAGTCCGGAAATTTTTTCACTGAATGAACCGGAACCTGAGCCGACATATTCATAATCAGTGTAGCTTGTGAGACTTGAAGATGAAGTTCCATAAGCGAAGCGGATATATGTGCCGTCTCCGTTCGCGTCAAAAGTTGCGTTTAAGTAAGCAGAACTTGAGGTAATTGAATCAGCTGAATCGGTGGCAATGTCAGGTTCGTCTTGAGATGGAGAATCATCATCAGTTGTGAAATTGAGAATGCTTCCTTGGACGGGAGAGCTTGAGCTCGATCCGCCGATGCCGTTATAAGCTTCAGCTCGGAAGTAATAAGTCGTGTCTTCAGCAAGACCGGAGATGCTTTGAGCGTTTGAACCGGAGCCGGTGCCGACTGATTGGTAGCTGGTGAAACTATTTAGATTAGAATAAGAAGTGCCGTAGGCAAAACGGACATATGTAGAAGCTCCATTGGCATTGTAGCTTGCATTTAAGGTAGCCGAATCTTCATCAATGCTTGAAGCAGAAGAAGTGGTGATGGAAGGAGCGGAAGTAGTTGGGGTTGAGGCGGCAGAAGTGGTGAATGTGACAATGCCGCTTGAGGAGCTGCCGATTTCATTTATGGCTTCAACTCTGAAAGTGTATGCAGTGCCAGCCGCCAGACCAGTTAGGCTATGACTGACAGTAACTAGAGACGAGCCGCTACCGATATTCTGCGGGCTAAGAGGACCGGAGCTATTAGAAGCTTCAAACCAGATATTGGTTGAGGATCCGTTTGGATTAACTTGCGCGCTTATTGTGGCTGAGGTTTGAGTGATGCTTGAAGCAGCTGCGCCACTGACCGACGGTTTATTGATTGGAGTGGTAGAAAAATTCTGATATTGGCCGTTAGTTCCGCCATTACCATTTATGGCAATAACTCGGAAAGAATAAACAGTGCCTGAAGCCAAGCCAGAAGCCGGACAGGTGACGGAAACGCTAGATGAGCCGAAACCGATATTTTGTGAGCAAGGCCCAATGGTCCCAATTCCCTGAATCTCAAAAGAAATATTGGTTGAAGATCCATTTGGGTTAACGTCAGCATTTAAAGTCGCAGAACTAGCTGTAATACTAGTAGCTGCAGGCGATGGATAGCTGACAGATGGGGTTGCTGATTGAGCCAAAACAAAACCGCCGGGCAAAATCATCGCCAAAGCAAGCAATCCGACCAAAATTATTTTATTATTTATAATGTTTTTCATAATATTTTTATAGCGCCCTTAGTTATCCTCTCCGCCAGAGGCGGATCCGCCTCTGGCGGAAAATAACTCTAAGCGCTTTAATTACTAATGTGCCTTAATTGTAACAATATATCCTGATTTTGTCAAGATATTGCCTTAAGCTACTTCTTATTACGTAGTTTCACTACCTTATCACAAGGCACAAAAGTCGTCAAGGGCTTGCAATATCTTGGTTTTGGTTATATACTGAAATCAGTTTTGCATCGGATAGTTGCTCCGACCCAGGTCGGAGAGGAAAGTCCGAACACGTACATAATTTTTTGTGTAAGAGGGTAGTGGGTAATACCCATCCTCCGACCTTGGTCGGAGAGGGATGCGAGCAGAGACGATTATTTTCGAGAGAAAATAATCGCCCCGAGAGTAATCGAGGGGCGTAGTTCTACAGTAATGTAGAAAGTGAAACGGCAAAATTCCTATCTACGTGCAAGGCCGTACTCCCCGCCAACATCTGCAAAGTTGTGGCGGGGAGGGTGCCGCTTCAGGTCAGTGGTAACATTGATCGCAGATAAATAACTATCGCTATCTTGTCTACGACAAGATCACGGATTTACGCAGATAAAAATACACGCAGATTTTCGCAGATGAATTTCATCCGCGTTGATCAGCGTCAGATCAGCGTTGATCAGTGTTCTCGCCGTAGGCGAGATGGTACAGAATTCGGCTTATAGATGCAAAACAAAGACAATAGAAAACACTCCGCAAAACGGGGTGTTTTCTCTTTAAATAATTCGCTTGACAATATTAGTGCATAATGCTATTATTTGCCAGATAAATAATGTTATTTGTAAACCAGTTCTTCCGAAAGGGGGGACATAAAAACTAATAAAAAATGAAAAAATTAATTTTTTCTGGGATTTTGGCGACAATGTTCGCCATCTCCGCGTCTTTTGCTCAAATTACCCATTCGCTTGATACAACCAACCTGACGGTTGGAACAACAACCATAGATAGCGTGAAGTTTGTTTATGGCGGTTTAGTTTCAGCAAATTTGCCGGCAAGTGTTCGTATTGATTATGTTGCAGGTTCTGGCCCCGTTAATGGAAGTAACTATAGTTCAATCGGGCCATTTGCAATTAATGACACCGCCGGAGTATTGGCGATTGCTTTCAGCGGGCTTACAGGGGGAACAATGCATTCTATCAATTATGCGTTTAACGGATTCGGAACATCATTTTTTATGATTATCCATCCGGGAAGTGATTTGCAAATTATAACCCTTGGCCCGCCAAGCATAACTCTGCAACCGGTTAGTCAAAGTAAGTGCGAAGGACTTACTGCAACATTCACCTGCAGTGCCACCGGCAATCCAAGTAGCTTCACTTATCAGTGGTATGAAGACCTCATACCGATAAGCGGAGCAACTGACAGCACGTATTCTGTTGTGGTCAGTATGGCCAATGACGGCAGCGTGTTTAAGTGCTTGGTTATGAATGCTCAAGGGTCAACTTACACTAATGGGGCAACCCTGACGGTGAAAGCTGCGGCCTTAATAACTCAGGATCCGCAATCGGTAACGATTGATCCGGGTCAGAGTACAACTTTGAGTGTTTCAGCAACGGGTTCTGGGCTCACCTACAAATGGATGCAAGTGGCTACGGGAACGATTTGGGGGACAAATTCTAATTTCACTTTCACCCCAAGCGCGCCCTCCGACTCAATGACAGTTGTGGCCATAGTGACTGGCGAGTGCGGCAGTCCGGATACAAGCAATGCGGCTACTATCTCCGTCTCAACCTTACCTCCTGATATAACTGATTTATTGCTTTCTTCAACGACTGTTGGGGTAAGCGGATCAGCGCAGGTAAATGGGTATGGAGTCAGCACGCAAGCTCGGGCCGTCACCCTATCTGATTCAACTGCATGGGTGACTATAGGGTCTGGACCCGGTATCTTCAATTTTTCAATTACGGGGTACCAAAGTTGCGAAATAGCGGACTTAACCATTGAAGCCAAAAGCTCCGTGGCAACAACCCAGCTTGTAAGTCAGTTTCAAACCCTGCTGGCTAATCCAACGGCGACCGCGGATTATCCCCTGCCGGGGAGCCAGGTCACGAGCTCATCTCTGACTGTTACCGGAACATGGGATTCCAATAATGGACCATGTGCTGATGCCGGCACGAGCTACCAAGTGGTGATTGGCCTTAGCTCTACTAACTTACCCACCGCCAGCGCTTGGACTTACGGAGGAGTGACAAATGGAATTGTTTCAGTCACTTTCAACGTAAGCGCCAGTACCACTTACTTCTACAGAGTTAAAGTTAAAAATGTAGGAGGAAAAGTGGGTCAGAGCGATGTTTACTCTGTTACAACTCCTGCGGCTACTGTGTCTTATTCGATCCAGGTGAATAACTTGGATGCTTATGAGAGTATTTCACAAGGGCCGGTGTTGGCATTTACGCTGACATCCAATGACATATCTGCGACCTACCGAACCAAAGCGGGACCTGATCCTAATTTGGGCTTGGGAAGCGTAGTGAGTGATTGGCAAATTTTTGGAGCAGTAACGGGCATGGACATTGTGATGCCGCTTGCACTTCAGCCAGGAACCAATTATGTAACTCTCCAATATAAAGGGGTGGCTACTAATTACAGTATTCTAACAACGGATACTATCCCGATTCTGATACCGGGGGCTACTGGCATTGAGGAGGCAGGTGAAGGTGGAGAAGTAAAAGTTTTCCCGAATCCGGCGACGGATTTCGTTACGATTGAAACTCAAGATAAAGGGGAGTTAACGCTCTCTAATATATTGGGTGAAGTTGTGGCGGAGAAGACGCTGGTTCCGGGAGTAAACAAACTTGAGGTAACGGACTTATCTCCGGGTTTGTACTTTTATAAAGTGGGAGAGAATGCAGGAAAATTAATTGTTAGATAATAAAAAATCCCGCAAGGGTAGCCCTGTTGAAAGACAGGGCATTTTTATTTCCTCACATAAAAAACATAAAAACTAGTATCTCATTAACATTGCTATAGCTTGGATAACGAGATAATAGTTTTTAACTTTTTAACAGAGAGTCACCCGCCTATCTCTGTTGATTGATCGGAGAGAAATTCAACTATTGTTATCCCGGACTCTTTTATTTTTTGAGCGATTTCCGGGCCGACATAGCGCCAGTGCCAAGGCTCGGCTTGGTAGCCAGTGATGTTTTCTTTGCCTTTTGGATAACTTTGAACAAAGCCGAATTTGTCAGCATTGTTTTCTAGCCAGGCGTATTCCGGCGAGTCTTCAAAAAAGAAAGTTGTTTTTTCATAGCTGATGGAATGACCGGTAAGATCAACCGTCGTGCCGAGCTGATGCTCGGAATGTTCCGGCGCCGCGATCAGCAAGTACTCGCCGCTGTTTTTTTCGCCGGCATTGTTATAAAGACCTTCTTGAATCTTGACCGCGCGGTAGGCCGAGGTTACGGCCATAATTAGCCCGTCGCTTGAAGCGGCCTTTAGCATTTGGCTAAGCGCTTCGGCCGTTTCCCTCTCTAGGCAGAAGGAAAGCCCGTTGGTAATATTTTTAGAAAGCGAAATCAGATTTTTCGGAACATAATCGCGGAGCGAATTTTCTCGGCTGACATTAAATAAAGACATGTCCGCGACCTCCGGGTAGGATTTAGGGCAAGGGATTTCTTCTTTGCTTTCTTCTTTATTAGGACCTGATTGTATCGGAAGCTTGACGAGGGCAGTCTCTTTTGGAGGCGGAGGAGGGTCAGACCCTTCTCCGAGGAGCTGAGGAAAACTTTCTGGGAAGACCGCGAGGGATTTTTTGTAAATAATGTTGTCTTTGAGATAGTTTATTATTCGATTGACGTCGCCGGGGCGGTCGGAGCTTTGAAGTAAAATGATGGCGATATTTCTCCTTTCGGAGCCGATTTTGACTTCGAAAATTGAGAGCAGGGTATATTTCGCGGCATCAGTATAGCCGGTCTTGCCGCCAAGGTAGCCGTAGCCGGAAAGGAAGCGGCTGGTGTTAAACCATGTCCGGCCTAAAGATTCTTCTTTATTTTTGAGGGTGATTTTTAAAATATCCGGGCGCGAATTACCCAAATAAATAGCAAGCCGAAAAAGATCATCGGCGGTGCTTTTATTTTGGGCGGACAAGCCGCTCGGTTCCTCGAGTATGGTCGCCGTCATGCCCAAGGCGAGCGTTTGGTCGTTCATTAGCCGGATGAATTGGGCGAAGCCGGCGGTATCGGCCAGTATCTCGGCTACTTTATTGCTTGACTGCAGAAGAAGGGGATTGAGAAAGTCGGCCACCTCGATATTTTCTCTTGATTTTACGGCGCCACCGTGTCCATAGACGGCCCAAGTTTTTTCCACGGCATTAGCGATGACATCTTTGTCCCGGATCATGTCGCGGGCGACGAGAGCGGTAATGAGTTTCGAGACCGAAGCTATTGGATAACGAATATTTTTATTTCGGCTGAAAATAATCTCGCCGCTCTCTATGTCGCCGACCACCATGGCTCCGGCCGAGAGCTTCAATTTTTTATTCTTGTCTCTGACGTAATAGGAAGAAGTGCCACTTATTTTATAGATCGGGGTTTTGGGTCCAGCGGCGATGGTTTCAGCCAGGCCTGACTGATAAATGACAGGCTTTAAGAAGACCAAATCTCCCAGAGCCCAAATTCCATAACTAGTAAAAATACCGATTATGACGGCTCCGATTATCCACAAAAAATATTTTAAAATTTTACCTGACATTGTTAACTTTTTGATTATAACATGCTAATCTATGTTGATGAAGAAAACTCATCCTCAATATATAGAAGGCTCTCTTTCAATTTCCGGCAAGGGCACAGGCTATGTTCGCGTACCTGACAGCAAGCAAGATGATATTGAAATTGATCCTTCTTTTTTAAACACTGGACTCCATCGCGACAAAGTAAAAGTCCTGCTTCATCCGAAGCGCAAAGGGGAATCGCAGTGCGGGGAAATTATTGAGATTATTGCTCGGGCCAAGGCCGGCTTCTCGGGCGTCCTGGAAGAGGAAAAAGGGATTTATTTTCTTGTTCCGAGCGATCCGAAAATGTATGTTGATATTATTATCCCGAAAGACAAGTTAAATGGCGCGAAAGTGGGCCAAAAAATTTTTGCGCAAATTATTTCTTGGAAAGATTCTAAAATGTCCCCGGAAGGCGAGGTAATTGAGATCTTGGGCAAGAAGGGGGAGAATAATGCCGAGATGCGCGGGATTGCGCTTGAGCGCGGCTTCTCGGCTTTTTTTCCGAAGGCGGTAAATGAAGAGGCTCGCAAACTGGAAGGCTATGAAATCTTGGAAAAGGAATTGGAAAAGCGCCGCGATTTGCGCGGCGTGCCGACTTTTACCATTGATCCGGAGGATGCCAAAGATTTTGACGACGCCATCTCTATTTTAGAATTAGAAAATGGCGATTTGGAGATAGGCGTGCACATTGCCGATGTTTCTCACTTTGTCAGACTTGGGAATCATATTGATAAGGAAGCTTACAAACGCGGGACGTCGGTCTATTTAGTTGACCGGACGATTCCAATGCTGCCGGAGATTCTATCGAATGATCTTTGCAGTTTGAAACCGAATGTTGACCGGTTGTCCATGAGCGCGGTTTTTGTCATAACTCGAGACGGCCATGTGAAAAAAGAATGGTTCGGCAAAACTATTATTCATTCCGACAAGCGTTTTACTTACGAGGAGGCGCAGGGTATTTTGGACAAAAAGCACGGACTATTTCATTTAGAGTTAAATATCTTAAACCATTTGGCCAAGAAATTTAAAAAAGAAAGATTTGAGCGCGGGGCGATATCGCTCGACCAAGAGGAAGTTAAATTTATTTTAGATCCTCATGGCGCGCCGCTCAAAGTTATCAAAAAAGTCCGCGGCGATACGCATAAACTGGTGGAAGAATTTATGCTTCTGGCTAATCGCAAGATAGCTGAATTTATGTCCCGCGCCGGAAGTCAGGTCTTTGTTTATCGCATTCATGATCTGCCGGATAGGGAAAAAATTGAAAATCTGATTTTGTTTTTGAAAAAATTGGGTTACCATATAAAATCAAAGCAAGGAGACAAGGTTTCTTCTTATGATTTGAACGAGCTCTTGGAGAAATTGGAGGGCAAGGCGGAAAAAGACATGATTCAGACGATGATTGTGCGTTCCATGCAAAAGGCCGTCTACTCGACTAAGAATGTCGGGCATTATGGGCTGGCTTTCAAGCACTACACTCACTTCACTAGCCCAATCCGGCGCTATCCAGATCTTATGGTGCATCGGCTTCTGTATGGAAAACTAGAAGGACACAAAATCAGCGCGGATGCCTGGAAAGACTACGAGAAAATGTCCGCCTTTGCCTCGGAGCGGGAAAAATTCGCGGCGGACGCGGAGCGGGCCTCTATTAAATACAAGCAGGTGGAATATATGTCTTCACGCATCGGCCAAATATATGAAGGAGTTATTACCGGAGTGACGGATTGGGGCATTTATGTTGAAGAGATTGAGACGAAGTGCGAAGGCTTGATTCGCCTGCGCGATTTGGGGGACGACTTTTATATTTATAATGAGAAAGAGTTGTCGGTCATAGGCAAAAAGACAAGGAAAAAATACCGGATCGGCGATAAGCTTAAAATTAAAGTCAAAGACGCCGATTTGAATCAAAGAACTATTGATTATGTTTTAGTTTAATCTTATATATTCTTTTTATATTCCCTCTATCCTGTACGTATATCATAATTACTGCTATCGCCTTTATTTTGACATAGTGTATAATTATTTTTTAAAAATTTCTTGTAGTTTGGAATAAATTTCGTCCGGCGCATCTATCCCAATTTCTTTTTTTGAAAAACTTTGGCCATGCCAATCACTACCGCCTGTTTGAATAAGGTTAAATTTGTTCGAAGTATTTTTTAATATTTCAACAACAACCTCATTGTGTTTAGGATAATAGACTTCTATTCCTTTTAGACCGTTTTTAACTAGTTTGGCAATTAATTCTTCAAAGCGATCTTTTTTAATAATATTTCCTGGATGGGCTAAAACAGCTATACCTCTATATTTGTGAATGATTTTTATGGCCTCAAATGAATCTGGCATCCAAGAATTATCTTCTTCAATAAAAACTTCCTGCAAGAGCTCTTTTTGAGATAATTTATTGCCTAAAAATTCCGAAAGCTTTTTTATTAGATGATTGCGGCTTACATAAACAGCCAGTGTCTCATTTTTTATTTTTTCAAAATTAAAATCAGCCCCATATTTTTTATTAAGTTTTCCAATTATCTTTTTAGCCCGATTATTGTAGCCCTGGATAATATGATCTAGGGCCTCATTTATTTTTTCAATTTTGAAAGAATTTGAATAACCTAAAATATGCAGGGACTGGCCAGTTTCTTTGTCAATGCACGATACTTCTATACCCTGAATAAAAAAAATACCTTTTTTTTCGGCAAGAGCTCTAAATTTATCTTGCTCAGGAGAAATGTAATTATGATCGGTAATTGAAAAAAAGCTTATTTTTTTTTCAATAGCAAGATCAAGCAATTCTTGAAATGAACTTTCGCCATCAGAATAATTAGAGTGGTTATGTAAATCTATTTTTTTCATTTTTCTAAATCAAGGTTTTTAATTTCCAAACAATATTTTTGATAATTATTAGCATATTTTTCGCCATAAAGCACTAATTGGACAAGATGCTCATACCATTTCAGTAAAACAAGCGCTTTTTCAAAATCCAATTTCTTTTTGCAATAAGAAAAGAATTCTATTGCCGGGCTTGAGTTAACTTTGTAAATTTCATCAAAAGCTTTTAATGACCCTGACAAATCAGAAGGGGAGAGTAGATATGGTATTTTTTGTTTGCATGAATAATAAGTTAAGGCATTACCGGGGCCATGTAAAGTTTTACTTACAAATATTTTGCCTTCCGATTCATTAAAAGATCTAATCAATTGCCTTCGACAGATAGTTCTATTATCGAGCAAGATATAGGCGCTTAAATCCCCATAATCAAATTTATCATTTTTATTAAAGACAGGCTCTATTTCGGTTTTTCCCTTAAGATTCTTGCCCGAAACTAGAGATGGATTATATCTGGGGTAATAAAGGGTTGATCTATGGTCTTTTATTTCATCCTGTGTATGAGGCACCAAGTCAACATCTTGTTTGGTTTGCTCGCATAAATTTTTTCGCAAAGAACTAAGGTGGTGATAAGTATTTGGATCGACGATGCCTTCATTGCTTGGAATTATCACGAAAATATCCAAATCCCTTGATTTTTCTGAATACATCCAAGACCCATAAGCTTTTGCTGATAATATCTCTTTTGAATTTTCGAGCCCGTTTTTGACAAATTCAAGAATATGCAGACGTTTTTTATTTAAGTTCTGAAATTCAAGAGATTCCTTGTTTGGTCCTGTAAATTTAGCGTTTTCCATGAATTCATTATAACACAATACCGTGGACTAAAGCATAGTTTTAATCCACGGCTAATTCGTGCGAATTAGCCAATGCAGGAATATAATTTTTAGTATATAATAAAAATTATGAGAGAATTTGAAAAAATATTAAAAGCACTTGCAAATAAAAGGCGTCTTGAAATATTAAAATATCTGAAAAGTAAAAAAGAAGCCAATGTGGGCAGTATTGCTGAAAAAATTAAGCTTTCATTCAAATCAACATCTAGGCATTTAGCAATTCTTTTGGCTGTGGACATTTTAACAAAGGAGCAAAGAAGTTTAGAGGCATTCTATTCTATCTCGCCGGAACTTTCACAGATGGCTAAAGATATTATTTTTAAAATTTAGTTTCGGTTTGTTTTTTATAATTTATACTTTATAAAAATGGATTTATAAAATTCATGTTTTCAATCGGCTAATTCGCACGAATTAGCCGATGGAGAGAAATTTAAAAAAATTGTATCATAAAAATTATTTCACGGGATGAATAACTGCATCACCGCAAGCGATACGATTATTCATAAATTCCAGTTGACGAGAGGTTGGGATTTTGCTAGCATAAATTCATGCTTACAATAAGAATGCAAAGAACTGGACGCAAAAATGACCCGCATTTTCGGGTGATTGTGACTGACTCCAAACGAAGCTCTAAGACCGGAAATTATGTTGAAAACATCGGCTTTTATAATCCTAAAGCGGGTGAGTTTAAAATAGACGCGGAGCGGGCGAAGCACTGGCTAAAGGTGGGCGCCAAGACTTCAGACACGGTTCATAATTTCCTAATCAGCCAAAAAGTGATTGAAGGGAAAAAAGTGAATGTTTTGTCCAAAAAAAGTCCGACCAAAAAGAAAAAAGAATTAAAAGCCGCGAAATAGTATGGATTTTCTGCGGGGTAAAAAAATATTATTAGTAGGGTTGGGAATTTTGGGAGGCGGTCTGGCAACCGCCAATTTTCTTGTCAAAAATGGAGCCAAACTCACTATTACGGATCTCAAGACAAAAAAGGAACTTAAAAACACAATTAAAAAAATAAAGAATTTTTCAAAAATCAAATTTGTCTTAGGTAGACACAACAAAGAAGATTTTAAAGGCGCGGACCTTGTTATTTTTAATCCGGCAGTACCTTTTAAAAGTCCGTGGATTACATTGGCAAAAAAGCACAAGAAAGATACTGAAAATGATCTTACCCTTTTTTTGGAACTGCTTAAGAAAAAAATCGGTAAATTCAAATATATCGGAATTACCGGTACAAGAGGAAAAACAACGACAACCACTTGGATTTCCAAATTAATTCCAAATGCAGTTTTGGGCGGCAATATTCCGGAAAAGGCTTTGTTTAAAATCATAAATAAAAATGGAAATTATGTGCTTGAACTTTCTTCTGCCCAGTTGGAATTTACAAATAAAAGCACCCTAGCCCCACATATTGCAGTTATTACAAATATTTATAATGACCATCTTAATCGCTATAAATTATTCAAACATTATATAGATACAAAGGCTCTGATTTTTAAGAATCAGACAAAAGATGATTACTTGGTTCTTAATAGAGACAATAAATATTATTCTTCTTTTTTAAAAAAGAAGCCTAAAGCCAAAATTTTTTATATATCGTTAAATAAATTGCCTAAATGGGAAAATGGCTTGTTTTTTACTAGAAATAAAATCATTTTTCAAAATAAAGGAAAAAAATTTGAAGTTACGAAAATTAATAAGAAAATTTCTTTGCACCACAAGAGCAATTTACTCACGGCCATGCTCGCAGCCTATTTATGGGGAGAATCATGGCAGAGTATTTTGAGAAAAATAAAAATTTTACCTCAAATTCCTTTTAGACAAGAAATAATATTTGAAAGCAAAAAAATAAAAATAATAAACGATTCAGCTGCTACTAGTCCTGATGCTACTATTGCCGCAATTGAAAGATTCAAGGAAGAAAAAAACCTTATTTTAATAATTGGTGGAACAGATAAGAATCTTGATTTTAAGGAGTTGTCTTTTAAAATTAAGAGAAATGTAAAAAAAGTAAATCTATTTTTATTAGATGGTAGCGCCACAAAAAAGCTTATTGACTTGCTCACAAAAATTTGGTATTTTAAAAAAGGCGAAGAAATCAAAGTTTACAGCAATATCAGAGAAATTTTAACTGATTTGCCTGTTAAAAAATACAAAAAATTTACCATAGTTTTCTCGCCAGCCAGCGCAAGTTTTGAAAAATTTAAAAATGAATTTGATAGAGGAAAAAAATTTAATAGAATTATCAATAATTTATTCTTAAAAAATGGAAAAATCACCACAAATTAAGCAAAACCCATCTTTAGTTGAGGCATATAAATTGGTGCATAATGAGGAGCCGGTTGGGATGTCAGATTATGAAATAACACGACGCATTATTGAGGTTATTGGCAATGAAAATTGGATTCCAAAAGACTTGAATAGGAAAGTTATTAGCGCAATAAAGTCGGTAGAATATCCGGACGAGGAAACAAAGAAAAAGACACTTATCGATCTTGAAGATTTTCTTGCATATCCGGTAAAAGAGTAAAAAGTAAAGGGTAAAGGGTAAAGAGTAAAGAGTAAAGGGTAAGGGGGAAAAGTGGTCTGTTGAAACCTGGTTTCAACAGGAGTTTCAGGGGTTGCTTTTTTGGCGGAGGTAGGCTATAGTATTTACATATGAAAAAATCTAATTTGATAAAAAATTTAATAAGTTTTGGTGTCGCGATCGCCGTGATTGCCGTAATCGCCATTTACACCAAACCCAAACTCCCCGCGCCGGAAAACCTAACCGCGACGGTGCTGATTAGCTCCGCGCAGGAATATAATATTTCTGCGCAGTTTACACCTGTTTCCAAAGGTGTTAGCTTTGAGCCAGCATACAGGATGACCTTTACTCCACAAGCAAGTAATAAAAAACTCGATATGATTTTTGACTTGTCTACTGGGAAAATTTTAAAATTACAGTTTGGTGGTAGAAATGTAGCATCTTCAGTTTTACGAGATTTCAAAGTTGATATAGTAAATGAGAAAATTCTTGTTCAAGGAAAACTTCCACCAATACTCGGTAAAATATTTAATAATTCTAGAGTTACAGTTAATGCTGTAGATCTCACAAAGCGCTATAAGAACATAAGTGCAGCTGCTACGGCGCAAGTACTAATAGAAGCACCGGCTGAAGCGGCGGCTAGGAAAGCTGCGGAGGAAGCTGCTGGGGTGACTGGAGAAGAAAGGGCTGCGCCTAGCACAGGAGGGACCGGAATCAGAACAGAATAAGACAAAATAAAAAAGGAGCCCTTTTACATTTAGGACTCCTGTGAGGTTTTACCCCGTTTAGACACGAACACCTATGACTAAGATGTCATCGGTCTGTTCATAAACCAAATTTTGTTTTGGTTTCATCCATTCTTCAATCGTCTGATCTAGAAAATCACCTTGATTTTCCATATCACGATCGGCAATGGCAAGGAGCAAATTTTTGAATTTTCGGCTCATGAACTTTTTACCTTCCATACCTTCCAGTATGCCGTCTTCCACTCCGCCAAGCTGACTGGCGTAGCCATCAGAAAAAATATAGAAAGTATCTCCCGATTCAAGTTGGATTTGATGGTTTTTAAATAGTTTCGTCACATCATGCCAACCAACGTGCTGACGGTCGCCCTTGTACTCAATCAATTTTCCTTGTCTTACAAGACAAAGTGAATTGTTTGCCCCAGCCCAGCCGAGCTCATTCGTCTCAAGGTTTATGGCGCAAAGTGAAATGTCCATACCGTCCTGAATTGTTTCTTTGCTTTTTTCAAATGCCTCTGTCACCAATTGGGTTGCCTTATCCAAGATTTCTCCGGGGCTTATCAACCCAAATTCCTTGATGCATTGATTTAAGGCGTCAGAGCAAACCATGCTCACCATGGCTCCCGGCACACCGTGGCCAGTACAATCGGCCGCGGCAAAGAATGTGATATCTCCTTTTACTTCCATCCAGTAAAAATCTCCCGAAACAACATCTTTCCGCTTGAAAAGCACGAAAGAATTCGGCAATCGTTTTTTGAAGAAAGAAAGCCGCGGCAAAATTGCATCCTGAATGCGCTTGGCATACTTGATACTGTCTGTTATTTCCTTTTTCTGGCTCTCAATTTCTCCCTTTTGTATCTCTATCTCCTGCTTTTGCTTAGTCATGAGAAGTTTTGCCTTCCGCTCTTTTTTGTAAGAACGAAAAACAATGAGAGCAAGTGTAAGGAAAAGCGCCACTCCAGCCACAGTTGCGTAAATGATCAATCTTTGCCGATTGTTCTCCGCCTCCCGCTTGGCAATTTCTGCCTTTTGTCTCTCGATTTTCTCTGTTTGCAGAGATTTGTCTTTCCTCAAGATTTCATTTTCTTTTTCCTTTTTTTCTGTGTCAAATTGCACTTGCATTAATGCCATCTGCCGTTGGTTTTCTTCATTTAGGGTGCTATCCCGCATTTCAGAATAAAGCCGGAAATAATCACAGGCGAGATTGCTCCCGAGTTCTTGGTGCACGTCGCTTAAATCTTTATAAATGTCTTTAATGACATGCTTGCTGCCGATTTCACTCGCGAGTTTTAAAGCAAGGTTCAGGTTTTTCAAAGCGCTTTCGTAATCGCCTTTTTTCGCCCTGACTTTACCTATGTTTTCCAAACAAATCGCCATCCCGCTTTTATCTCCAAGCTCTTCATATAGCCCGAAGCTTTTTTTGTGGTACTCAAGCGCTTGAGAGTAGCTTTCATTTTTACTGTGCAAACGGCCAAGGTTGTTGCTAACCCCGGCTGTTTGTTGTTTATTGCCAATTTCCTCGGCCAGCTTAAGGGCTTCAAAGTAATGACTGAAAGCTTTTTCATCATCATTACTATCATCAAAAATCATGCCAAGATTGTTTTGGATGCCGGCAAGTCGTCTTTTATTCTCATCAGTTCGCGGCAAACCCTCAATAGTTTTTTTGGCTTTCCAGTAAAACTCCAAGGACATAGCAAAATTACTTTGACGGTAGTACAAATAGCCGAGATTGTTTTGGACAGCCGCGAGACGAGCGGCATCGCCTTCTTCTTCATAAATCTCCAGGGCCATCAAGTAATTTTTCAGCGCTTTTTCATAGTCAGCCCTATCAAAATATATGCCGCCAATGATGTTGTAAGCGCGAGCCATGCCTTTTTGGTAACCGGCAGATTCAGATTTTTGAAGCATTATCTTCGCCAAAACCAAAGCACTGTCCGGATTTTTAGTGCTCAAATCCCAAGCGATGTCTCCGATCGAGTCCACATCTTTCTGCTCTTTCAGCAAACTCACCGAATCCACTTTGAGCAAGGGTAACCCTTGCTCACTTTGGTTTTGGTTGTTTTGGGGAGCGTCATTGCATCCCCAAACAAGAGTAAAAATTACTCCAGCGCAGAGGATTACCCCCGCGATCTGGGAATGCAATAAGTTTTTCATAGTTAATTTATTTAATTGTTAAAAATCAGTTAATTTATGGTATTTTTTACCGCCTAAACTATACATTATTTTCCTTTTATGGTCAAGTTTACAGGGCTATAAAATAATGTTATTCTAAAATCAGAAAAGTAATCTTAAATTTGAAATAATGACACAAAATATAAAATTTACTAAAGAACAGAAGAAAATCCTTAAGATGAAAGTTGAGGACATCCCGGTTGGAAGCCGTCTGACACGCTGTTTTAAAGAACTTGGTTTTAAAACAGTAGAAAATGCCTTGCCATATACTTTAGATGAATTATATCTTAAGCACACTGATCTCGGTCGAGTTACTTTGGCGGGCTGGGAAGAATTTTTAGAGGACCATGGCCTTAAACCAGGAATAAAAGTATAAAAGGAGCTTTCTTACACGTCAGCTCCATTTTTATTATATAATAAAAACATGTCTACAGAAGGACCACAATTTGAAAAGGAGTTCAGGAGAATGGATATTGAAGCGGGTTATAAAAAAGCTGAACGAATGCTAAATAAGTTCGCCATTAAGACGGAGAATTTTTATGATCTTTATGGCAGAGAAAATGTTGAAAAAGATCTAGAATATGTGAAGAAAATGAAATCAATTTTTGAGAAAGAATCATCTTCCGAAGCAGGAGTTCTTAAAAGAATGTCTATACTTTTCGAGACCATTATTTTTGACCGATCTGAACGGAGTGAGTGGTTAGGCAGGGATGTGGTTACCATAAAAACAAGTCATTACGATGATATTGCAAACGGCGTTGATCTTGTTGCTGAATTTTTAATAAAAGAAGAGAAAGAAAGTTTCTCCCATCTTGCATTTGCAGTTGATGTGACATTTTCAGCAGAGACTGATCAAAAATTAAAGAAAATAAAAAAAGAAATAGAAGAAGGAAAATTATCAACAGTAAAATATTTTGAGTCGGAGCACGTAGAATTTAGGGGGCAAATGGAAAATCTACCCAGAGTTGTTATTGCCGCAAGCGCAAAAACAGTGGAGGACTTGAATGAGCTATGGCTTGAAAAAACAAAAGAAAATACCCAGAAGCTCAACTCGCATTTTATCCAATTTCAAATGTTAGAAGAAATAATTAGCCAACTTAAAACATTTAGAAATTATGCAGAAAATTTAGGACAAGAGAAAATTCGACAAAAATATGATGGTTTATACAATCTTGTTCAGGATATTTACAAAAAAAGAAAGAAAGACGTGAAGGATCCAGGTGATCGTGATAATGTCTACTATGATCTTAAGCGTAATTTACGCCACTTTGAATAATAGGTAAACGGTTAATTAAATTGTCACCATAAGAATGGACATGCTCTGTTTTTCTACTCCCGGAGTCGACTGCCTGATCTTGATAGCAACACAGGGAAAATTTTTATCAAGATTACAGATTAATATATTTATTGTAAAGTTAAGAATAGAGAAAAACCATAAAAATTTAAAGGAATGAATACTATCAATGTGTCATATGATGATCTTTTAAAACAAGCCCTGTCAATCAAAAACCTGAAGGTACGGAGAATAGCTCTTAATTTTTTAGAAGCCGGAAAAAGTCATTTTGAGGGCTTGAAAAAAGCAAGAGAAAAGATGCTCAATTCTCACACGGTGAAAATGTTTCAGGTTTATCCAAAATTAAATTAAATCTTCTCTTTTCCAATGATTGATAGGCAACGATATTACGGCTTCTTTGATGGGGGCCGTTTTTTCTTGACGAGACACATGGGAATTAGTAGAATGAATCAAGTAGCGATTCCTGCCCGCAATGCTACCCGCCAACAGCTACACAGTTCTGGGCGGGTTGCAGGCGGGCTGGTCGAGAATCCGCAATGATTAAAAGAAAGATAAAATTGGTGCCGCGCTTCAATGGACGGTGCGCGGCATGATTTCGTTAAATCACATGGAATCAGACAAGGTGTTTCTTGAATATATCGTTAAAGCCCTTGTGGACAATCCGAATGATGTCAAAGTTGACCGCAAGGTTGATGAAATGGGTGTTCTTATCACTCTCTCTGTCAATCCGGCCGACATGGGCAAGATTATCGGACGACAAGGCAATACCGCCAAGGCCATCCGCACTCTTCTGCGCATCATTGGCATGAAAAACAATGCTCGCGTGAATCTGAAGATTAACGAACCGGAAGGCAGTGAGAGACCGGCTGCGGCTTCTTCCAGGACAGTTGATCAGGCGATGGAGGATTTGAAAGGAATATAAATTAGGTTCTAGGTTCTAGGTTCTAGGGACTAGTGAAAGATATGAAAAACCATGGTAAGATATTGCCATGGTTTTTCATATTATAACGTTGTTTCCCGAAGCCTTTGATTCTTATCTCAAGGAATCGATTATTGGCCGCGCTATTAAAAATAAAAAGATAAAGATTAAATTCTACAATCCCTTCGACTTCGCTCAGGACCTTCGGCCCCGCGACAAAAAGAAAAAATGGTTTTATCGGCAGGCGGACGATCGGCCGTATGGCGGGGGGCCCGGCATGGTTATGCTCGCAATGCCCATCATTAAGATTGTCGAGAAGATATTGCGAGGCTTCTTACGAAATACGAAAATATTACGAAAGTACGAAAAAAAATCAAAACTGAAAGCTAAAAACCCACAGCTGAAAGTTGTTATATTTTCTCCGTCAGGCAAGAAATTCAGCACGGCCTATGCCAAAAACACGGCAAAAAAATACACTGACATTATTTTAATATGCGGCCGATATGAGGGGATTGACGCGCGAGTGAAGAAGGTGATTATGGATATGGGATACAGGATGGAGGATATATCCATAGGCGATTATGTGCTGACCGGCGGGGAATTGCCGGCCATGGTTTTAATTGATTCCGTTTCCCGCCAAATCCCCGGAGTTTTGCATAAATATGAATCTTTGGAGGAAGAAAGAATCTCAACGAGCGAAGTCTACACGAGACCGGAAGTTTTTAGATATCCAATATATAATCCGAAACTACGAAAATCTATCCGAAATCTACGAAAATCCGAAAAAAGAAAAATTACAAAAGAATACAGGGTTCCTAAAGTCCTTCTTTCCGGCGATCACAAAAAAATTGCCGCCTGGCGCTTAAAGCGCCAGGCGAGCCTCGCCTCAAAATTTTGAGGCGGGAAGAATGGAAAAAGAGGCGGTTGGGGAAAACGGGGGGTTGACAGGGTTTAATTAATCCATATACTAATAAAACTACAGACAGGTCCTTGGGTGTGCGTTTTTTTAGCAAATAAGCAATAATCTTTCGCGATTTTGCATAGATCAGATCTAAATTTTAATTAATAGCCTTTAAACAAATAAGGTAATTTTTGTTGCCTTGGGTTTTTATTTTTTTATATTGTCTAGCGAGGAGCATGTGGAAATTTATTTACACAATGTCCGAGTGAAGGCAATATATCGTAATCGATATGCCTAAAACCATCAAGTTGCCCAAAAAGTATTTTTCCAAGTACAACCCGCCTCTAGCCGAGACTCCTAATCTTTTAGAGATTCAAATAAGGTCATATAAATTGCTCGCCGAGCGCGGTTTGAAAGAAATTTTCAAAGAATTTTCGCCGATTGACGATTACTCCGGCAAAAAATTTCAGATGGAATTCGTTTCTTTCAATTTGAACGAGCCGAAGTATGACGAGTATTATGCCAAAGCCAACAAGCTCTCTTATGAAACAGCCCTGAAGGTCAGAGTTAGATTAGTGAATAAGGTCCTAGGCATGACTAAAGAGCAAGAACTTTTCTTGGCTGATTTGCCCATGATGACGACCCACGGCACATTTGTTATCAACGGTGTCGAGCGCGCGGTGGTGCCGCAGCTGGCTCGAAGTTACGGCGTTTTTTTCACCGAAACTGAAATTAAGGGCAAGAAATATTTTGGCGCCAAGATCATCCCGGCCAGAGGCATCTGGATTGAAATAGAGTCAGATCCGGACGGAGCCATTTACACACGCGTTGACAAGAAAAGAAAATTTGCCATCACCTCTCTTTTGCGGGTGCTTGGAATGAAAACTGACAAAGAAATCCTCTCGGCTTTTAAGGGAAATGATCTTGAACTCTCGGCCATCAAAGCCTGCTTGGAAAAAGATATTGCCAAAGAATTAAACGATGCTTATGTAGAGATATACAAGCGCTTGCGCGACGGCGAACTGGCTACCCCGCAGAACGCTAAAGAATTTATCATGAATCTTTTCAGTGGGGAGCGTTATGACTTTTCGTCCGTCGGCCGCTTCCGCTTCAACAAGCGTTTCGATAAAGACATGAGCGAAAAAGAGATGGACAGGAAAACCCTTTCCTTGGAAGATTTCAAAACAGTTATTTCTCATATCATTAAACTCAATAACACTCCCGGTTCGTCAAGCGACGACATAGACAGTCTGTCGGAAAGGCGTGTTCGCTTCGTCGGCGAGCTTCTTCAGGCTAGAATCCGGGTTGGCATGACCCAGATCAAAAGAAATATTCAGGATCGGATGTCGACTATTGACGTTAATGTCACCATGCCGGTCAACATTTTGAATCCCCGCCCGCTCCAAGCCCGCATTAAGGAATTTTTCATGACGAACCAACTTTCTCAATTCATGAACCAAGAAAATATTTTGGCCGAACTCGATCATTTGCGTAGGCTCTCGGCCTTGGGCCCCGGCGGACTCACTCGCGAGCGGGCAGGACTCGAAGTCCGCGATGTGCACACTTCGCACTATGGCCGCATCTGTCCGATTAACACTCCGGAAGGTCCGAACATCGGCCTTATCCTGCAACTCTCGTTTTTTGCCCGAGTGAACGATTTTGGCATCATTGAAACTCCTTATGTGAAAGTTAAGAACGGGAAAATTACCGGAGAAATCGCCTATCTAAATGCCGCGGAAGAGGAAAATTACAGCATCGCCCATGCCGGAGCCCGCTACGACAAAAAGGGCAACATTCTGGAAGAAAAAGTTGAGGCGCGCATAAAAACAGGACCCCAACTGATTGAGAAAGACAAATTAGATTTTATTGACGTGGCTACTTATCAGGCCTTCTCCATCGGCACTTCTTTGATTCCATTTCTCGAACACGATGACGCCAACCGCGCGCTCATGGGCTCCAACATGCAGAAGCAGGCCGTGCCATGCGTCCTGCCCGAGGCGCCGCTGGTGGCTACCGGCGTGGAAGAGTCAATCGCTTTTTATTCCGGCCGGCTGATTGTTGCCGAAGAAGACGGGGCAGTAAGTTATGCCGACGCTAAAAAAATTGTCGTCAAAGGGAAAACCGGCAAAGAAAGAATATACCCGCTAATTAACTTTTCCAGAACCAATAACTTTAATTTTTTTCATCAGCGCCCGGCTGTTTCTCCCGGCGACAAGGTTAAAAAAGGAGATGTTTTGGCAGATGCTTCCAGCACTGTCGCCGGCCAAACTGCCTTGGGCCAGAACATGCTGGTTGCCTTCATGTCTTGGAACGGATCAAATTATGAGGACGCCATCATTCTCTCTGAAAGAGTCGTCAAAAACAGCAAGTTCACCTCGATTTATGTTGAAGAATTTATCTGCATTGTCCGCGATACGAAGCTCGGTCCCGAAATTACCACCAGAGACATTCCTAATGTCGGCGAGGCCAAGCTCAAAGATTTAGATGAAGAAGGCATTGTTCGAATTGGCGCGGAAATACGCGAAAACGATATTTTAGTGGGTAAAATAACTCCCAAAGGCGAGACGGAATTGACTCCCGAGGAAAGGCTCCTTCGCTCGATCTTTGCCGAAAAGGCTCGCGACGTTAAAGACACCTCACTCCGCATGGAACATGGCAAGCGCGGCCGCATTGTCGGGGTTAAAATTTTTTCTCGAGAACTTGGCCACCAGCTGGAATCAGGAATTATTAAGAAGATTGTCGTGGAGGTGGCTCAAGTCAGGAATATTTCAATTGGCGACAAACTAGCCGGCCGACATGGAAATAAAGGAATCATTTCGATTATTTTACCGGAAGAAGATATGCCGTTTATGGCCGACGGCACGCCGATCGATGTCATTTTAACGCCGCTCGGTGTTCCTTCCAGAAAGAACTTGGGCCAGATTTTGGAAATGCATCTTGGCATGGCGGCCGGTACCTTAGGCTACCAGGCCATTGTTCCGCCTTTTTCCGGCGCGACTGATGAAGAGATAAGGAACGAACTTATCAAGGCCGGCCAGCCAGAGAACGGCCGAGTCAAGCTCTACGACGGCCGGACCGGAGAACCGTTCGAACAAGAAATTGCCATAGGTATAATGTATATCCTGAAGCTTCACCACATGGTTGAGGACAAAATCCATATGCGCTCCATTGGCCCGTACTCGCTCATTACCCAGCAGCCGCTTGGCGGCAAAGCTCAAGGCGGAGGCCAGAGATTCGGAGAAATGGAAGTCTGGGCGCTCGAGGGTTACGGCGCCGCTTATGCTTTGCGGGAAATGATAACTATCAAGTCAGATGATATCGTAGGTAGATCTCAATTATTTGATTCCATTATTAGAGAAGAGGAAATTAAGACGCCGAATTTGCCCGCTTCTTTTAAAGTCATGCTTAATTATTTGAGAGGTCTGGCGCTTGATGTCGAGCTTATAAAAATAAAGTAATCTCTACGAAATACGAAAAATTACGAAAATACGAAAAGATATCTACGAATCATTCGTACTTTCGTACAAAATTCGTAGTTCGTAGATAATTTTATGAAAACATTTGAGAACATTGGGGAATTCAACGCCATCAGTCTCCGCCTGTCTTCGCCGGACAAGATTCGAGAGTGGTCTCATGGCGAAGTGACCCGGCCGGAAACAATCAACTACCGCACCGGCCGGAGCGAGCGGGGCGGGCTTTTTGACGAGCGCATTTTCGGCCCGGAAAAAGATTTTGAATGTTATTGCGGAAAATATCGCCGAGTCCGCTACAAGGACATTATCTGCGAAAAGTGCGGAGTCGAAGTGACCCGTTCGATTGTCCGGCGAGAGCGCATGGGCCATATCGAACTGGCCAGTCCGGTGGCTCATATTTGGTTTTTGCGCGGCGTGCCGTCCCGGCTTTCCAATTTGCTTGGTATTTCGGTCAGTGACTTAGAAAAGGTAATTTACTTTGCCGGTTATATAATCACCAAAGTGAGCGAAGAAGAGAAGAACGTCATTCTGCAGAATTTGGAGAATGAATATCGGACGAAGTTAAAGAATACGAGGGACGAAGAAACTAAAGAAAAGCTGAAGCAGCTTCTCCAAAATGCCAAGCGGGAAATTGGCGAAATATATGAAAACAAAGTTTTAAACGAAGCCAGTTATCGCCATTTTTCTTTGAAGTACGGCACCTGCTTTGAGGCCATGATCGGCGGGGAGGCTATTTTTTCGATTCTTCAGAAGATGGATTTGAAAAAGATTAAGAAAGATCTCGAAGAGAGGGTTGCCAAAGGGAGCGCGGCTGATCGGGAGAAAATGGGCAAGCGGCTGTCCTTGATCCGTTCTCTGATTAATTCCGGCATGAAGCCGGAGTGGATGTTTCTTTCCGTCATTCCGATTATTCCGCCGGCTCTTCGCCCGATGGTGGCGCTTGATGGCGGCCGGCATGCCACCTCCGACCTAAATGACCTTTATCGCCGAGTGATCAACCGCAACAATCGTTTGAAGAAACTCAAAGAAATAGGCGCGCCGGATGTTATTTTAAGAAACGAAAAAAGAATTCTGCAGGAGGCCGTGGATGCTCTGCTTGATAACTCCATCACCGCTCAAGGAGACGCTCAAGCCATGAGCACTGCCCAAAGGAGAGCTCTCAAGTCTCTGGCCGACAATCTGAAAGGCAAACAGGGCCTCTTCCGCCAGAATCTGCTCGGCAAGCGCGTTGATTATTCCGGCCGAAGCGTGATCGTCATCGGTCCTAATTTAAATCTCGATCAGTGCGGCCTGCCGAAGCACATGGCGCTTGAACTTTTCCGGCCGTTTGTCATTGCCAAAATTCTTTCTCGGGAGCTGGCCTTTAATGTCCGCGGAGCCAATAAACTGATTGAAGAGCGAGTGCCGGAAGTCTGGGCGATTTTGGAAGAAGCAATTAAAGAAAAGTATGTTCTCTTGAACCGCGCGCCGACCCTTCATCGTCTCGGCATTCAAGCTTTCAAGCCGGTCTTGATTGAAGGCAACGCCATTCAGGTTCATCCGCTTGTCTGTACTGCTTTTAACGCGGACTTCGATGGCGATCAAATGGCTGTTTATGTGCCGCTTTCTAAGGAAGCCCAAAGCGAAGCGCGGGAAATAATGTCCTCCGCCAAGAACCTGCTCAAGCCTGCCTCCGGCGACCCGATTGTTAATCCGAAACTGGATATTGTTTTAGGCTGTTACTGGATGACCAGAATAATTGAAGGGGAAAAAGGCGAAGGCATGTATTTTGCCAGCCCCAATCACGCCATTACCGCTTATGATTTCGGAATTGTATCGCTTAGGTCCTCCGTGAAGGTTTTAGGCACGGAAAGTCCAAAATACAAAAAATTTGAAGGCCGTATTTTCGAAACTACGGTCGGCCGGCTTCTTTTCAACAGCGTTTTGCCGGAAGATTTCGATTACTTGAATGAAGATGTTAATGTGAATCGCATGTCTTCCTTAGTCGATGAACTTATTTTGCATTATGGCATGGACGGAACGCCGAAGGTTTTGGATAAAATCAAGAATTTCGGATACAAGTACACTACCATTGCCGGCATTACTTGGAGTATTGACAGTATTTCAGTGCCGGCGGCCAAGAAAGAAATCGTAGCGCGCGGCCACATCGAGGCTGAAGAAGCCTCCGCACAGTTCAAGGAAGGCCTCCTCTCAAAGGAAGAAAAATACCGGAAGACGATTGAAATTTGGGAGAAAGTTAGAAGTGAAATTGAAAAAATTCTGCCAGAGACTTTGGATAAAAAAGGCTCGGTTTACGACATGCTTTATTCCAAGGCCCGAGGCTCGATCGACAGCCTAACTCAACTGGCCGGCATGAAAGGGCTTATTCAAGGTCCGACCGGCCGCATCATTGACTTCCCGATCATTCCTTCCTACAAAGAAGGGCTTTCTCCGATTGAATATTTTATTTCCACTCACGGCTCGCGCAAAGGACTTGCTGACACCGCTCTCAATACGGCCAGAGCCGGATATCTGACGAGGCGCTTGGTGGATGTTTCTCAAGACGTTATTGTGACCGAAGAAGATTGCGGCACCAAAGAAGGCAGGACTTTGGCCGAGGAAGATATTTCAGGCATTAAAATTTCGCTTTCTAAAAATATCCGCGGCCGGGTGCTGGCTAAAGACATTTCTGCATCCTCTGGCGCAAAAGGCAAGAAAGGCAAAGTTTTGTACAAAAAAGGCGCTCTGATTACCAAAGAAGAAGCCCAGAAGATTGAAGCTCTCGGAATTTCATCAGTCTCCGTAAGATCGCCTTTGACTTGCGAGACTGCTCAAGGCGTTTGCCAAATGTGTTACGGCATGGATTTGGCTCGGAATCGGCTAGTCGAGCAGGGCGAAGCGGTTGGTATCGTGGCGGCCCAGGCGATTGGCGAGCCCGGCACCCAGCTTACTCTTCGAACTTTCCATGCCGGCGGCGTAGCCAATGTCGACATCACGGCGGGACTGCCGCGCGTAGAAGAGATTTTTGAGCGCCGCAGTATTAAAAATCCGGCGGTTATTTCACGCGCGGCGGGTGTTGTACTTCCGATTAAAGATACGGGCGAGGAAAAAATTATCGTTGTTTTGGATGAAGACAAGAAGAGCACGGAAT